>MDSZ01031702.1_pt1 | contig 11531 bp, 9 predicted proteins | sample 811201 | NCBI WGS metagenome assembly MDSZ01 (sample SAMN05326647, study PRJNA326480) | marine metagenome | isolation source: seawater | place: Indian Ocean: North | collected 2010 | reverse complement strand
TTTATTATATTCATCTTGAAAACCAATAACTTTTGCGGAAATTAGACTATTTAGTTGGTAAAGGACTTTTTCATTATCTGTTTCACCATTAAATGGCTCAGTAAAAACCCACTTTTCATTCTTTTTCTTAAGATTTGTACGACTATTTATTTTCTCACCCTCTCCGAATTGAACTGATATGTTATCAATTGCATACAACGGAGTCTTTATGAAATTTCTTTCAGTCCAATCTGTTGGTTTGGTGTAACAAAAATCGATAATATCCTTGCTGGTTTTAAAAATAACCTTCTTGTTTAAGTGAGAAATGTGAACAAGGCAGTAGCAAGTGCTATCATCCCTAGTTAAATCACCTATTGTAAATTCGATAAAATTTTCCTTTCTTTCTAACTTAATTTTTGGAGAGTTTTGATTTATCCCATAATCCTCTAGTATTTCTCCCTTATCCTTGATTTCACTTAACTCGTAAAGTTTCTTAACTTTTAAATGAGCCAGTTTTGTTTGAAGATTAGATAACGCTAACCTGTTAGTAGCCCATTTATAGGGTTCAATCATCATCCATTCAGACAGAGGGTTTTTAGTTAATTCTATCGTTTTGTCGGATTTTGGGTCAATGATTGTGACTGATTCCAAATTTGAAAGCGTGTAAATAAGAGTTTCATCAAAATTTTCTTTTGCTGGAGTGTCATCCTTAAAATTCAAATAAATTGCAATACCAACAATTAGATTTGCAATCAAAAGAGATAATTTTGCTCTACTCATAATTCTTTTCTTAACCAACCTACAAAGAATCCTGTTAGGGCTACAAATATTGGTATAATAGCAATCGAGTAGATTAGATTTTCAAATTCATCTTCTTGCATTGAAATTGAATAGGAGTCAATCTCTCTGAACGGTATCTCGAGCATATCTGGAACATCATTAAACCAATATACAATATTTTTTCCAAGTAGTTGGTTTCCGGAATTTTTTGACAGATATTTATTAGATAATATAGATGAGCTACCCAATGCGATAATTTTACCTTTCGATAATGACAAATTATTTCGATTAGTTATTTTTTCTGAAACAGCAATAATGGGTATATTTCCTTCTAAATCAAGGAGGGGATTTTTTTCAGGTGGAGATTTTCTCTGTGTCCAATTTGAAAGTCCCAGAGACTTTTGAGATGAATATATTAACGCCTTTGTTTCGAAGTTAGCGTCTTCAATTTGGATTGTCTCTATTGGTCTGCATCTGTCAGACTGGATTGAAAGACCTAATTGAATGTGTTGGTCAACAATTTCATGATTATCTTTTTCTCGAAAAGTTCTTAAAATATATGCACCAGTAAAAAAGTCATAATTCTCCGGACTCGAGTCATAAATGAGCATGTCGTGACATCTAATACTCCATTCTTTTAATACGGGCCGTAAGCCAAATGCTGGTCTATCTAGGACTGACAGTTCTTCCACTGGGTCTATGGCTAGTAATAATTTACCACCTCTATTATTAATAAAAGACTGGATGCTTGCTACTTCCTGATCCTGAAAAGTTCCCTTCGGTCCAGCGACAATTATCATTTGTGCATCTTGGGGAATTTCCTTCACTATGCTGAGATCGATAGAAGCAACACGAATATTTCTATCTTCAAGTATTTTTGAAAGTTCAGAATATCCAACCGACTCATCCAGATCGAAAGGACTCTTTTCTCCATGACCTGTTGTAAAATATGCCGTATTTTTCCCTGATTTCCGCCCTGCTATCTCTAGCATTACTCTTACAAAGTTTTCCTCACCTCTAAATCTGGTAGGTTCCAGTATGCCATTGTAACTTTCCTTCCAATCCGTATAAAAATCAGATTCCCAGAGGGCCTGTCTTGCTGCAGAATCCCTTGATTTGAATGGCACAGAGTTATCATAGGGATTGGAACCAACCGCTGCATCGTATCTAAAAATTGTTTTTTGGCCACCATTTTTAGATGCAATTATAATCAAATTTGGTTCATTTAATCTATATTTACTTAAGTATGACGGAGGTGCTTTAGGTGATTCCACATCAAGGAATGTTGTTCTAATCTGTTTTGATGTTGGAGCATTTTCAAGTGCTCCAAAAAGCAACTTTACATCATGCATAAACTTTTGAGTGATTTTGGGTAAATTGTTATCTTCTTTTATGGTAATAATAATTTCAACCGGTTCTTCTAATTTATTGAGAAGAGCTATACTTTCCTTTGACAGTGAGTATTTGGTTTTACTAGATAAGTCGATCTGCCAAGTAATTTTTGAAACAAAAAAATTCAAACCTAGGCATAGAGTTAAAATCAAGAAAACAATAATCCATTGTTCTAGCTTTTTGTTTCTAGTGGAGTGCCGAAAATCCATTTTTAGTGCCTAATTTTTTCGATTTGCAAAGTAGCTAAACTCAAGAAAAAGAAAACAACAATTATTTGATGAATAATAGTCTGGATATCCAATATCCCTACAGCAAAAAAATTGATTTTATCCAATCCTTCATTTAGTGACCCTCCAAGCATTGCAAAAAAGTCAACAAAAGAATTCAAGTTATCATTTGCAGCTGGTTCACCATATGAAAATGCCATAACAGACAAATATATGGTAATTAGAGAAAAACTGAGCATTCCGGCAACCATTTGGTTTTTGGTTACTGAGCTTGAAAAAATTCCTATTGCGGAAAAACTTGCTCCAAATGTCATTAGAAAAATGAATCCACCGATCCAATGTTCAACTTTGTTGAATCCTAATGTTAGTGCTTGTTCGGGAAACATAATTGAGAGAAGAATAGGAAAGGCGTATGCACCGCAGCAAATCATAAGGAAAAAAAGATAACTTGCACTCCACTTGCCTACGATTACAGAACTTGCATTAACGGGAGCACTCATCAATGTTTCAAGGGTTCCCAGTCTTCTTTCCTCAGCAATACTTCGCATCGTAAGAAATGGTATCAAAGCTGGTGCGCCAAAAAGAAGACCAAGTGCAAGTGACGACAATGGAGGGAGGATCCAGTTGGTCCCTGAAAAGCTTTCTATGAAAAAGCGAAAACCTAATCCTAATAAAGCAAGGAAGTAAAAGGTTGATACATAAGTTGCCGGAGAAATAAACAAACAAAATAATTCTTTGCGTAAAATAACCCAGTATCTTTGCATCATAATTCTTAAATTTGTTTATTCTTTTCGAAAACGACGAGCCCTTTTTCCCAGTAAATCATTTTCTTCCCAATTTTTCTTGGTTGCTCGTAGGAAAATTGTTTCCAAATCTGGTCTCTCAATCTGAAATTCAAAAACTCTCAGTTTTGGTATTCCCATAAGATGTTTTAGAATCGATTCAGCAACTACTTCGCCTTTATCGGTGGAAAAAATAAATCTTTTTTTTCCTGAAGCATCAACAGGTTCATCTTGTAATAATTCGCAGGTCTCATCTACTTCTCTTACGCTTTTTTGAAGTGGAATTCGCTTGGTGAGTGCTACGACTTCAAAAACTGTTTTATTGATAAATTCTTTTTGCAGTTCCATTAGTGTGCCTTCAGCAACAATCTGACCATGGCTTAATATGATCATTCGATTACAGCATGCTTCAACTTCTGATAGAATATGACTCGAAAGCAAAAAAGTTACTTCTCCGCGCAATCTTTCCATCATTTTGCGCGTAATTGCAGATTGTCTGGGATCTAGCCCAATCGTTGGTTCATCCAGTATAACTAAACGTGGTTCAGTCAGCAGGGCATCTGCAATACCAACTCTCTGCCTGAATCCTTTCGAAAGATTGCCTATTTTACGCTCCGAAACTTTTCTCTCCAAGTCACAAATATCAAGAGCAATTCGAATGCGATCACGCTTTCGACTACCTTTCAAGCCTTTTAGCATGGCTCGAAACTTTAAGTATTCAATCACCCGTAAATCTTCAGGGAGCGGATTATTTTCAGGTAAGAATCCAATGTGGTTTCTTACTTCTCCATCTTCCTCAGCCAGATCTACCCCACATACTTTCGCTTCTCCAGAATCGGCAGGGATTAGACCAGAAAGAATTTTGAGAGTGGTGCTTTTTCCGGCACCATTTGGTCCGAGAAAACCGACTATTTCTCCTTTGCCAACGGAAAAGCTAATTCCCTTTAGTGCTTGAATAAGTCCATATCGCTTTTTTAAGTTTAAAACTTCAATAATTGGAAGAGGTTTGGAGTCGGCACTCATAATGAGAAGTTTTCACTATCATTTTCATGAGCTATACGAAGTCCATGAAGCGTAAGATTTTCTTCATATTTAAACTTTTCTAGAACAAAACCAAAATTTGAACCACCGCAAATCACAAATGTCGGTATTTTTCCATATCGTTTAGAATGATGATCTTTCAACTCTTCAACTATTCCTTCAATCATGATTTTGTATCCTGAAAATACACCTATCAACATGGCATCCTTCGTATTTTTGCCATAGGCCGAACTTTTTATTTTTGATTCGGATAAATCTATTTTTGGAAGCAATGCCGTGCTAGATTCGAGGAAGTCCAGAAAGCCCTGAGGACCTGGAAGAATTATGCCACCTTCGTAACCTCCATCCTGTGATATTATGTCAAAGGTAGTTGCCGTGCCTAAGTCAATCACTACGGCAGGAAGAGGGAGAGTATGGTAAGCCGCTATCGCATTTGCTATTCTATCCGATCCAATTTCCTTTTTGTTATCATAAGAAATTGGAATATCAGCACAGAAATCAGGACTAATAGAATAAATCTTTTCTTTGTAGGCCGATAGATGTTTGAGAATTGCTTCTTCTGCGATGGGAACAACCGAGCAGTAGCACAAATCACAATTTCCGGCAGTGATTACTGATGCCAGCAGGTTAGGATTGTGGATGACATCATTTGTTTTAAAATACTTAACTGGGGATAGTTCCTCATCTTCAAAAATACCAAGCTTAGTTGTTGAATTACCAATATCTAAACACTGAACTCTCATCACCTTTAAGTCCTAATTTCAAAGAATCTTAATTTTGCCGCTGTAAACTTCCCGGCATCGACCATTCCTGAGCTTAATTAAGAGATTCCCCTCGGTGTTGATTCCTGCTGCTTTTCCTATGAAAATTTCATTTCCAGATGTAACTTGAATTTGTTTTCCATTTAGCTCATCGACTTGTTCCCATTGGTTCAAGAGTTCCTCTTCAAGATTTACAGAAATAGTTTTCTTGTAGCCGCCTAGTATAACTTTCAAAAGTTTAGCTGTTAATTCATGTAGGCGGATTTGTTCACCGGTAATACTCTGTAAGGAAATGGACTCTTTGGCCAAAGTTTTGGGGTATTGATTTGTGGGAATGTTTGTATTCAGACCAATACCGAAGACTAGTGTCTTGATTCTTTCACAATCAATTGAGGCTTCTGTGAGCATGCCTGCTAGTTTTCTGCCTTTGAAAAAAATATCATTTGGCCATTTAATTTTTATTTGATCGCTACCAATAAAATTTCTCAGGAAATTACAGATATTGAGACCCTGCCAAAGAGTAAAGTTTCGAATACGTATTGCTTGAACATTTGGTCTAAATCCAAAAGAGATATAAATGTTTCCACCTTTTGGACTATGCCATGTACGACCGAATCGCCCTCTACCTTTGCTTTGCTGATTTGCAAGCACTGCAAAAGGGGTTTTTTCACCGTTTGCCAATAAGCGTTCTACCTCGTTATTTGTGCTATCAATTTTGTCGTGAGTAAAAATCTCGCATACCTTTCGATTTTCTTTCATCCAAGCATTTAGAAGAGGCAAATTGAAACTGTTGGGTTCAGCTACCAGTCGGTAACCTAGATTTTGCGAGGCTTCAATCACAAGACCCGCTTTTCTTAATTTATCTATTCTTGACCACACTCCCACTCTTGACATTTTGAGGTTCTCAGCGAGTAAACTACCAGACACATAGTAGGGAGAAGCACTAATTAGCATTTGCAAAACGTAGCTACTCGGATCTTTTCCTCTCTTTACGCTCGAAGAAAAATTAGATGCTTTCACCTTTTTCCTTTTTCCACTGGGATAATTAGTCATTTAATTTATATCCAATCCAAACCTATATCCACCCATCTACTTGAATGAACAGGTGCTCCGGTTGAGATAAAGTGAGGTTGAGATTTTGCGTAAATCGAGATGTTTGCCTCGTTGATTCCTCCACTGGCTTCAACCACAACTTTTTCTTTCACCTCCTGCATTACCTGATTGATATTTTCTGGGGTGAAGTTATCGAGCAAAATAGCATCTACACCTGAGTTTATTGCCGGATTTAGTTGGCTGATTTCATCAATTTCAACTTCAACAATTACTTCGGGTTCTTTTTTTTTGACAACAGAAACTAAGAAATTTTCCAATTTTTTACCTTGAGTTGCTCCAACTGCAGCTAGATGATTGTCTTTAATCAAGATTCGATCGAAGAGTCCGATGCGATGATTAAAGCTTCCCCCACATGCAGATGCATACTTTTCAAGTAGCCTTAGTCCTGGATTTGTTTTGCGAGTATCAAGTAGTCCGACACCAAATTTATCGATTATTTTGACATATCGCCTAGCTGTAGTGGCAATGCCTGAAAGCCTCTGCAGGAAATTAAGAACGCATCTTTCTACTATAAGAATTTGATTTTCAGGGCCCCCTAATTCTCCGAAAATCTGATTTTGAGAAATCGAATCTCCATCATTGGCTTTAGGCTTAAATTCGATTTCTTCAACTCCGAATGCCTCTAAGATAAGTGGAACTAAATATAGTCCGCAAATGACCATTGATTCCCTAGATATAAAATATGCGGAACCCTTGTTTCTGGAATTACAATTTTTCGTTGTAATATCTAATTCCCAATTTTTTTTCTCAAACAAATTTTTTCCGAGATCCTCTTCGAGGCAGAGCGCAAGATGTTTCCTAAGAAGATCTTTATCCAAATTTTCCCAAGTAATCCTTTTTTTAAACTTTTCTAGTGATGGAGGCTTGGTATTCAAAATGTATTTACTGCTACAGGTAAGATGTTTGGAGAATTTCGGAAACGGATGGTAGATTTTGAATGATTTGACCTGGATCAGGACCTACCCCAAGGAAGAGTAACTCAGGAAAATTCATCTCATTTACATTTTTGCCATAAGCAACTTCACATGTGCTTTTAACCATCGCCTTGACATAATTTTTAGCAGAATCAGGCAGTTCATCAAAACTTTTGCAAGTGCTGATATCTTCATGCCAAATGGGTAAGGTTTCATAGACTGGACGAAGAGATTTTCTAACAAATTCACTTCGCGGTACGGAAGTAGTTCTATTTCCGTCGATGTCGTCGTATGCGACGCAAATTTTTAATTCATCAAACTTTACATCGAGTGAACTAAGTGCATCCAACTTGTTGATTACAAGCCAATCAAATCCCCCATAACGCAGTGCATTTCCCTTTTCGACCGCGTCAAACCATCCCACCATTCTTTGCCGACCTGTAGATGTCCCAAATTCCATTTCTGAGAGTTTCTTTGCCAGTGCACTTTCTTCAGGATCAATATGAGTTAAAAAATGATGAGTCCCGACTTTGGTGTCATATGCTTTGCAGCAACCAACTTGGGAAACTTCTCTGAGTGGTATTCCGGCAGATTGAAAGATCTCGCTGGAAAAGGTATGGGAAGCAGTCACATTAGGAGTGAATCCATGTCTTTTGTCCAGCCAGTATGCCTGACCAAACTCAACTACAACAGCTCTATTCCGATCTAATTTATCGAGGATTCTTGGTCTTATATCAATAATACATTCACGAAGTTTCTGCCCTGCTTCCCAGTACTTCTGTTCCAAGCATTCAAAATCTACATCGAATGGTTCTGAGGTGGAAAAGACCTTGAAATCGAACTCTTTTTCAGAAAAGATTTGTTCTCTTATGGATTCGTGATTTGCTCGTATTTCAGCATTTGTTAGGGTATCAAAAAAACCAAACCATTCTTTATCTTCGACTTTGCAAACATATTGAATGGTATCCAAAGCCCTCTGTATTCTTGCTTTCAAATCTTCACGGAAAAGTTTTCGGTCTTCAAGAAATGATTGGTAGAAAATTTGCCATTGCCCCGTTTCATCACAGTAAGCTGGGCTAATCCCTCTTCCTGTAGTCCCCCGACTTTCTTTACCGAGTTGTTTGACGCGGTAATTTTCCCACGCCAAGTCAAGAAGTCGGTGGGATAGATCGCTGACTTGACATTTTTCATCAATTTTCAGTCTTGATAAAACAGTTAAGCCTCTTCTTTCGAGAGGTAATGCTTCCCAAAGAAATTTTCTTGGGTCCGCGACTACTCCTGCACTCACAATTAAATCTTCGACTTTTGGATCACCCACGCCTGATGGCAGCAGGTTAAGTTTTAATCCAGCAGCAGTATGGCCAGCATTTGCCCCGCCATTTACTTTCATGACTCCGCTTGCAGGTTCATTAGTAGATTTTTCTATGTCTTGCAAAATTTCATGAACTACACGACCCTTACCCTCATCTCCCATACTGATTCCGAGAACGGACACCAGAGAATGAAATTTTGAATTAGTAGAGCTATTCATTGACTTTGAATGCTCAGGAGCGTGAAAACTCGCTGTTCTTAACTTCTATTACATCATGAGGGGAAGATTCCCTTTGTCCCGCCGGTGTAACTCTAACAAATCGAGCGTTTGATTGTAGTTCAGATAGGTTCCTCGCACCAAGATATCCCATCCCTGAACGGATGCCACCAGCAAGAAGATTGATTGTCTCGGTGACTGAGCCTGCAACTTCCTTGAGTGCTTCAATCCCTTCAGCGGCACTTTTGGAGCCAACATCTTTCTTAGAATGGCCGTAGCGTGCCGCGGATCCCGCTCTCATAGCTTCTAAGCTACCCATTCCACGGTACTGTTTATAATACTTTCCCTCTATCTCAATTATGCGTCCCGGAGCTTCTCGACAACCTGCAAGTAGACTACCGCAAATTACTCCATCTGCTTGAGTTAAAGCCTTAACAATGTCGCCAGATTTTGTAATTCCTCCATCTGCCACAATACTAACATTCAATTGCTTGGCTTTTAATGCGGCTGCATAGAGAGCACTCATTTGCGGTATTCCAACTCCGGCCACAATACGAGTGGTACAAATTGAGCCTGGACCCTGTCCGACTTTGATAATTTCAGCTCCAGACTTTGCAAGAAATTCAACGCCTTCGCCAGATGTAACATTCCCTGCCATAATTGAGAGGCCATCGAACTCTTGGCTTAAAATTTTGGTCGCTTTGCCAACTTCTATTGTGTGACCATGGGCAGTTGATACTGCTACCATATTCAAGCCTTTGTCTACCATTTCTCCGACATGCTTTATTAATTCATTTTGATTGATTTTGCCATCTTCAATGCGTGGTATTGAAACGGCTGCTCCACAAAGCAATCTAAAGTTTTGATCTCTGGCCGGTTTCAGATGATTACCTGCTTCCCCCATAATCCTTTCAATATCGCTTAGCGTGTAAAGTCCGCATAGCTTATCATCATTATCCACCACCAATAGTTTGTGAATCCCCATATTTTCATTGAAGAAGCAGTCAGCTGTCTCAATAGGGTCGTCTCCAATTTGTGATTCTTTAACAGTGTAAACCTCATCCCGGGCAAGCATTCCATCGGTAACTTTACGATTTCTGTATCTATGCTTTACGACTCTTCCAGGAAGCAATCCAAGAAGTTTTCCATCTTCTTTCACGATTGGGAAAGTTCTGAATTGAAAACCCTTTAGCTCAATTAGTTCAAGTACATCACCCACAAATTTATCAGCGGTAATGGTAATGGGGTCCTGAATAAGTCCATGTACATGGTATTTGACTCTAGCAACTTCCTTGAGTTGTTGACGGTAGCTCATGTTGTAATGCAAAATGCCCATCCCACCACATAGAGCCATTGATATTGCCATTTCGGACTCCGTTACGGTATCCATATCCGAGGAAAGAATGGGTAGGTTCAGAGAAATGTTTTTACTGAGTTTGGACACTAAATTTGCTTCACTTGGTAGAACTTCAGAGTATCTCGTCGCAAGTGAAATGTCATCGAAAGTCAGACCAGTGGGTTTGGTCTGTTCAAAAAAATGTTCGGCAGGGAGAAAAATTTCTTTATCCATGCTTGGTTATTTCATCAGTTATGGACATATTTGTTATATGTCGGAATTTACCTCTGTTCTCAAGGATAATTGATGGTAGCTAATCGCGAATTTAAGTTTATCACTCAAAAGTTTGATATTCCCCATAGGTTTTCGTCTGAAATTTGGGAAATAAGAGAGTCAGTCGTTTTAAGAGAGGAAATTAATTCGCAGAGCTTTGTTTACGGTGAAATTGCTCCGGTGCCTGGATTTCCAAATCAACCCACTATAGAGAGAGTCTTACATGAGGCTGAAATCTGGAAATCTCATGCACAACTGCCTGAAGTCAGTGCTTTGCTGCCAGCATTAAGTTGTATGAAATCGGAGATTTGGAAAGAACCAAAACATGAAAACATCAAGCATTTCCTTGGTTCTCTGCTTTTTAATCCAACAACTTCAGAAGATCATCATTGTGTTAAAAGAAAGATCGGTATCATGCCCGTCAAGGAAGAGGTGAATATTGTTAAGCAATGGTTGAGCAGGCTTGAACCTAATTGTCATGTAAGGCTTGATGCTAATGGTTCACTTACTATTGAAGAGATGAAGCTTTGGGTTGATGCATTGGCTAATGAAAATCGAATCCAATTTCTCGAACAGCCTTTATGCGATGATTTAAGAGATGAATTGTTTGCTTTTGTTAAGAATTCACCCATTCCACTTGCAATTGATGAAACCATAGTTGCTTTAGGAAATCCCTACTTAGCATTGGAAAATGGTTGGACCGGGCAATTTGTTATTAAGCCAACTCTTCTAAATGATTGGAATGCTAGCTTGGATTTTGTTAAGGAATATCCCACGAAAGCCATTTTATCGACTGCTTTTGAATCACCTTTTGGATATGAGGCTTTAATTCGAGCTTGTCGATTTTCCGAATTGGCTCCAGGAATTACGCGTGGACCATTCAGTCATTTGGACACTGAGTTATCTTCTCATCATGCTGCTAATTTATATTCCCCCTCTGCATCTCAAACTGAACTCAACGAACTTTGGTCCAAGATAATTTGATATGAAACTTCCCGATGAAACATTTTGGAAGTCATCCAATGGTTCAACCGACTTAAAGTCACTTTCATATGCCAAAAAAGTGTTTGCGATTTTAAAACAAGGGTACTCCGTGGAAATGAATATTGAGGCTCCTGCAACTATTGAAACCAAGCAGTACCAGTACTCCATGGCTTTTGAGACCAGTGGAACCACGGGATACCCCAAAAGGTGCGTTCACTCATGGTCAGGTCTCGAGAATGCATACAAAAGATTAGAGCGATTTTTGAATTTGGATCAACCATTGCATACCGTTAGCTGTCTTCCAATTCATCACATAGGTGGTTGGATGCAGGTGGCTAGGGCATGGTTTTCCGGCGGTAATGTACTTTTTACTAATTACAGGGATTTCAGAAACCCCAAGTGTGAGGATTTATTTATTGGA
>MDSZ01173473.1_pt1 | contig 11532 bp, 6 predicted proteins | sample 811201 | NCBI WGS metagenome assembly MDSZ01 (sample SAMN05326647, study PRJNA326480) | marine metagenome | isolation source: seawater | place: Indian Ocean: North | collected 2010 | reverse complement strand
TGCACAAACAAAAGGATCAATACCCAACTCTTCTGCAGTAAGAGCGCTTTTTTCCGAAATTGGCAATTTATCCGAATAGACAGAAAAACTACAATCACTTGACTTGGAAAGGTGCATCACCTCTGATGCCAATCCATCAGATACATCAATCATGGAGGTTGGAACAAATGACATTTCCTGAAACATTGAAATGACATCCATTCTGGCAGTTGGTTGTATTTGTTTTTTTATCAACTCATCATACCCGTCCAGTTTAGGCTGAATATTTGGATTAGCGTTGAAAACTCCTTTCTCTCGCTCCAAAATCTGTAGCCCCAAATACGAAGAACCCACATCACCTGATAAAATGAGCAAGTCATTTTCCATAGCACCAGACCTATATGTGATTTTATTTTTGGCAACAGCTCCTACAACGGAAATCGAAATAATAAGACCCGAATAAGAAGAAGTAGTATCACCCCCCACCAGGTCAACTGAATAATATTCGCATGCTGCATGTATTCCTGCGTAAAGTTCTTTTAGGGCCTCAACGGGAAACTTACTCGAAACCCCAAGAGAAACCGTAATCTGTTCCGGCATTCCATTCATTGAATAGATGTCTGAAACATTCACCGAAACCGCCTTAAACCCTAAGGACTTCAGGGGCATGTAAGACAAATTAAAATGTACTCCCTCTACCAACATGTCCGAGGACATCAACTTATGTTCTCCTTTTTTTGAAGACATTACAGCTGAATCATCCCCAACACCCCTGATACTGGAATCATTTCGTAATACAAAATCAGAAGTTAGTTCGTCAATAAGACCAAACTCTCCAATGGCCTCTATATCAATGTTTTTGTTTTCGTTGCCCATTATTTAAAGCTTAAAAAAAAGAGTGAATGCACCTGCATCCACTCTAAAAATAAAAGTTGACCCACTAGGGCTCGAACCTAGACTCTTCTGGACCAAAACCAGACGTGTTGCCAGTTACACCATGGGTCAATAAATTGATTAAAGCATCTAATCAAGCCTGCAAATTTAAGAACTTAATTTCATTAATCAATCCTGCTGCAAAAAAATTATTACTTCTAGTTTGATATTTTGACGACTGTAAATCTTTTAACTCAACGCTAATATTCGTAAATTCGCAAACTATTTAAAGAATCATAGAGAAAATGAATTACAATTTTATCAATAAAATAAATGGCTGGATAGTCTTTACTATTGCGACCATTGTATATATGCTTACCATAGAAGACACTGCCAGTTTGTGGGATTGTGGTGAATATATAACTGCGGCATACAAGCTTGAGGTTGGTCACCCTCCGGGAGCCCCCCTTTTTATGATTCTCGGTCGTGTATTTTCCTTTTTTGCCGCTCCAGAAAATGTGGCGTTTTACATTAATTCTCTTTCAGCGCTGTCGAGCTCTTTTACCATATTATTTATGTTTTGGTCAATAACTATGTTATTGAAAAAACTCATTTTACAAGGGAAAAATGAACTCGAAAACCACGATAAAATTGGAATTTTTGTTGCCGCTACAATCGGCTCACTTTCCTATACTTTTACGGATTCATTTTGGTTCTCAGCTGTAGAAGGTGAGGTTTATGCGATGGCCTCATTATTTACCGCTGTTATCTTTTGGGCGATTCTCAAATGGGATGAGGAGATGGGAGAATTGCAAGCTAATAGGCTGTCTTCTGATGTTGCTCCAAACAGATGGTTGTTGTTAATCCTCTTTTTACTCGGTTTGGCAATTGGTGTTCACCTTTTAGGTATTCTTGTTATTCCAGCTATCGGATATGTGATTTATTTCAGGGTTAAAGAAACGACCACTAGCGGTTTTTTTATTGCAGGAATTCTTTCAATTGTCATATTAGGTTTTATACAGGAAGGTATTATTCCAGGTACTATTTCTATGGCCTCCAGTTTTGAAGTCGTTTTTGTGAATAATTTAGGAATGCCCTTCTATTCTGGCTCCCTTTTCTTTTTTGCATTGCTTATTGCCGCTTGTATTTATGGCGTTTATTACTCAAGAAAAAATAAGCAAACCTTACTTTCAAATTCCTTAATGGGCTTGGTGTTTTTATTAATTGGCTATGGTTCTTTTGCAGTAATTGTCATTCGATCTAATGCAAATACACCCCTTGATGAAAACGATCCGGAAAACCTTGTCACCCTGCATTCTTATCTAAAAAGAGAACAATATGGTAGCGCTCCTATAATGCGTGGACCGGACTGGAACTCCAAAGAAAATCCAAGAGCTGAGTTTGATGATCTTTCACCTTATTATTTGAGAAGATGGGTGGTGGTAGACAATGATGCAAATAAGGATTTAAAAGGATTTGTAAACGAAAAAGATGCCAAAAAATGGGCCCTAACGGAGTATGATAACTCTTTGCCTGAGAACATTGAGATTGAAGAGAAATACTATGAAACCAATTCTAGTATTAGAAAAAATGCTACGCCTACTTATGAGCAGAGTCATCTTTTTCCGCGAATGTATGCCAGCACCAATCGACATATTGCTGGATATAAATTCTGGTCAGGTTATGACGCAGAGGACGGAACAGAAACAGAACTCGGGAAAGATGAAAAAAGACTGCCTTCCATGTCAGAAAACATTAGATATTTTATTGATTATCAGTTAAATTGGATGTATTTCAGGTATTTTATGTGGAATTTTGCAGGAAGACAAAATGACATTCAAGGACACGGAGACAATATGAGAGGAAACTGGATTTCTGGTTTTAATTTCATCGATGAAAGTAGGCTAGGAAGTCAGGAGTTTGCACCGCACTACACAAGTGAGAACAAATCAAACAATAAGTTCTATTTTATTCCATTGATTTTTGCATTGATTGGATTAATCTATCATTACCTAAAGGCTCCGAAAGACGCCTTTGTTTTGACACTTGCGTTCCTTTTTACTGGTATTGCTATTGTTGTTTATTTGAACCAAAAGCCTTTTGAGCCGCGTGAAAGAGATTATGCTTATGCAGGCTCATTTTATTTCTTTGCCATGTGGATAAGCTTTGGGGTATATGCCATTATCGATTTTCTTAAATCTATGGCCAAAATCCAAAATGCTCATCTTCGAGTAGGTCTTGCCGGGGCCCTAGGCCTGGCTGTACCACTAATATTAGCCGTAGAGGGCTGGGATGATCATAATAGATCAGGAAAAACAACCGCCCGAGATTTGGCTCGTAATTACTTGGCATCATGTGAAAAAAATGGAATAATATTTACCAACGGAGATAATGATACTTTTCCCCTTTGGTATATTCAAGAGGTGGAAGGCTATCGAACAGATGTACGTGTCTGTAACCTATCTTTAATGGGAACAGATTGGTACACCAATCAAATGAAAATGAAGGCCTATGAATCAGCACCCCTTCCTATTAAGTTTACTGAGGATCAAATATTGATGTATGGTGGAAATACAGATCAAATGTATTTCTTGGATTTGAGCAGTATTATCTTGGGCTCTGTCATAAAATCCGAAAGGATTAAAGAAATCATTAAGCTGAGGCTAGAAAATCCTCAAAACTTGGCTCAAGCTCAGGGGAATTTTACACAATTCCAACAAGCCCTTCAGAGTATCATGTTTCAGGTGAAAAGCGTTTCTCCAAAAGCGAAAAACGAAGTAGAAAAGATAAACAGGAAGATCAATACTTATCTAATTGATAGTCAAAACAAGGACTTCAGTGAGAGCCTTTTTGCTCAATTTATGACTATAAAATATGTTTATCCATTACTTGAAGATGAACTTGAATTATTAAAATCCAAAATTAATAGAGGGGAAAATTCAGATCTAAATGAGAAAAAATATAATCAGATTGTTGGTTTAATTAAACAGATGACAGATATCTACGATAGTTATGAGAAAACTTGGAATACTGTGGACCTTAAGAAAGCAATGCAATTTATGTATGATGAAAAAGGTTTAATTCAAATGAAGAACGGTGGAGAAGTGAACATATTTCCTTCGAGTGTCTTCACGCTTAATGTGAATAAAGAAAATGCAATAAAGGCGGGGATTTTAAATGCCACTGATTCATGTCGTTCAAGTATTACATTAAACTATGATGGAGAAACAATGATAACCAGAGAGGAGATTATGATGCTTGATATTATGTCCAACTTTGACTGGAAAAGAGGTGTTTATTTTTCAAGCAATAGAGGTTCTAAGCTTGCAACGAGATTACTATCTCAAGGATGTTTGAAACAGATAGGTGTGGCCTATGAACTTAATCCTTCGGCCTCAAGAAATCAAAACTTCAGAAATCAAAAACAGCGGTTTTTCAATGTAGAAAAGATGTATGAAAAACTCATGAAAACATATGAGTATGGTCAAATGTCAGATGCAAATGTACTCACCGATTATTATGCCAGAAGGCACACCTCACACTATCGTCAAGATTTTGTTCTTCTTGCCGAACAGCTATATTATCAGGGAGATACAACAAGAGCCTTGAAGGCCCTTGACAAATCCTTAGGCATAATGCCTCCTGAAACAGTCTTAGACTTTGGGGAAATAACAGGGTTTGACCCAATCACATCTCTTGATATAAATCAAGCCCAAAATGACAAATACAAGGCAAGAACTAGTGGAAATCTACACGAGCACGTTCAGCTATATTACATGCTTGGGGCGGCTGACAAAGCTGAAAAGCTAGGGAAGAAACTACTAAAAAACTACGAAAGCGTTTTCAAGTATTTTGAAAACAGTGACGCTATTTTTTCGGTAATTCCGGGAGTAATAAGCAGTAACTACGACGATTTATTTGCCGCAACAGATGCTTGTTTCAAAATGCATATGATTGCATCGGATCCATTGTTCAACCCTGAGCAGAAAAATTTAGAAGAAATAGCTGAAACACTCAATTACGTTTATTCAATTGTTTTACCAAAAATATATAGTGGTTTAGACGAATTAGAGTTGGAAGAATCTTATTCTGAAGTGCGTGAGGTACTTGAGGGGCAGATGAATAATATGCTATTAGAATACGATTACACAGTGAAGCCAAAATAAAAGTAATGCCCCTATTTCGTGTGCCCTATATCGTTCAATCTATTTATAGGAATCGACAATGGAGAGGAAATAAAAAAGATTGCGTCTATTTAACCTTCGATGATGGACCAGAGGGAAAAACCACATTGTGGTTGCTTGAGCTTTTAAAAAAAGAAGATATAAAAGCCACGTTTTTTTGTTTAGGGAAACAAATTGAAAGCTGCCCAGAGCTCTTTCAGGAAATATTAAACAATGGACATGCTGTTGGAAATCACACATACAATCATGAAAAAGGGAGTCATACAAGCTGTAAGAAATACATAAATTCCATTAAAAAAACAGATGTCTTAATGAATTCAACCCTTTTCAGACCACCATACGGAAGACTCACGAGAGAGCAGAGAAGAAAAGTAAATATGATGGGGAAAAAAATAATAATGTGGACGTGGAATGCTCATGATTATGACCAAAATATGAATGAAGAAACCATCATAAAAAAAGCAGCTTTAATCAAAGATGGAGATATATTACTTTTTCATAACAGTCTAAAGTCTTCAAAACTCATGATGGCCTGTTTACCAAAAGTCATTAGTATCATTAAAGAGAAAAATTTACAATTTAAAACAGTAGCGTAATGTCTAAAAGGTCAAACATCATCATCTATTTGCTCGGTATATATGTAGTGCTGCAGTTTCTATGGTGGGGATATCAGATTATTGACCTGGGTTCTCTTGTCGACTCATCGGATAATGGTAGCTCAAGAAGAGTATTCATGATTCTCGGCGAAGGAGCGGTTTTCATCATGATATTATTGGCGGGATTCTGGCAAATTCAAAAATCAATTAGGAAAGAAATTGAGCTTTCTGAAAGCCAAAATAACTTTATGCTTTCTGTAACTCATGAGTTAAAAACACCTTTAACTTCCATACAATTGGCGCTTCAAACTTTATCCTCTAGAAAACTTAGCTCAGACCAAACGCAATCATTAGTTGATAAAGCGATATCAGAAAACGACCGATTAAAAATTTTGATTGATAATATTATTCATGCCTCTAGTATCGAAAACAAAGGCCTTACATCCGATAAAAGTGAATTTGATCTTAAAATGATTTTATCGCAAATTGTAAAGAAATCAAATCAGCGACTTGCGAAACCCCAAGTCAATTTAGATTTTGAGGGATCGGTGAAGATCATTGCTGACAAGTTCATGATTGAGACAAGTATCATTAACATCATTGAAAATGCCATAAAATATGGAGGTGAGCATCAAATAGATGTAGTCGTTAGAATGAAGGATAATCGATATTTAATTTCTGTCAATGATCAGGGTCCGGGCATCATAGAAAATGAGCAATCAAACATATTTGATAAATTTTATAGAATTGGAAACGAAGAGACAAGAACGAAAAAAGGAAGCGGTCTTGGCCTTTATATCGCCAAACAGTTCATCGAATTACATAATGGAAATATTCAATACAAAAGGAATAAACCTTCCGGATCAATATTTACGATAAGCATACCCAATGGAAAATAAAGTAGGACTGATAATATTGGATGGATGGGGAATTGGAAATCAAGATCACACTGATGCGATTTACAAAGCAAACACCCCCTTTTTTGATTCTTTGATAAGGAACTACCCAAATTCCACGCTAAAGACATACGGAGAATACGTGGGATTGCCAGAAGGCCAGATGGGTAATTCCGAGGTGGGGCATCTAAATATTGGTGCTGGAAGAATTGTCTATCAGGAGTTATCACGAATTAACAATTCTATCAAACAAAATGAATTTGAAAAGATCCCTCTCCTACTCGAGGCATTTGAACAAGCAAAGAAAAATGGCAAAAAAGTACATTTTATAGGCCTGGTTTCAGATGGCGGAGTCCACAGCAGTCAAGAGCATCTCTATGCACTTTGTGAGCTTTCCTCCAAATTAAATATGAAAGATGTGTACATCCATGCCTTTACGGATGGAAGAGATTGCGATCCGAAAAGTGGACTTGGTTTTATAGAAACCTTGGAACAAGTTTTGGAGAAGAATCAGGCCAAGATAAGCACTTTAATTGGTCGTTATTACGCGATGGATCGAGATCAACGATGGGAAAGGATAAAAAAAGCGTATGATTTAATGGTCAATGGAATCGGAGAGGATTTTAGCTCGGCGAGCGAAGCTCTTTCCTCATCATACCAAAATGGGATTACGGATGAATTCCTTGAGGCCTGTATAATTGATAAAAATGGTTTGATCGCAGAGGGAGATACTGTTATTTGCTTCAATTTTCGCTCGGACAGACCACGAGAGATTACAAGTGCATTAACCCAGAAAGATTTTCCTGAATATGCAATGAAAAAGCTAAAGCTGAATTTCTATTGTATGACCAGATACGATGAATCATTTGAAGGTCTTAAAGTTCTGTTCGATAAGGAGAATATTACGAATACCATTGGTGAAGTCCTCTCAAATTCAGGTAAGTCCCAATTAAGAATTGCAGAAACTGAGAAATATCCCCACGTCACATTTTTTTTTAATGGCGGAAGAGAAAAACCATTTTCTAATGAAAAAAGAATTCTCGTCAATTCTCCAAAAGTGGCTACCTATGACTTGCAACCAGAAATGAGTGCTCCAAAAGTAACTGAAGATGTTTTAGAAGAATTAACTACTCATCAACCTGATTTCCTTTGCCTAAATTTTGCCAATCCAGACATGGTTGGACATACTGGAGTGTACAAGGCAATAGTCCAAGCGGTTGAAACAGTTGATTCCTGCCTTGAAAAAATAGTGACTACTGGTCTTGAAAATGGATATACATTTATTGTTATTGCGGACCACGGAAATGCCGACCTTGCTGTTAATAATGATGGGACTCCTCACACCGCTCATAGCCTAAACCCAGTTCCATGTATAGCTATTTCCTCTACTCAAATTAAAGCTTTGAATAATGGCATCTTAGGGGACATCGCACCAACCATTTTGAATTTATTTGAAATTGAGACACCCAAAGAAATGACAGGGAAATCACTTCTAATAATCTGATTATCAATAAATACAATAAACTAATTCTAATGAATTTTGATTAAGTTTAGGAAACTAAACTGATATTATGAAAAAATTATTTCTGCTCGTTTTAGCAGGGCTATTGCTTAATTCCTGTAACAGTTACCTAGGTAAAAAACTCACGAAAAAATCATCAGAAGATATAAAGATTGAAAAAGTCAAGGATGAATGTGATTGTATTGATGCCTTAGATATTATTGCAAATGATTACTTGGACCTCGTAGGCAACCATGATAAAAAATCTATTCGGGAATTAGAAGGGACCAAGGAATATGAATCACTTCAAAAGAAGGCAGAAATAATAATGGAGAAAAGACGTGAGGTGAGCGATTACTGTTATGAAAGATTTGAAATAAGTCATGGAAATTTCGATAATGGCTCAGAATGTAATTTATATGATAAACTTATTGAAAAGGTTGAAATCATAGAAGAAAAATTTTGAGAATTTAAATGTCCAAAAGGACACCTTAATTAATTTTCAATATTTCAAATAACGAATTTATTTTCTTGTCCTAAATACTTTTATTTCATAGATTTGCCAAATCAAAAAAATGAAATTATGAAAAAGTTATTTGCAGTATTATTTGCGGGTGTATTATTGGCATCTTGCGGAGGTTCTTCATACACTACCGATAAAGAAGAGGCTCTTGAAATGAAAAAAAGTCAAACTGAAGACATGAAGTCTTATTATGAAAGTGCACTAGAAATTGAGACAGCCTTCTACGCTTCGCAAAAAGAAATCTTAGCTGATTACGGAGGGAAAGAATCAACTTTAATGAAAAAGGCCAAAACCAAGGATGAAAAAGCTTTAGAAGCCTTAGCTGATTTGAGAAATCTTGAATTAGGAAAAAGACGTGATATGGACGCCCTATCTCGAAAATATGAGGATAGCCACAGGGCATTAAGTCAATCCATTAGAGACATTAATCAACTTAATGATTCTAAAGATTTAAAAGAATGGAGTAAAGCAATTGAAGCTGAAGAAAAAATTCAATCAGATTTAGCTGATAAGCACTACAAAGCCGTTGACAAGCTACGAAAAGATTAATTTTCTATTGAAATCGTCGAAAGCCACTTTAAAGTGGCTTTTTTTTTGCCTCCTATTAAAAAAAGGAACACAGAAATAAAAGCATATTAATTATAAATTCTTCTACACAAAGGCTCTCAATCGATAACAAATTGTGATAATTAGTTTTGTCTTTTTGGTGTTTTATGGCTAATTTTCTGAAAGGTCCAAAACAGTATAAACATCCATTAAACAATACCTTTGTACAAAAACTTTTTTTTTATTGGCCTTATTTTATTGTGCTCATGTAAGGAAAGCCCATTGGTGCCCCCTCCAAAAGATAACATTCAAGTTCTTCAGAGAAAATATGATACCAATAGTCCCTATACCCAAAATCCCATATTCGGAAACCCAATTAATGGATATCTGAACTCACAAAATGAAATTATTAAAGGAGAAAAAAGAAAGAAAATAAGCGGGGATCAAATCAATCTCAACAAGTCCAAACGGACCATTTCATTTAAATTGGATAGACCTAAAAGAATAGATACAAAGGGAATCATACGCATGTCAAAAAATGACGGAATCGAAAAAAAAATAGCTCTAGATTCAGCTGGTTTTTCAAAAACCCTCTTCAATTTAGATGCCCTCATCCAAAATACTTCTGATGGTATTCAATTAAAAAAGGTGAAGACTAAAATCCCCGAGTTAATTGATGCAAAAACACCTATATACAAGGGTAAAGCCATTAAAAATATCAAATATTTGGATGTAAAACAAGGAACAATCTCCTCCTACATTTGGGATGTATATCACGACACTAAAAACCAAATTTGGATGGGAACAAATGGTGGGGGGGTTAGCGTGTATACTGGTGATAAGTTTCGTCATTTCAATGAGGATTGTGGGCTTTGTAATAATTTCGTGTGGTGTATTGAGGAAGATCAACATGGGAATATGTGGTTTGGCACTTTAGGTCAGGGAGTTTGTATGTTTGATGGAAACAATTTTTACCAATTAAGCCTTAAAGAAGGCTTTAAAGCAACAGATATTAATTTCATTTACGAAGACAATGATGGCTTCATATGGATTGGGTCTCGAGGGGAGGGGTTATTCATATATGATGGTCAAACGGCTCATAAAATCATGAGCAATCAATTTGGGAAAGACCTAAAATCTATTTTTGAAGATGACAGAAATAGAAAATGGATAGCAACAGAAAACGGTATTCATATTATTGATGAGGACTCCATTACTCAAATCACCAAAGAAAACGGGCTTCGGTCTCATAATTTTACTAAAATACTAGAGGACAAAGATGGCAATATGTGGTTTGCCTATGATGACCATGGTATCGACGTCTATGATGGTGTTTATTTATATAATTACAACGATAAAAATTACTTGAAGGCAAATAACATTTATGACCTTGTTATAGATTCATTCGATAATATATGGATTGCATCTTACAGTGGTGGGCTATGTCAATTTAATGGCAGTGAATTCATTTGGCTGGATGAAACAAATGGTTTAAGCGGAGAGCATGTGATAAGCCTTACCACAGATGATTCGGGGAACGTTTGGGCTGGCACGGATGGAGATGGACTAGACATCATTAATTTAAATTCATTTCAGAACTTAAATAAGGGGAACGGTTTATTAAATGATTACATCTATGCCATGTGTGAAGATCAAAACCAACAAATTTGGTTCGGTGGAGAAGAAGGAGAATTGATGCTTTTTAAAAATAATCAGTACTACACCCTCCCTCAATTCGATTCAATACTGGACAAACAAATCAATAAAATCTATGAAGATTCCAAGGGCAGAATTTGGATTGCAACTGCCGATAAAGGTGTTATTAAGATTAAAGACAATCGGGTGGAAATCTTTTCTGCATTAAATGGACTTATCTCAAATGAGATATATGAAATTATTGAGGATAGAAATGGACAGCTTTGGTTTGGGTCTTCTAAGGATGGACTATGTTCTTTTGATGGTATAACATTTACCCACTATAATGAAGCCAACGGGCTTTATCACAATCATATTCGAACAAGTTCAATCGACCTAAATGGAAATTTATATTTTGGTACATGGGGAGGGGGTGTAATTAAATATGATGGTACGTATTTTCATCACATCACTGAAAATGAAGGTTTACATAGCTCTATAATTATATCTTCTTTCAATGACTCGCAGGGGAATATTTGGTTTGGTAGTCTTGCAAATGGTGCCTGCATGTACAATGGAAGTGACTTCCATTACTTCACCAAAAAAACAGGTTTAAGTGATAATAAAATTTGGTCAATTATTGAAGATACAACGACAAAATCCATATGGATAGGAACTGAAAATGGATTAAATCAAATGCAGAATTTTAATTATAAATCAAAAGATTTAAACTGCATGACGTACAACTGGAATGACGGAATACGATGTGTTGATTTTTTAAAATCTAGCGCCATCATTG
>MDSZ01160789.1_pt1 | contig 11532 bp, 13 predicted proteins | sample 811201 | NCBI WGS metagenome assembly MDSZ01 (sample SAMN05326647, study PRJNA326480) | marine metagenome | isolation source: seawater | place: Indian Ocean: North | collected 2010 | reverse complement strand
TTCAGATACTGTAAGAGTTTCTGCATTTTTTGGTTTAACTGATACGAAAACTTTACCGTATTCTGGCGGGTCGTTTTCTTCTCCTCCCCATACAGATACCGTTTCAGCATTCGCATACTGATTCTTAATAATAGTAACGTAGTCATCGGCTGTCACCACTCTGTTTTGAGACAGATATGACAGTGGCGCATTAAATCTAATTGATTCAATATCTTCTCTTGTTGCGCCACCGGCTGCTTTATTAACTAGAGCCATTGTGACGTTTGTGTTTCCTTCAATATTTCCTTCAAGTACAAATGATGTAGCGTTGTTAGCATCTACACCATCGGTAACTAGATATTCAACTGAGATAACATTTCCAGCTGCTAGCTTCTTACCAAAAGCATTGTCTCCAAAATAAATTTCGTATTTACCGTCTAGGCCTTCTTGCAAGAAGTAAACTTCAGAAGAGCCAGATACGTTAACAATATTTGTAACAAGAGAATAAATTGCTGAATCTGAGGATGCTGCATTAGGAAACACTTTAACTACCATTGATGCTGTATCAATATTGGTATCAGGAATCTCATATTTTTGTCTTGTATCGCTACTGTCAACCACGTAAGTAAAGGTTTTAAGAGTCCCTTGATTAATTCTTAAGCTTGAAAACTTATATACACCAGCTTGAGTCGGTGAAATAGTAGATGATGTAAGGTTTACAAATCCATATTTTTTGTTATTGATTGTAGTACTAAATTTTGTTCCTCTTGAAACCGTGAGAGAGGAAGGTGTTCCAGAAGGAGTGTTAACTGTGACATCAATATCTGCAAATGAAGACGTACGTGATCTTGGCACATAGCCAAGGGATTTAGCATGACTGACAACGTTGTTTCTTACCTGAGCTGTATCGAGGTAAAGTTCGTTAGCTTGAACGTTGGCATTGAATGCGTTATAAAAGCTGTTATATGCAAGAACGTCGATGATGGTTGACAGTGCACTTCCTTCGAAGTCATAGTCAACTAGCTCGGTCTGTCCTTGTAAGAATGTTTTAAGATTTGTCCTGATCTGATCATAATCAAGTTCAGTGACATTAAGCCTATTCTTTGAAACTGTGGTTGCCATTACTTAATTCTCTCTAGGTAAAAGTCAACGTTTTCTTGTTGACCCGTTGATACGATTGCGAAGTAAATTTGAATCTTAAATCTGTTATTGTCGAGCTCGTCTGTTACTCTGACATCTATAAGTTCCACCCTTGGTTCAAAATTCTCGATCGTATTTGTTATTTCTTTTTGTAATTCGAGCGCAGTAAAAGGGTCACCGAGCTCAAAGAGAAGTCCTCTGACGTTTGATCCTAAGAAAGGCTGAAAAGGTCTCTCCCCTCTATTTGTTAAAATTAGATTGCGAACACTTTGCTTGACTGCTTCAGTATCAACCTTTTTACTAACGTCACCATTATTAGGATTTGCTATGAAGTTAAAATCGAAATCAGTGTATAGGTTATTTCGAGCTCGAATCTTGGAGCCTAATGAATCATCACTTTTTGTTTGTGTTCTTGCCATGCTACTATTTATACTCTTTTACTAGGAAGCTAGTGAACTTCTTGATTCAACTTTGCTTTTTGGCTTCTGATAACCGCCTTTTACGTTTAAATAATCTTGCCAAGCAACAACTGCAGCTTTTCCAGCTGTCAATTCTGCCTCGGCCTGTTCCCATAGTGCTTGATCTTCTGGGCTCTTTTCTTGATATTTTTTCTTGAGTTCAGTCCACTCGTCTTCGGTCATTTCTTCCATTAGATATTCTATAAAACACATTTCAACTAATATGTAGTTTGATTGTCTTACTCCTACAAGTTGAAACTTGAATTTTAAGTCACTAAATTCTTCCCAATATTTTTGCTGATCTTCATTAAATTTATTTTCTTCTGACAGTTGTGCAGGCTTTTTGCCAGTAGACTTCATCATAGCCATAATAGTCTTACGCACAGCATCATTAGCACTCCTATATGCTCTTATTGCGTCTTTAGCGTCACTCTTTGCTTTGATGAAATGTTCTTTTCTACGTGTTCTAATAGGGTCAATCACTGCTTTCCAGTCTTGCAAGACTGAACTTCTAGTGTATCCTGAAGGAGAAGCTTCTGATGGTTTTTGATCCGGCTGTTCTTGTAAAAACACCTGAGGTGTAGGAGCCGGTGGTGCAGATTCTTCTGGCTTTACGGCATTTACAGTAGGTGTTTCTACACCTTTTGCTTTTACTGCTTCTTTCTGTGTTCCATCTGCAGCAGTTTCGATAATCTTATTTGGAAACTGTTTACATGGATCAAAATCAAGCAAGGATGTTGGGTCAGTAACTGCATTGGTAACAGTACTTGTCATTGTGTCAATATACGATTGCACCTCATCAGCCGGTAAAACACCTGACCAAGTTGATGTAAATTCTGCGATCTTTCCCGGCAAGCTTGTCAGCGCTGAAGCACCAGACAATGGATTTGCAATATCAATTCCTGAAGTCAAGCTTGTCACAACCGAGTTAATATCTTCTTGTAAGTTTGGTAGTGGTATCTCTGGAATTGGCACTTTTACGCCTTCAATGGCAGATAAAGCTTCGGCCGCCTTTGACTCGAGATCAGCCAGCGCGTCTTTGCCTTGTGCAAGCGCGTTCTTAATTTCATCTCTTTTTGAGTTTAGTGCATCTACTGCTGCACTATTTCCACACTGTAGTGTCATGACGTTGCGTACCCCAATGCTCCTAATGTTGCCTGAGCCCATGGATATTTAGGCAAGTCTCGTCGGCTGCCTCCTGAGCCCCATGCTCTTGTAGCTCCAATATCAACATGTGTAAATGTGTTATATATGCCAAATCCTCTAAATCCTGCGTTATATGCTTGCTGAATAAATGCTTGCCTTTGTGCATCTGTCAAGCCAGTTTGAACTACGTCAATCGCCAACCCTTGGACATGCATACTATTTCTTGCACCGCCAACGCTGGCATTATATTCTGGCGATCTATATGCACTCGTAATAGTAAGTGTTAGTCCTAATGCAGCTGCTGTAGCCTGAGCAAAATCAATAACCCTTGGATCCACCCTTGGATCCGTATGGGGTAGGAAGTTTAATGCACTTCCTGAACCAGCTGGGAAAGTACTTGGGCTTGTGCCACCAGCCGCGACTTCCGTATTTTGAACACCTGCAACATTGTTAGTAGGACTTGTATTACTAAATCTGGCCGATGAAATACCGCCATCACCGTATTCACCAAGGTCGTTACTATTTGCAACATCTACGCCAAGTGCAGCCTCTTCAACCTCAATACCTGCATAAGCCTCCTGTGAGAATGCTTCAATTTCAGCAGGTGTACCTACATTTGGTGTAAACACCGTCACACCAAGCTTAGCTGTAACAGCACTCTTAGCCGTAGCTACAAAAACGGTCGGTGCACCACTTGTCATTGCGCCGGCATCGGCTGCTGCAGTAATAAAAGCAGCTTTGATTCCAGCTACGTATACAGTAGGAGAACCAGATCCTACAGTTGCTGTGTGTGGAATACATGGCGGAGGAGGTCCCGGATTAGGTAAATCATGAACTACCGTTGGGTCCCCAATTCTTGCAATCAATGCGCCTTCAGCAAAAACAGTACCTTGACCCGGTGCAGCCAAAGTTGTAGTAGTATCACAGAGGTGGCCTGTGCTTAACGTGTCTCCTTGCCTTGATACCGGTTGTACTGCCATTAGTTTAGATCAATCCTAGCACCGTTAATATCAATATTGCCTGTAACATTATCAGTGTATGTGCCGCCGACATTATTTTCTGTATTCCCTTCAACTACTGTGTTCAAGTTTGCTTTTGTTTCGAGATTCATGTTTGTTTTAGATGACGCTTTTAAGTGGCCAGTCGTTGAAAGCTCAAATCCTTGAGCGCTTGCAAACATGTTAATCTTATTTAGGCTGATTAAGCTCAAGCCAGCTGTGATTGTCAAGTCTTCTGTTTTACCTATTGTAGTATCTCGAGCTCCGTCAACAATTCTTGTTTCATCTCCACCAATTCTTTGCAGATATTTTTCTGTTACATTACAACCAAAATCTTGGCCGATTTCGATATGTTCTGATTTTGCAATTGAGGATTGACGAGATCCTCGAACAAGTTCTGTTTTATTACCTACAACTTCAAGATGATAGTTACCTTTGATCAAATGTCTAAGGTCACCGTCAACTGTCATATTAACGTTTCCTCTTACGTAAATATTATCATTACTGAATACAGCTGTATATTTTTCACCTTGAATGGTTACTGCTTCTGTGCCGTCTTCAAGTATCTCATGGTAAGTACCGCTTTTATGATATGTGGCAAGTCTTTCTGCGCCTGGTGTGTCGTCAATTTCAATTAAATGTCCTGACTCAGTTTGATTTACTTTATTATGTGGGTAACTTGGCTCTTGGCCTCCAAGAGGTAAAGGCATATCCCATTGCGCTCGAGTATAATAAGCATCTGGTTCATCTTGTACAAGAGACGTAACTTTATCTGGAATAGCAGTATCAACTTTTACTACCCTTGAATCTGACTTACTGATATATGCTGTTGATCTTTCAAAATCTTCTGATGCAGCATAAGAAACATCTGTATCTTCAGATCTTTGAGGATTAACTCCTTGTGCATCAGTAAAACCTGAGCCTGGGTTTCCGGTTGGTCCAGCTTCCCCATGAATAGTACCAATTACTAGTGGAACTTGTTTTGATTCTCCGTCAATATAAAAACCAACAACCCATGAACCTTGTAGTATCCCTGTTGGGCTAGGTCCAACTCCACCTAACGAGCCTGATGTAGCAGGCATCATAATTTGAGCCCATGGTAAATCCTCGGTAGGTATCTTTGTTTTATCGGCGGTATGTTCACCAAAAACTCGTACTTTTAATCTGCCTAATCTTTTAGGATCATTGCGGTCTTCCACAATTCCCATAAACCAATTAAAGGTTCCGCTAATTGAACTCATTGTGTTTCACTTCCATAGTATCTCTATTAATTTCGATCATCTGCGTATACTGGTTTTTCAATAAATAAAACCTATGTTTGACTGCAGTGATTATGTGTTTACCAGATCTTCTTTTATCCTGTACATCTGCTTGAGTGTCAGCAGTTACAATCTTATTCTTAAGAGCAAAAAGATTAATTACTTTACCGACCTGAATATTTTTATCTCCTGGCAATGCTAGTTTATAAACATAGTTGCCAAGTGTTTGATGAACTGCATTTCTAAAAGGTGTAGTATTCAACACATCTTCATTATACGACATATGAGATGGTGCTTCAAATGCACCCGATGAGTAAGCATATACAATATCATCTCTTGAATAGCTTGCAAGCGCTTGATCATCATATTTGAGTTTATCTGATATGATGCTATTTTTTGATAGTTTTGGAAGACTATCAAATTGCTCATCATAATTCCAAACAAGTGTATCGATTTGTTTATTTAATATATCAACACGAGTATACTTTCTGCCATAAACACCGTTTAACAGTTGTTTAGTAACTGGTGTGTTAGATACAGATTCAAACACCATTGACATATCAAGCTTGTCTTCTACACCTTCTGCCTCTGAAGCTTCTGCTTCTGCTTTGGTCTTAGGAATTGATTCTTTTTGAGTGTATACTGTTCTGTTGTTTAATGGTTCTGCCTCATATAGAGATCTTGAAGATGAAAGAAACATTCCGTCATGTAAAGTGTTATAAAGAAAGAATGGATCGTTTTGTTCTGTCCGAGCTCTTCTAACCAACCATTGCATAGTTGTATAAGCTGACCACGTAGGTATGATACATTGAAAAGCACCAGCTGTTTTTTCGGTTGTGATTTTCGTACGTAAATATTGTTCTGTAATTTCAGTTATAATCGTATCAATTGAACCTTTAAACGATTGAGAAATAGGTTCAAGAGCATTCCAAAAATAAGCTTCCTCTACAAGTCTTAGCTGATAAACATTTGTAAAATCATTTTCTCGTGTGACGTTTTCAATTGCTCTTACTCGAAAACTAAACTCTTTTTCATATCCAGTTGGTCCGGCGCGAACTACAGTAAAATTAATTTTTTCTTGGCCAACAATAGGCAGCTCAGTAAGCAGACCAGCACCGTCCGCAACAAGCATTACACCTGTAAGTGTTGGTGTATAGATCGCTTCGTTAATATCGATAGAATGGACTAGATCGGTAATATCTACTCCATCACCTTCTGGATCATGCGTTTTAAATATAGTAATCTTTTCAACCACGATATCCGTAGGTTGAACAATTGCATTTGGACTAGCCATTTATAATATTCCTGAATTGCTGTGCGATATCACCTACTTTTTCGGGTTTCACAACTTTAATTCTTTTTCTTTTGTCATTTTCATCAAACTCATATTGCTCATTCGTAACTTTTACTGCACCGGCAGTTCCTTTAGGAACTATTCCATCAGCTGTTGAAAAGTGATGAGTTGCATATTTGTAATTGGTTTCTCCAGTGATAGTAATAATATCATTAGACGTTTGGCCTTGAATAGACTCGGCTCTAAAAGTTCCTGTTTTTCCTGTGATTCTAATCCAACCAAGATTAGGATCTTTAGCTGCTACCACTCCTGTTGCAGATGAAAGGATACCTTGTACCGTTTCTCCAATAGTAAGCTTATTAAAAAAATCATCATCTGAATTAAGTACGTGTCCTGGGTAAGCGAGGTCGACATGATCTTCAAGCTGGCTTGTTGACATTGGCCAGTCATTAAATAGGTTTTTCATTTCTGGATTAACAAGGAAAAACGTCCAGTAATAATCCGGCGTTCCATATAATCTCTGTGATACGTGATCTGGTCTTTCACCGTCAACTACATCATAGAATGAGTAAACTGTAATGTCATCTACTGTCGTATTGCTTACTATTTTTGCAAAACGAAATACGTCTACTATTTCTTTTGTAGCTTTATTATCGTCAAGGTCATATTGTAATTTTGGAAAGTACTTAAAGTATTGCATTAGCCTATTCCCCTATCAGAACTAAGACCCGTCCGTTTACCCATTGTTGCGATAGCGCCTCTATCAAGAACTTTTGTTTCCTGGAAGTTAAGAGTAAGGTCTACTTCGTTTGGTGCTCCGTCTTTCATGATTGCCGGGGACGTGGAGTTATAGTTTACTGTGATAGCTGTACAATATGCATGAGCAAACGGCATAATCCAAGGATTAGGACCACTTAAACTAACAAAGCCAATCTTAAAAACGTTTGGATATTGAAATGATGCGCCGCCTGCAATTAGCTCAGGATACGTGTGCTGTCTTATGGTGTGAATAATATTTTCGATTTCGTGCGATTCTCTTGAATTTGAAGGAATAAGTTTAAAACTTAGGGCCATTTGCCTGAACGTAGGAGCCTTGAACAACATAGATGCTCGAGGGTTGATAGCAACACCAGCGGCAACAGCTGCAGCAGCACCAGCCGCACTATTACGAGCAGCAAAGTCGGAAGCCAAACCTTTTAGTGATTGGCCAAGAACTACGGCGCCAGACTTAAGTCCGCCTTCGTTAAGGGCTTCATTAGCAGAAGCTGAAATTGCAGAGGTAATACCAGTAAGTTCCGTATTATCATATGTAAGTCCATCAGAAAAAGAAATAGCTTGAGGCATGTAAAGCTTAATATTGCCTAAACGTTCTTTGGTTATAGGAAGTTCGCCACTAAGAGCATTCTTAAATCCACCAGAAAGTCTACCGAAAACATCAATATCAACAAAGGCTGCATGACCATCGGTGTTTTGAGGAAATCTGTAAGCAAATCCAGTTGGCCCTAGGCCGGGACTTCTTTTTTGAGCTTGCTCATTAACTTTTGTTCCAAGGGTGGCTCCTTCTGGATTGCCGGTCGGATTCTTTACAAAATCTGGTGGACGCGTTCCAGCACTTGTTGATGCACTTGGTGTTGCCCCTGTTCCTCCGAAAGCTTCTAGTTCATATGACATAATAACCCTTCCTGAAATCTCTTATAAGTATTTATATGACTTATAAGGGTCGTTACAAAGTAAAAAACTATAAGAAATACAAAGGAGACCCCACAAAGGTGATCTATCGTTCGTCATGGGAGCGTTCTGTATTTCGCTATCTTGACGGAAATGATGACATCCTCGAATGGAATTCAGAATCATATGTAATACCTTACTTGTGCCGAACGGATAACCGTATGCACCGTTACTTTGTTGATATTTATTTCAGATATAAAAACGGTAAAAGATTCCTTGTAGAGATTAAACCTAAGTATCAAACTGTACCTCCAAAAAAGCCAAAGCGGCAAACAAAGAAATATTTAAGTGAGGTCAATACATATTTGAAAAACGTAAGTAAATGGGAAGCCGCTAATAAATGGGCAAACGATAGAGGATACCATTTTCAAGTTTGGCATGAAGACACATTAAGAGAAATTGGGATTAAAATCCTTAAGGGTTAAGGTATAAATAGAACTATGGCAGATTCATTGTTTCAAAAACTACAGTTTCAGGCTTTCCGTAATGGCATTCCGCCACGTACAGAGGAAGCTCGTAAATGGTTTCGCAACCAGCTAAAAAGCATGAGAAGCATTAACAGGCAGACATTGTTAAAAGATGACCAGCTTGTAAGAGCAACTCGTCCAAGAATGGGTGAGATGTATATGTTTTTCTATGACCCAAAGAACAAAGAGACACTTCCATACTATGATACCTTCCCCTTGATTATCATGGTTGAGAAAGCTCCAGGCGGATTTTATGGTTTGAATTTGCACTACCTGCCTCCTCCTCTCAGAGCAAAGTTCTTTGATGCGCTGATGGAAACAATGACTAATAAAAGATATGACGAGTCCACAAGATTTAAAACTCGTTATAGGATCCTAAAGAGTGTAAGAAAGCTTCGCTACTTTGAGCCATGTTTTAAACATTACTTGACAAAACATGTAGAATCTAGAATCATGAAAGTAGAAGCTCCTGAATGGGAGATTGCTTTGTTTATGCCAACACAGAGATTTAAGAAAGCAACTGCTACAAAGGTTTACACTGATTCTAGAAAGGTACTCGCAGGATGACGTATCCAGCTAATATTGACTCGCTGAAGTCAACAATAGGTAGAAGGACAGGACTTGCAAAAGCAAATCGCTTTGCAGTTTATATGAATCTACCGCTTGTCAGCATTGACGTAGGAAGCATTCTCACTAACGTTTTGTCTGGTAACTTTAATCCACTACAGGTTATCAATGACCCAAGAGACATTTCTCTACTATGCGAAACTGCACAGCTTCCATCGCGTAATATTGCAACAAATGAATACTTTACAAATATGAAAGCTCGTAAGATGCCTTACTCATACATTAATGATGATGTAAGCTTTACGTTCCTGTTGACTGGAGACTATTATCTTAAAGACGTATTTGATGGATGGATAAATAAAATCGTAAACATGGATACAAAGACACTGCATTATAAAGATGACTTTGTGTCTGAAGTAGAAATTCAACAACTCAATGATCAAAACATTCCTGTTTATTCATGTAAGTTGTTAAAAGCCTTTCCAATTTCAGTAAGTGGTGTTGAACTAGCAAATACAAGCGAAAACACCGTTGCAAGGTTAACTGTTAGCTTTGCCTACGATGATTGGAAAGAATCAACAAGCGCTGGCTCTGCCATCGCAGCCAAAATTGGAAATGAAATATTTAAGAGGTTTTAAACTATGACTTTACCTATGGTAAACACCGCAAAATACTCGGTACACCTTCCGGGTTGCGGCAAAGATGTGGAGTATCGCCCTTTCTTTGTTAAAGAACAAAAGATCTTGATGCAAGCTTCTGAAAGTGAAGATCCATCACAGATCACTATTGCTACAAATGACATGCTTAAAGCGTGTACATTTGAAAAGCTCGACATTGACGATCTTACAGGATCCGATGTCGAATATCTACTACTTAAAATCAGAACCAAAAGTGTCGGTGAAACATCTGAGATCGTGGTAAAATGCATGGAATGTGAAGAGCCACACCCTCAAGTTATTAACCTTGACAAGATCGTCCCTATTGGCGATGGTGCTGAAAAGAAAGTAAAGCTTAATGAAACAATTGGCGTTTGCTTTAAGATGCCAACTATCAAAAAACTCAAGAAATTTATGCAGGTCGCAGATGGAACAGCTGCTGGTACAGTGCTGGCCACCATGGGAGCTGCAGTTGATTATGTGTATGATGACGACAACGTATACCCTTCCGGTGACCAACAACCTGAAGAAATCGTAGCTTTTTTGGAATCACTTTCCGCAGAACAATACAGTCGAGCTCAAGAAGCATTTACTGACTTTCCTAAACTAAGTCATACTATTGAGTTTACCTGTAAGAAATGTGGTCACGAAAACAACATTCAATTAGGAGGAGTTGGCGATTTTTTAAGATAGCCCTTTCTCATGATTCTCTCGAGAACATGATTAAGACAAACTTTGCGCTAGCGCAGCATCATAAATGGTCACTTACAGAGATTGAAATGATGCATCCATGGGAAAGGGAAGTCTACGTAGCTTTATTATTGCAATTCATTGAGGAACAAAATGATCGCCTTAAGAAATAAATGGCAGCACAAAAGAAACTGGAAAAAGGGTCAGAATACGAGAAATACGATCTCGATGGAGATGGTGTTGTAACTGACGAGGAACTTGATATGGATGAAAGACTTCTACGACTTCAAGATATGAAGTCAGATATGGAAAATGAAGATAAGAAACAAGACGCACAGCGAAACATGGCATGGTTCGCATTATTTGGTATGTTACTATATCCAACACTGATTGTATTCTGTGATTGGGTTATGCTTGACAGAGCATCTGAAGTACTGAGCGATATCGCACCGACATACTTTGTATCGGTTGCAGCTATCGTAGCAGCATTCTATGGTAAGGAAGCATTGTCAGCTAGAAGAGGTGATTCTTTAAAAGTTGAACAAAGGAAGAAATAATGGCTGAGGAGAATGCAGGTTTTCTCGAACTTATTGAGAAAGTAAATCAAGGCAATACGCACCTTCATAAGGTGGAAGAACATACACGTAATTCACGTAGGCATCTTCTGGAAATGAAGAAGTCTGTTTTTGCTATGGCAGAAGCGACCGAGATACTTGCTACTCCAAATGAAGAAGAAAGACGAGAAGATATTGCTCGTCAAGAAAGACTTATTTCTGCAGTTGAAGCTGGCCCTAAAGGTATGGGTGGAGGAAGCTCAGCTGAAAAGAAAGGTGGAGGCGGAGGAATGCTCGGCGGCCTACTTGGCGGTGGAGCAGGAGGTGCACTAGGAGGATTTCTTGGTGCAGCCGGTATTGGCGTAGGTGCTGCCACAGCAGGCCTTGGAGTTCTAATGGCCGGTGGAGGATTCTTACTTGAAAAACTTGCAGAGTTTGACGGTGAAGCTGTAAAGAAAAACATTCTTGCTCTTACTGACATTGGCGATGAGTTGGTAGCAAAATCAGGAAGCATGTCACAGGCATTTAAAGATGGTGGCCTTTTGGTAACCATGCTTACTGGATTGGGTGTAGGACTTGCAGCATTTGGTGTAGGT
>MDSZ01199087.1_pt1 | contig 11533 bp, 12 predicted proteins | sample 811201 | NCBI WGS metagenome assembly MDSZ01 (sample SAMN05326647, study PRJNA326480) | marine metagenome | isolation source: seawater | place: Indian Ocean: North | collected 2010 | reverse complement strand
TTCGTCACCGAGCAGAGATATCTCGACAGCCATTTTATAATTGTAAGCTTCATTCTTTTTCGTATCATCTTTGATGAAGTAAAATATCCTACCTTCACCTTGTGTATAAGAATTGAAATAAGAGTTGCCTGTCTGGGCGATACACCAACGTGTTTTAGAACCAAAGTAGCAAGATGCTTCGCGAGTGTCCGGACGAACAACAAAGTACCTTTCGTCTTCATAAACAACAGAACCTTGTCCAGTATTAATATACTCTTGTGCTTGCCTGTCGCCTGCTCTCTTCTTTTTAGCCTTTGCGATTCTAGGCTCTATAACGTCTTTCTGGATTGCACCCAACAAATCTTCTATACTTTCATATGAATTGATGTCTTTTCTTTTTAGTGCCTTGCTGTACCTTATAAAGTCTGAAATTGCAGCAACCAAATCATCAATCTTCATCTGCTGTTCTTCTTGAGGATACTGAGAAAGAACCTTAGCCATCCACATTAAATGCTTGTATTTGTATTGCTCATCAAACTCGATTATTGTTTCTAAAGATTCTTCTTCAATTGAATCTCTATACTTTTTCATGACGTTTTCTTTACGTCCTTCCATCAGTAATTTAATTTCAGATTCTGTTAGATATGTTAAGTCATAGTCATCAAATATTGACTCGTCAATTAAGGACAAATTGGGATCATACTTTGGCTCTTCTTGCTTTGTTTCCAAAAAGAATTCACGCCATTTTCTTGAGTTCATACACGGTACTCCACTTTTGTTTATAAATAGTCAATAAAAGCCAAAAAAAAAGAAGTTCCGAAGAACTTCTTTTAAAATTTAGGAGGGGAGCAAACAGCGTGTTTACATCTATAAATATAATCATAACACCAAAAAAGCACTATTTTGGATAATTTTTTATCAAATTTTTTGCCAAATCAGAAGATGAATTAAATTTATAGTCGCCACCGATGCCCCAAAGCATGCCAATACCCAATTCCTCACATACATCCTGCTCCGGAGTGTTTGATTTACCTCTGTCACCCCCATTTGCAAAATAATCGGGACGTATCATACGAATAGCATTGCAGACAGTGTTGTCCGAGTCATCTACTGCTGCGACTAATACCACTCCCTTTATCTCTCTAAGAATCATCGCCCTTTCTTCCCAAGACATAAAAACATATCCTTTTTTTCTCATGAGCCATTCGTCTGAATTTGCCACCACAATGACATTGCCGTGTTTAGCTGCTTCTGTGATCATCTGGACATGTCCACCATGAATCGGATCAAATCCTCCGGACACCATAACTGTTGGTACCGTACAAAATGATGGCGGAACTAAGCGCGTGGGCTCATTCTCTTCTTTTTTGTCAAACATGTTTTTATGTATCGTCATTGTTATCGTCCTTTCTCTTTCTAGAGACTTTATATTTTTCATTTTCAGCAAAAATAGATTTTTGCAAATCCTTAATTTTTTCGATATTATTCATTATATTGCTTGGCAGTTTAGAGGTGGGAACAAATTTTTGTTTTGAATTTGATTTTGTATATTTTTCTTCTTTGTTCTTGCTCGCTGCTTTCGAAAAAACTTTAGACAACTCTCTTATCATGTTAGTCAACTCTTTGACTGTCAAGAACAACATAGTTAAACAAAGTACTAAATCTTCATCATCTACAAATAAATCAGTATCAGCTTTAAGTACCGTGTATTCTTCAAGTATATAAAAGCCACATATAAATCGATCATCAATAAAAATTATAATATCATTAGTATCATCATATTTTACTTCGACTTCTTTATGAGTCATCGCTTTTAAATATTCTTCGAACATAGTAAAGAAATTTTGCTTATCATAATCTGATAAGAACTTAAATGGCTCTATATTCATCCCATTGTTTAAAAAATCTCTAAATATTGTTTTTCTTTCTTCTTCTGTCATCTATCCTCTCTAGTGGTACACCTGACTGGACTCGAACCAGTAACCTACAGCTTAGAAGGCTGTTGCACTATCCAATTGTGCTACAGGTGCTCATATTATGATACGTTTGAAGAAAGGATTTTATTCACTATCTCGCATGTATGCTCGACACCTGTGGTTTTATAGGCTTCTGTTCTATGGTGTTCATAGATTTCAAAATCATTCCCATTCTCCTCACAGCGATCTCCAACAAAATATATCTTATCGTAATCATCAAAACAATCTGTATTTGTAAGTGGGTAAGTTTTGTCCCAGCCGACGGGGTATATATCAAAAGAGGTATCTCCGCCCAATTTTACAGATAAATTCATTTCTGCCGATTTTACAAAACTCTGGAGTTCTTCTAGGAGTGGTTGCCTAATCTTATTATTTTCATCCAAAAGATCCCATAGTGCTCGATCTAATGATGTTGCGTTTCTGCCAATTGGACACCAATTAACCATGCTCTGCCTATAGTTGAAAAAATGCCCAGTAAGTGGAAAAGCAGCAGTCAAAGTAGTACATAATTTACTTTGCTGTCTTATTAAATATGTCATGAGCAATCTCCATTGATTGTTGCCCATTTCTTGTTTCATATTCTTAGAGTATATGAATTTATTATCAAGCATATATTTTGTGCCGTTACATGGCAAGAAGTGTACACTAGAAGTATTCAACAAACTCAAATCAAATAAATTAGAACATTGCTGATAAATATAATCCATATCAGATCCAGTTATAATGCCAACTTCATGCCCAGCGTGTTGAATTTTGCCCAACAGCATTTCAGCGCTTAATGGCATCTTTTCTCTTGGTGGTGTCAATGTTCCATCCATATCAAACAAGAACAATGTCTTCATCAGTACTCCAAAAAAAAGACAGTTTTTTCTAAGAGAAACTGTCCAAAAACTCCGGGGGGTTTATTGTTCTACTTCAGAAGAAGTATCTTCAGATTCGCCCGTATCACCAGACTCCTCTTCAGTTGCCTCTTCCACTTCTTCAGCCTCTTCGGCACTAGTATCTTGCTCTTTGTCTCCACAAGCAACAAGTGCTAAAAATGCTACAATCATAAGTCTCATATTTTCTCCTTGTATTATTATACGTTTAATAGAATAAGATTATTCATTTTTCCAACTCATTCATGAGTTTTTTTATATAAGAAATCATATCTTCTATAACTTCTTTTTCATCAGTTCCTACATATTGCCATTTGATGTGTAGTAATTGTTTATATATTTTGTTCCATTTGAGCCATAGTTTTTGTTCATAATCATTCACTTCTTAAAGCCTACTTTTTTCAAACATTCGTATGCCGTCATGTTCATTATGACGGACGTCGATACAGCCAGTATCAACGCGCTATATCCAATTTTTTTAATTATTTTGCGTTTCATATTTTCCTTTTAATAATATTATACGAATCAATAAATATTTTATTCATTTTTTATTTATTTTTTTTCATTTTGTTCTTTAGCCCAAGATCTTGCTGATGCTAAATTATGAAATCTCCAAATTTCTCCAGTCTCGATATCTAATACCACAAATTTACCATAATGTTTTTCTGAGTTTCTTACTTGAAACCTTTTTTCTTCTTTAGACATTTTTTACCTCCCTATTCAATATGTCCTGTGCCTACTACTTCCCACTCCATATGAGATTCCACATATCCACCAAGTGGCTGGTAAGGTACATGTTCTACCCTGTGTCTTGCCATGTGAATAGCAGCCAAACTCCATACAGGGTAATTCTGCAAGTATTGACTGGGGATAGTCATAAAGCCTTGATCTGGGGATGTACAGGCTATGTATCCAAGCAGTTGTGAGCCGTCTTGGGTATAGACAGCGATGGTGATCATAAAGTTCGAATCTGAGCCATATGGAGCCCAAGAAAACGTCATGCCACTTTTATAGATTGGAGCCGCGAATGCATATGAAGGATCAACATAAAGCATAGTGTAGGGCTCTAAGGAATCGAATCCTCTGATAGACATAAATTCAAAAGACTCGGATCCGTTTTGGAAATCTACTCTGTGCAAAGTATCTCTGTCGTACATCGACTCATATACATTTGCAAAATATTCAGTACCTTGTTTAGTGGCTACAAATTGATTTGGTGCGCCGACTACATTAATAGACTGTCCCATATCAACCGGTACGACAGTGGGCACCGTAATTAATAATTGATCAGTGCATGTACCGATCTGCGGGATCCAATCAGTATGGCTCTGAGTTGTGTTTTCAAAAAACTTTGCTTTAAATTCAACTGTCAATTCTTGAGATTCGCCAACACATGCGGGGCATGCTACTTGTCTGAGATAATAATTGACATACCCTACATTACCGTTTAATTCAACTGGCTCTTCTGTGTCAATAGGTGAATCAGTGTCTTCAGTATCCACTATTACAGTTGCAGTGTCAGCAACATCATCTTGTAATTTTAAAATGCTCACATCTTGCGAACAGGCACACAATAATGCCAATACTATTTCTTTCATTATCTCTCCCAAGTTTTTATTTCATATCCGAATTTTGATAAGTAGTTCTTATATTGTTTTAAGTCAATTCCTAATATTCTAGCTGCCTCTGAATTGTTTGAGGCTACACCAAATATTGCACTAAGTAGGGCTTCGGATGTAATTGTATGAAATGATTTCCATAATGGAAAATTAATCAATTTAAAATTCATAAATTTCAAAGTACTCTCAATTTTAATAGCTATCAGATCTTCTAAAGATAATGACTCTAAATAGAATACGAATTGATCATCTATTTTATTCATTTTTTTTAATTCTGATATTTTTGAGTAATTTTTATAGTGTATTTCTTTCATTATATTTTTATATTATTCTTATATTATATTAATATATATTATATTATATATCTAAATCAATATCTTCATCTTCTGCTGGTGCTTCTTCGCCGCCTGTGTCAACTTCTCCAGCTTCAATATCAGCCTCAGCATCTTCGACTGCCTTATTAACATCATCTGAAAATTCAGGATCTACTTCGTTCTTAAGAGCGTTCTCCCAGCGATCAAAATAAAGTCTCAGATTAGCTAATAAGTAAGTTTTAAAGTCAGATTTGTCAGCAGGGTTACCTAAATCATCATAATAGTCCATGATAGATTTCTCTACTTTAGACACTGCGCTCTGAGCCTTGTTTCTGCCGGTAAAGTCGCCTTCTTCGTCTGCAGCTTCTGCGTTATCGCTGCGAGGACTTTCTTCTTCCTCTTCTTCTGTTTCACGCGCTGCCGGCCCAACAGTCTTGTCTTCTGGCAATTCTTCATCAGTTACTTGTACTTGGATATCGGCTTCTTCAAACAGCCGCTGCAAAGACTCGGACATTACCTCTCCTTCCTCTTCAGAGTCTGGTGAGACAGTTTTGAATAAATCAATAATCGACTGCAGTACATGATTCTTATAATCATCACGCTGCTCTTTCGATGTTGTAAGGCTGTTATATGGAGTCTCCAAAGTTGTTAGCAGGTTGGAGTTCATGAATAAGTCATCTAAGGAATTCAGCCCCGTGCTCTTATAACGGACAGTCTCTTTCTTTTCTAAAAGTGTTTTTAGATCCTTACGAATTTTAGCACGATAAATTTTTTCAATAATGTTTTCTTTTTTTCTTTTTTGCTCTTGCAAAGCCTTGAATTCCAAGATAACGGATTTAATCTTTTTTCTATAAAACGTCTCTGCGGTTATCTGGCGATCGATGCTTTCAAATATATCTTCTCTTTTCATGAATAATTTTCTCCAAATAATGAATAAAGTAATTAGTTCGCTCGTATTATATTCCGAAGGACTTTTTCAACCAAGTCGGTGATAATATCTCCTTCATCATAATAGGGGGCTCTTTCTGTGTTTGCTTTAGCAATACCAAACTTGAATTTATCGCTAATTGCTTTTTTGTATTTAGCATCACTAGGAACGCCGGTAGCTTTATGTTTGCTACTTGGTATAACTGTAACAGTAATCGTTGAAGAAGCTCTAGGATTCTCTATTGGAAGCTCTGAGGGATGGAAGGCAGCTTCGTTGACTTCTTCGTCCTCTTCGCGGATAATAGAGTTACCTTTTTTCTTTTTCTTTTTGTCAGGGTTGGATCCCCCGCCTTCAACGGCACCACCTGCCATTGCTGACATTTCGTTTAATTGTTCTAATAATATTTCTCTAACCATCTTTTGAATCAGATTAATTGACTCATTTACGTCTCCAGAGCCAAAAATAATTCTTAAATACTCAGATACATTTTGCCCAACAAAATCTTTAAGAAGTTCTTCAACGGGCATTTTATAAACAGCTTTAAGATCTAATAATAGTCTCAGATCAGTTGCACTAAAATTTGCTTTATCTAAATGATTGGGAGTTGACTTCATAAATTTAGCAACTTTTTTTCTATTCGCTTGTGACAAAGCTTTGAGATAATCATTTAAATTTGGATTTGCAGGGAGCTTCTTAGCTGCCCTTGACGAAACAAGACTAGCTGCTAATTCTAGCCCCTTTGCTTCAATATCTTGATTAAGAGCCATGATTGCTTCTGTGTTTTCAGTAGAAAATCTAGCAATTGCCTCTCCATAGTCTGGCGAATGATTAAAAGCTGGAACAATATCAATCTCAACCCTAGGGTTATCATTGTACATTTCAAATCTTTTCATAGAGCCGGGATCGTCTTTTTCTTTTTCAGACATTCCAAGATAAAATTTATCATAATCTTCTTCAAAAAATTCAACATCTTTGTAATGCTCTCTTTCTTCTGCTGGTAACATTAGATCACCTAAAGCAGTAATAGGAGAAGGACTGGGATCGCTTGACTCAACTAGTTTGATATTGCCACTGGCACCTTTGAGTAAAAGTCTCCAGAGTTCCATAGCCTTGTCATATGTGATTTCAGATCTGGAAAATGGTAAAAGTCTTTTAGCTCCAACTGGAGAAGATACAAATATTAAAACTTCATCAGCTATATTGGAAAGGTGTTCTGCCATTTGCAAATGCCCCATGTGTGGGGGCTTGAAAGAGCCGGGCATAATAGCGACAGTTTTAGTTCCTCTTGTGTTGACTTCTTCTTGCTCTTCTTCTTCATCACCAACTTCTTGGGGTGGCGCATCTTCGATTGATTCTTTAACCATAACTTGTGAAATACCACCAGCCATACCATCGCGAATGAAGTCTCCAGTAATTTTTATTGGCTTGTCAATACCAAATATATTAGCAGAGCGCATCACAACACCCTCGTGACTTGTCAAGGCTTGATTTCCAACTTCAGATTTGTTAACAAGAGTAAGCAAAACTTGTCTACCCAAGAGTCGAGTAGCATGATAAAAGATAGCAGCAGATGCAAATTTATAATAATCATCTTCAGTAATTTGTGGATGGGCTTCGGGACTTAACAATTCTCTAACAGAATATTGAGTCTCGCCCTGATCAGGAATAAGAGAAACATAATTTGCTTTACTGAAGTATGATCTTTTCTTTCCATCAGCGAAAGTATATTTTTCATCATATGATGGCTTTACAATCTTTGGATCTGCAAGCCATTGTCCTATTGACTTGGCAACGGCATTTTGATCGTCCATTTTTATCTCTATAACCTCTTCTAAGGCTGGAGAGTAGTCAATGTCTACCTCACCCTTCAAAGCCACTGTATCGAACGGAGAGAGGGCTCTAAAGCCTTCTACCGGATTGTGCTGGTTGATTATCTCAACCAATTCGGATAATGCCACTTTCTGAGCATCGGTTAATTTTATTTCTTTAGTCTTTCTAGCTTTCTTTCCTTCCGGAACAAATATTTCATTCAGCCCATGAAAGGCAATGAAGTCTTCATCATATTTTACAGCATTGACTTGTCCAGAGCCTTTTGAGGATTCATGAACAATATCGTTGTTGAGACAGATTGATGGGTTGTCCCACATGCCTAATTCTTTAAGAACGATTTCCATATCAGCAGGAGCAGCATTTAACGCTCCGTTCAAAGCTCTCAGGGCAACCCCACCATCATTCACAAAGCCATGCCCAGATGTAATTCTTTTGACAGCAACTTTTTTATTTTTCTTGCGGTGAGTAATGGTAAGAATCGTACCCACTTTTAAAGCGCTCAAATCGACTCCCATAGCCACTAACTTGTGTAAGGGTATGGTTATCTCCTCATCGGTGTCTAAAGCCTGTAGAACAGCCTTCTCGAAGCGCTCACGAAGTCTATCGGCAGTTACCCCACGAATATCTAAAGGAGAAGTCGAAAGTCTGTCAATAGCAAACTCTCTCTCACCTTCTTCATTTGTGATAAGACGTATGGGCCCATTGATTCCATCAATCTTGATTGAAGGTGTATACGAATTGATATATTCTACAACCTCATTCTGAAAGACTGACAGCAAATCTTTACCAGTTTGAACTGAATCCAGATCAAATGGATGCCACATGTGTCCCACAGGGCCTTCGATAAGCAACTTCTTCATTGTGGGATCTCCTTATTTGATATTCAATATTTCTTCTAATTTTGCACGAACTTGATTACGAAAAGACTCTTCTTGCTTTTCTTTATCTTCTTTGTCATCACCGCCAGCCATTGATTTTTCAATTGCTTTACCGCGCTTCTTTTCATATGAAGAAAGCTTACCGTCATCATCCAAATCAGCCTTATCCGGATTTTTCAGCTCTTCCATGGTTCCGCCCATTTGTTGAAGCTGTTTTCTTAGTTTTTCAGCCTTCTTCTCGTCGCCTTCATCTTCAGCTTGCTTGATTTTAGCTTTCAATTCTTCTTCGGCTTTGCCCATATCTTCGTTGACTGCTTCTTGTTCTTCTTCTTCGTCCTCACGATTCCCGGAACAATTTCCTTCTAGAATTGTGTTAGTGCCAAAATTAAACTTCTCCATCAACAGACGATTGAGTTCGTTGTTTTTCCAATTATGAATTTTCATTGTATTGTTTCTCCTTTTAAATGAATTCTGTCGATGGATAGATTCCATCAATTGTCGTTTATATCCGTCTTCCCAATCACGAAAACACATATTACCTTTTAAATAGGCTTCTTTTTCCATATTTCGCAAATGATCATCTGATTGGGCATAGCCTTCTCCCACTGCTCCGATATTATCAAACTCGCCTCTTTCGTTTTGAGCATGATGTATGAATTCATGAGAGATAGAGCGCATAATATCTTTTGGATGTCTATTGGTAACAAATACGGTTATAACTTTGTTCTGAGGATCGTACTGAGCAGTCTTACCTAAGATTGCAGAAGCATTGTCTGAGTCTTCTTGTAAAGTAATCGCTGGCATTGAACTTATGTCCATCACGCCTTGAATGTGAGAAGCCAAGTCATCAATAAGAGGACTTAGCTCATCGATATTCATATCAGAATTATTAGTTACCTTACATTTCATTGGTTACCCCTTAAAGCCATATTTTGCAGCCATGGCAATAACTTCATCATATTGTTTTGGATCCTCTTTCCCTTTCTTAAAGGCTTCTACAGCTTCATTAATAAACTTGGCAGTAAAATCCCCAAAGCTAACATAGTAATCATATCTTTCTTTCATTTTAGCTTGATCACCTTTAGCCATGGCATCTTGGAATTGTTTAAAGATTTTGTCTCTCACTTCCTTAACAAGATCAATGATATAAGTAACCGCTTTATCAGCAGAAGCAATTTTTTGTAAATTAGCCTTTTGCTCTGGATCTTTTTTAGCTTGAGCCATTGCTTGATCTCCTAGTTGATCAACTTGTTGCGCTTTTTGCGCATCTTTCTCTTGTTCACCGGCTTCACCTTTAATCTTATCCAGTAGGGCATCTTTAACCTCTCCACCTTCTGCACCTTCTTTGCCGCCACCACCTTTACCAACTTTTTTTTGAAGTTTAGCAGTGCGCTGTTGAATATATGCTTTCGGATCTTTCTTGATCATCTCAAGCTCTTTTTGAGCCTTTGCTAATTTATTTCCCTGCTTTTCGTAAAGTGCCATAAATTGAGAATTTAGCTCTTCCGTTAAAGTATATCTTCTAAAGTTTTCGAAAAGCTTTTTCATTGTCTAACTTCCTTGATAACAGCCAGAACATAACGATTGATTTTCTCTTCCAAATACTTTACATCAGCGCCCATGTGCTTGGCAATGATTTTTTCAATCTTCTTTTTAAGGATTGGAGTAATTTTCTTAGCCACATCAGCATCTAATCCGCCGGCTTGAACTGCCTTAGCAAGAGTCTTACTAAGATTAACTTGTCCTTGCTTTGCATCAGCCATTGATAAGTCTTTCTCTGGTGCTTTCTCTTTCTTGCCCATGCCCTTCATATTTTTCTTGGCTTGGATCCATCTCTTTTTCATTTCTTTTTTAGTTTTGTCATCTTTGACGCCACCATGAAGTTCGTATTGCTTTTTCATGAACGAAATTCTTTTCTGCATATCCTTGATAGGCTCTTCTTCTTCTTCCGTTGCAACTCTGAGCGTACCTCTATTGAATTTATAAAGATCCATGATATCCAAATACATGTCATAATAGTCTACAAAGTTGTCGTCATTATCAGTGTCCTTAAGTTCATAGTGTACATCTTTCTTGTTGTATCCCATATCCATAAATCTTTTAATGATTGCCTTTCCAGCCTTAATATAATCCGGAGGATTAACAGCACCAAACTTGTACCTCTTGTCAAGTCCAATTTCTTTAGGAGATTGTTTCTCTTTTTTAATACCATATTTTGCTGCAAGTCGCTCTTCGCTTATAATATAGCTGAGATGTTCCATAAACATATTTTTGATTTTGACACTATCCCACATCTTTGCGGATTCTTTAAGTTCTTCTTTCTTTTCACCTTCTTCTGGCTTCGCATCAGCTTTTGGCTTGGGCTTGTCACCTTTGAACACAACACCATTAGCTCTCATCTGATCAGCCAAGTTGCCAGTAATTGCAATTGCAATCTTTTGAGCATCCTTAACAGAAACATCAACATCTTCTGCCGCAGCCACTCTTTGGATCACATTAATGATTGGACGCTGAATAGAACGGATTGTAATTGGCTTCTTTTCTTCTTCGGCACCAGCATCACCATCTTTTTCTGGTTCGCCATCTTCAAACTCTTCCATTTCATCTTTTACTTTTTCTTTCGATGGCATTTTATCGCCAATCCCTTCAAGTCCTTGCAATTTAGCCAAAATAGCCATCAAAACATCATCTTCTTGCTCAGGTTTTTTGGGCTGGAACAATCCAGAGAAAAATCTCTTTGCTGCTCCCCACATTTCTTCATTTGCTTGACTTGATTTCACAAAAGAGCCAACAAAAGCGTTTTTGATTTGCCCAAGCGCAGAATCTGCTCTTGCAGTTGTAGTGGCAGCGTCAGCTTTGGCAAAAAGATCGTCAACAGCAGCAGCTTTTTGTTGCTGGTTCATGTTTCCGCCACCTTCTCCGCCACCTGCAGCATTTTTGTCTGCAGAATTTTCCGCATCAGCAGCTTGTTGCGCTTGTTGAGCGTATGTAGGATCAATCGCGGCTAGTTGTTTAAGCAAAACATTTCTTTTTGCTTCTAGTGCTTTGATTTCATTGGGTGTTCGCCCTATTTCTTTGGCAGTATCCAATTCCATATCAGCATCAGCAAGATCAGCAGCCAATTGATCAAT
>MDSZ01025972.1_pt1 | contig 11534 bp, 1 predicted proteins | sample 811201 | NCBI WGS metagenome assembly MDSZ01 (sample SAMN05326647, study PRJNA326480) | marine metagenome | isolation source: seawater | place: Indian Ocean: North | collected 2010 | reverse complement strand
TCTGAAGACCCTGGTCATCCTTTCCTTGTCCTCGATGCTTGGTTCAGGGCTCTTCCTGCTTCCGGCCTTCGCCCAAGAAGTTGCGGGCCCTGGCATGTGGTTCGCCTTCCTGCTGGCCGGCAGCGTTGTGATCGCAAGCGCCTACTCCAAGGCCGAGCTGGCGAGCGCCATGCCCCAATCCGGAGGATTCTACGTGTACGCAGAACGGACCTATGGCCATCTGGTCGGCACCATCAGCGGGCTTGGCCTCTTTGCATCGTTCATGCTGAAGTCGGCGTTTGCCTTGGTGGGCTTCGCGGCGTACATGGAAGTCATCACGACCCACTACGGCATCGACGACGTGAATTCCAAGGGCATCGCGATGATTTTGCTCGCCTTCATCCTCGTCGTGAACCTCACCGGCGTCAAGGCGATCAAGAAGGTGCAGGTTCCCATCGTGACCGTCGCCGTCGCGACGGTGGTGCTCTTGTGCATCATGGCCCTGTTTTCCAGCGATCTTGACCTTTCGAGGCCGGTCCAAGACTTCCAACCCATCAGCCTCAGCATGGGCACGGCCGCCGCCCTGGTGTTTGTTGCCTTCTCTGGCGCCATCAAGGTCGGAGCCATCGGCGGCGAAGTCATGGAGCCTGAAACCACGCTCCCGCGCGGCATGATTCAATCCTTGGTCATCGCGACGCTGCTCTACGCCGCGGTGGCGTACATCATGGTCGCCGTGATGGACCCGAATTGGTACATGACCGACGGGCACGCGGTCGAGAACCCCATCACGGTCTTCGCTGCCTCTGTCGCGGGCACCACCGTCGTGTTGCTCGCTTCCTTGGTGGCCATCATCGCCATGGCCTCCATGGCCTTGGCCGGCGTGCTGTCGTCCTCGCGATTCATCTACGCCATGGCCAAAGACGGCGTCCTCCCTGCTCCGCTTGGGGAATTGAACGAGCGTTACAAGACACCCCACTGGCCCATCATGCTCACAGGGCTGCTGATGGCGGTGTCCATCTATTCCTTTGATGTGCACGTCATCGCTGAACTGGCCTCAGGATTCATCCTCATGGTGTTCATCGTACTCAACCTGACCGTCGTGGTCCTCCGTGGCGCCGGCTCGAGTCATCCATGGAACCCGCCGTACCGCTCCCCATGGTATCCCGTGCCCCAAATCTACGGCACCGCTGCAGGCTTGGCCATGCTTGTGCTGATGGGCGAGAAGGCCCTCTACGGTGGAACCGGAGCGGTTCTCATTGGCCTTCTGGCCTGGTTCACCTACGGGCGAAGGAACGTCCAGCCTCGCGAAAGTTCAACCCCGCTCAGTGCCTTCTTCGGCCGAGGCGGCGGAAGCGACAACGAAGAATGATCAGGCTTGGGTCTTGGTCCACGACCCGTCTTCACCGACGGTCCAATGCTGCACCGTTGCGTTCGCGTCAACATACCATCCCGTCGCCCCTTGTTCGGTTCCAGGGATGGCCTGCATCACGCCGGACGTGGTGGCCTCCTGAGCCATCGCGGACAGCACGTCCGGCTCAAGCGTCGGTTCGATCATCTTCGCATCTTCGAGCACGTCGGCTTCAGCACCGAGGCCAACCATGCTCTTCAGCTCCTCATCGTCCACAAGGTCCGTTTGATCTTCATCCAACAAATCCTCAACCTCCTCAAGCTGTTGACGGCGGAGCAGGACGATCATCAGCCCGAGTACGCCAAGGAGCAGCGCACCACCCAGACTCACCACGCTGTTGGAGGAGCCCAAGGCACCTCCGAGCAACACCGATTCCACCTCAAACCACGTTTGCGCCTGCAAGCCGTCACTGGTCTCAGCGGTGCAACTGCGGTCCGTGCCTGCTTTGCGAAGGTCAACCACCCACGTGGCGTCAACCAAGTGACTGACCGACCCAGCATTGCAGGAAAGGCTCACGTCGGCCTTTGTGAAGGACACACGGTTGCCGTGCACGTCAACGCCGTAGACGGACACCAAGGCGGTTTCACCTTGCGCCATCAGACGCCCATCGACCTCAACAAAGAGCCGAACCGCCATGCCAGGCTCGAAGATGACCTCGAGGTTGAGCACGGCCTCATCCGACTGCAAAGCGACCGAATGTGTGCCTGCCGCCTTTGGCACCATGGTCCAATATCCGGGACCGGAGGTTGACGGTTCGAGGGTGAGCACCGAAGCGTTGACGTCGGTGGTCACGTTCACGGCAGGGCCAACGTTTCCGTGCAGGTCAACGCGGTCCAAATGAAGCTCAACCGGGACGCCAGCCACCATCTGTTCGGGCAGATCCTCTTTGAGGTCCAACGTGGACGCTGCGCCCGGTTCAACGGTCAAGCGCACCAATCCGAAGACGCCGTCTGCGTTCGCACGGATGACATGCCCGCCAAGCGAGGTCGGTGCCCACGAGCCTCCCGAGGTCCGCAGGTCAAAGGTCGCGTCCACGCCGTCGACGGTCCAGTTGAGGGCGACGCCTTCGATGGCATGCCCGTAGGCGTCGGTCAGCCGTGGGGACAGGTCAACGGCTCGATCTGCGGGCACCAGGTTCGCCTCCAAGTCAAAGGTGATCGAAGCCAGCCGACCTGGTCCTACGTCGGCTGACCACGCAGAGGTGTAGGTGTCGTTGGTGGAAGGATCAACCCACGTGGCCTCCATGCTCCACGTCCCAATGGACGAAGGTTCGAGGAAAGCGACGCCTGAGCCGAGCACCACATCGGCCTCGTTGCCCGCGTCGAGGGACCACGTGGCGTTGACGGCGCGGCGGTTGCCGGCCTCGTCAACCGCAAGTGCGGTCAAGACCACGTCGTCACCGGCGGTGACCGCATCGTGCGAGGTGCTGGTTTCCAGACGCACCACATCACCAAACACCACGTTCACGTCCAGCGTCGCCGTCAATCCAGAATCTTCGACCTGAAGGCGCACGGGACCAATGTCCACCGGCGTCCACACAGGTCCATCGTCGGAAGCGGCCACCTGGCCTGAAGGAATGGTCCAATTCGAAAGGGAAACATGCACCGGCGCGGAAGCACCCAAGGAATCACTGAGCAAGGCGCGCAAGGTGACCGATTGGCCGGCCCTGAGGGCCGTTGGATCTTCGTCCATCTGGATGTCCAGCATGGCCGCGTCGGCTGGCAGCACCGCAACACTGCCGTTGGCGCTGAGGTTTCCGGCCACCGAAGTGGCGGTGACGTTCCACACGCCGGGTCGCGTCGGGAAGAAGACACCGTCAGCGTCGACGACACCATGGTTGGAGGACCAGCGAAGACCGCCAACCACGTCGTACGGCATCGGGAATCCGTTGGCGTCGACCAGCGAAGGCCGCAGTTGGAAGCCTTGACCGCTCCGCATGGACATCCCCGTCGGGAACACGATGGAAACCGGCTCACCCGCAACGACCTCGATGACGTGAGTGGCCTCAAGGTCGAACAAACGCATGCTCACATCGTACGAGCCCGGATTGGCGAGGACCACCACGGGAGAACCGACGCCCTGATGGGCGCCATCGATGGACCACGCCACGTTGTTCAGGGAGGCCCGGTTCCCCTTTGCGTCCACGCCAACGGCGTTGAGGCGGAAGGGGCTGCCCGCAACGGGCGTCTCGGTCAAGGACAATTCAAGGTCGACGGGGCGTCCGGGTTCAACCGTGATCTGACGGCTGGCCATCAAGCCCTCGTGCTCAGCGGTGACGTTGACCAAGCCCGCGGACCAAGGGATGAACAGGCCGGTCTCCTCCATGCTGCCGTTGGTGGCCGTCCAGTTGATGACGCCGGAGACCGGGTTCCCGGCACCGTCACGCAATTCGGCCTGAAACAACAGGGCCTGATCGGCCGTGATGCTCGTCCGGTCAACGTCGAGCACCAAGGTGCTGGCCGAGCTCCTCGATGGAGCATGTTGGTCCTCAAGGATCGGTCCAGAGGCTGGCACCAGCACGAACAGCATGGCCACAAGGACCACGCCCCGCCATGCCGCACGCTCGCACCTCATGCCAACCAACACCGCATCGTCGCTTGGGACTTGAAAGGACCGCCGTATCAGTCCGTCCATTCGTGCCAGTCGTCCTCGCCTTGGGCGCGGTACCACCAGGTGCCGGCCTCGTCTTCGTACCATTCCGTACCGTCTTCGTCCACGCGGTACTCGGATTCAGTGGCTTCCTCCGCAACCGGGTCTTCCGTTTCTTCCTGTTCGATGTCCGGAACAGGCTTGTCGGTGTCCGGTGCTGGCCCAGAGGGACCTGGAGCCGGGCCACTTGGACCCGGCGCGGGACCACTTGGGCCTGGGGCAGCGCCCGTCGGTCCCGGAGCCGGGCCGGTCGGGCCAGGTGCGTCATCGTCGTCATCGTCGTCGTATTCGTCATCGTCGTAGTCGTCGCTTCCGCTGCGCAGCACGCGGAGGACCAGCACGAGGAGCGTCACAGCCACGATGGCGCCAAGGGCAGTTCCGATGTAGGACACGGGTGAGTTGGCGGCATAGAATCCAGCCATCGTGGGTTCAACCATGATGTCGGCTGAAGCCGTGACCGTCCCCACGGTGATGGTGATGGTTTGCGTGTCCTTGTTCATCGTCTCGATCGTCCAGACGCCGTCGCCTTGTGCGGTGACCGTGGCATCCACGTCGGTCAAGTCGGCTCGTGTCGACGGCGGCACTGGAATCGGGTTGTCGAAGGCATCGAACGCGGACACCGTGACCGTCACCGTGCCGAGTTGCTCGACCGAGGTGGCGGACAGGTCCAGCACGAAGCGGTCGACGGTGGCTTGTGCACGCACGGTGACGCTCCAGACGCCTTCGACACCGTTCACCGCGTAGGTGAGCGAGTGGTCGCCTGCGCGGCGTGCGAAGTAGTCGTAGGTGGCCTCATCCGTGGCGTTGATGTCGGGAGCCGTCGCGCCTGCTTCGGTCCACAGAACGTCTTGTGGGAAGGCGTTGCCGTCGGCGTCAAATCCAGTGACGCTGATGCTGGCGTGATCGCCTGCGGTCAGCACGTAGCCGGGTTCAGGAGCCTCCAGAGCGACCGCAACACCGTGCCGGATGACAAGATCCACGCTTCGAACAATCGGCGTTCCAGCATCCGTCAATCCGGTCACGCTCACGGTGTAGTTGCCCACCAAGGTGGCGTCCCACACCAAGCCTGCCGCTCGCAAAGCGTCACCGATGTCGGTGGAGGTCCCGGCCTCGTTGTCGATGGCCCAGGTGAACGCGTCGGTTGGGATGGGGTTGCTTTCAGCATCGCTGGCTGCAACACTGAACTGCACCCCGTCATCGGCCGTCAGTTCGAGTGAATCACCGGTATCTCCGTCTTCAAGGGTGACGGCGTCGAGGGTCAGGACGTACAAATCGCCGTGCACCACGGTCATCGAAATGCTCGCGGTGTACGTTGTGCTTTCATCCAACACGTAGGTGGCCGTGAGCGTGTAGGCATCGCTGCTGGCCAGAACCGGACGGAAGGTGGTGGCCGGTGCGTCGATGTGCGACAGGGCCGATTGTTCGGTCCAGGTGCTGTGAGAAAGGCTCCAGTTGACGCTCACGCTCCACCTGTTGCCCTTCTGGTCCACGGCCTTCACGCTCGCGGTCAACATCTCATCGGCCGTCAGTTGGAAGCCCAATCCGTTCACGTCTGCGGAGTCAACGACCATGGTCAGATGCACCATGGCTCCTTCACTCACAGAGACGGTCACGGACGTGGTGAAGGCCTCATACCGTGCCTCGATGATCTTCGCGCCTCGGGAGGTCGGCGACCACACGGCCGGTTGTCCAATCAGGACCGACCCGTCGGCGATGCGCGTCCAGTTGCTCTGTGGTAGCACCACGGGCAGGCGGTTTCCGCGAACGTCGATTCGGGTCGTGTTGAGGTAGACCACATCGTCTGCGGTGATGCTCGTCGTGGAGGGCACCAACTCCAGTGAGGCCATTTCTCCGTGGCCCACCACGATGCTGAGCGAGCCCTGAGCTCCAGATGCAGAGGTGACGTTGAGGGTCCACGTTCCGACATGGTCTGCGGTGTACGCCATGGAGGATTCAGAGTAATTTCCGTTGGTGGTGGTCCACGACAGACCACCAGCAAAGGCGGTGTCCATGGTGTTGCCGTACTGATCGATGACGGTGTGCGTCACGTCGCAACTTGTACCGGCAGGAATCACGCCCTCGCAACCGGTCAAAACGATGGCCGTTGGAGACCCGGCCAAGACCTCGACGTTCACCGTGGCCGTAACCGCGCCCCAGGCCACCTCGATGGTCTGTGGACCAGAGGTGTATGGAGCAAAGGTAGCGCCCGACATGGTGCCGTTGCTCGGCGTGTACGTGATGACTTCACCCGTGATGGGATTGCCATAATCGTCCGTGACCTGCGCGTTGATGGTCAAGGTCTCGTCTGCGGTGATGGTGGCCGTGAGCGGATCGACGACCAAGGTCGTCGGTGCGCCCGCCACCACGGTGATCGTGCGCGTGTCGCAGATGGCACCGTAACATGCGGTCACGGTTTGGCTTCCAGCCGTCACTGGAACCCACGTGCCTCCACCGTTGGCGGCCGGCGTGAAGGTCCCGTCGGAGACGGTGAGGGTGATTCCAGCAGGGAGGGTCATCGCAGCACCGCTGAAGTCGCTGACGCTGGAGGAAACCGTGACGCTGCTGCCCGCGGTGTGCGTCGCACCTTGCGCGGTGTCCACGCTGAGGGCGTACACTTCGGTGTAGTTGAGCGTCACTTCCGGTCGGATGGAGGCGTCGGCTTCACTCGTGGACACGGTGAAGGAAGCCACACCCGTGTTGGGTGTCGCGATCAACATCCACACGTGATCACCTGAGATGCTCATGCCCGGGAAGGTCAACGGGACGTCAAGCCAACCCGTCGTTCCGTAAGGAACGGTCACCGTGGACAAGGCCGGGCCGTAATCGGAACCAGCAGCAAGTCCGGGTGCCCCCCAAGCGTTCCCAGAGGAACTCTCGTTCCAGGTCGAGGAGGCTTCGCCCCATGCGCTTGGGTTCAACAACTGATGAACGGTGAGCGTCATCGAACTTGTTCCGCCGGCACCGTTCCAGCCGCCGGCTGGCAGATACAGGTTGAGATCAGCGGTGTGCGCGCGCAACGTGGTCGACAAGGGAACTTGACCAAAGTCGACGCCGATGATCATGCGGCAGGCGTCCACGACGTTGCCGCCAGCACACCCTGTCCCCGTACCGAGCATTGCCTCAGCGACCGACCCATAGTTGGCCCCGGCGCTGGCGTTGGTGATCATGCCTTCACGGACACGGGTATGTCCGAAATCGATCACTTCGTTGCCCGTCTGGAAGACGTATTCCCATCGGTTGTCGCTGATGCCCGAGGTGTCTGGGTCTCCCAACGCAAAGGACCAGCGCGAGGAGGAGGGCCCCGGAATCGACTGATTGACGCCCTGCACCCACCATTCGTAGGCCACACCCACATCGAGCGTTGCGTCGATGCGGAAACTGGTGTTGGTCAGGAAGGCGCTGTCCACCCACGAACGGTAGGTCGCAACGCCGCTCGGACCGGACAGGGTCAGGATGTAATCCGTTGCGTCGGGCAACGCGGCCCACGTCAAGGTTGGAGCATCGCCGGACTCGAGTTGGAACCCGCTGGTGTCGTACAACACGGTGCCGTCTGCTGGGGTGGACAACGTGGGTTGAGAAGGCGGCATGATGCCGTCGACGTTGTCCACATACTCCAGATGAATCTGAGGATGGCGTGATGTGTTGCTCGTGGATTCAGAACCCACGAAGGTCATGGTTGACGACGGCGTCCCCACCACTTCGAGACGGACGGTCATGGACAGGTTTCCGTTCGCAATGTTGGACTGAGCCAAGCTGGTCAAATCGAAATCCACGAAACCGTCAGGTGGCGTCAACGTCAGGGTCGAGCGCGTGACTTCCGTGGTCGAGCACGTCGGTGCGGTGTTCCAGGTCACGCTTGATTCGGTGAAGCCGGAGCACGCGTATGCCGCAACGGTGAGCGAGGTTGGCCCAACCGTGTTCCGGTACATGCGCAGGAGCATCTGTGTTGGGGTCATGGCGGTCGGCCAAGGCAAATCCGAGAGATCAACGTCGATCAGAATGGCGTCCTCGCCGCTGCCACCGGCACCTTGGCCGAGGCTGAGGCTCGATGAAGCGCCGTTGTTGGTGGTCGGGTTCACCGATGAGATGGTGGCGTCCTTCACCGAGGGAACACCGGGCGCGCTGGTGAACACCGAATTCCGGCTGAGCGTGATCGTGTGGTTGCCTTGCCCGTCGTCCGAACCTTGGTCTTCAGCATAACGGAACGACGCGGAGTCAGACCACGCACCAAGGCGGTGGTTTTGCTCTGCTCGCACCATCCAGTGGTGCCATTGATCGGTGTCCAAACCTTGCAGGGTTCGGTTGTAGTTCGTGGAGGCCACGTCAAAGGTGCCGATGCCCGAATCTGTGGAATCTCGGCAGACCAAGTCGTTGAGGAAGCGGTCATCAGAAGCGATGCAAACCTCCCATCCTGTCGCGTTTCCAACGCTGGAACTCCAATCCACCTCAACGTTGTCTGCACCGGTAGGCCGTGGCGCAGAGAGGTTCCACAAGGTGCTTCCCGTGGACGGTGATGTGAGTGTTGAGGATGCGGGTGACCACCCTGCGGTCGTCCGGTAGGTGATGTTCAACACCGGACGGTCCTCGGTCGAAGAGGCGTCGCTGGAGTGGAAGCTTTGCCGACCCATGCCCGAACCGAGGTCTTCGGCCTGGAGCATGAAGGCCAAGGGATCGCCGTTATGGAGCATCTGTTGAACGAGCGCGGTCACGTTCCAACTGTAGGCCGTGTCCACGGCCGAAACCCACGCGGTTTCACCCACGGCAGGGAGGGTGGTGTCGCTCGAACTGTGGTAACCTCCGGGCACGGCCCACGTGCCGCCGGTGCCTGGCCCGAACCATGTGGCACTGCCGTTCCAAAGCCTCGAGGTGCCGGATACAGACACATGCACGCCCGAACCTTGCGACGTGCCGATGGTCGTCATTTCGAGGCTGGCGTTGATGACCTCCATCGTCGCCGGCAAAGGCAGGGCACTGAAATTGAAGGCAATCAGGGACGACGCACGCTGGCTGGTGCTTGAGGAGAAGAAGGAACGTCCGACGTTCAAGGTGCTCGTGGAGGCGTACGCGGTGGTCACGGTTCCCGAGTCAATGGTGGTGTCGAGGATACCAGTGGGCATCAACACGGTGTCGTCCACCAGACTTCCGTATTGCATGCGGTACCATGCTTCGTCGGCATCGATTTCGCCGGCCATGACCGCTGGAATGTGCACGGTTCGGCCGCTGGACCAAGGCCCATACATGCCGTCGTTCACTTCTCGCACCTCCCACACCACGGACCCGATGTCACCGAGGTCTTCCTGTGGCGTGTAGCTGAACGCAAAGAATCCAGAGTCCTCACGGCTGTCGTAGGTCGTCCAACCTCCTGAAAGGAAGGTGTCCGTACTCCACGCATCGTAAACACGAACTTGGTAGCCGGTCGTGGAACCACCTGCCGACGTCGGGTTCCAGTACAGCACGGGGCGCTCATCAGGAATGAGGGCATGCGAGGATGAATCAAAGGCAACCGCCTGATCGGCGGGGCCGAGCAGCGTTGGAGCGCCGCTCGGTGCCGTACCGGTCCCGCTCACCCACGTGAGGTTCAGCCACGGCCGCTCGTTCGTCGCCGCTTCAACGCTGCTCAGCAGGACCTGCCCGGACGCGTCTGAATCGACGAGAAGCAGGACGTCCAATTCGTCGTCGCCGCTGGCCAGTGCGGCTTGGACCAGATCGGCCACGTCCCACGTCATCCAGCCGGCGCTGACCGACGTGGCGTAGGTGGTCACACGTGCGCCAAATTGGTTCACGCGGTCCACGTCGCCGTAGTGCCATCCTGGGGTGGAGGTGCTGGTGACGCCCGTCCACGTGTTGGTGCCGTCGTATGTGGTTTCGTTGGCCGAAGCATTCCAATCCACCAAAGCGGGGAGGATGCCGACGTTCACGCCGACCGCCGAGGAGAGTTGAGAGAACATGTGCAGTTCGGCACCCTCCACCCGCGCGTTCTGCGGGTTCGGAATGTCGGTCAGTGGGATGCGCAAGAGCGTGGCCGCCTGCTGCGTCGAAGTGTCGCCGACCCGCAGGGTGCTGGACGTGTCGTAGGTTTGCCCGCTGCTGCCCCGGATCACCGTGGTGTCTTCGAAGCCAACGATGCCGAGGGACGGCATGGCCTGTTCGTGATGCAGTTCAACGGCGACCTTGTTGTTGCCGAGGTCCCACGTCGTGGTGTCGGGCAAGAGGAAGTGGTTCGTCTCCGACCAGTTCCCGAGTTGGTTGGTCGCCGAAATGGCGCGAACGCGCCAATACCACGTGGTGCCGTCGTTGAGTTCTTGCTGTGGTTCGTAGGTCAGGTTGGTGCCGTCGAAGCCCTGGTCGTTGAAGGACGTGAGGTAGCGCATGCCCGCGGTGTTGAAGGCGGCAGAGGTGTCGAGTTGCAAGGCCCAACCGCCAATGGTCAATCCACCGGCGTAGGTCCAATTCAACAGCGGCGTGGTGTCACCTGCTGGGTCAAGGCCGGGCAACACCGCCCACGAACCGTTCGCAGGGCTGCTTGGAACGGGCTCGTCGGGAACGCTGTCGGAACCGGGCACGTAGACGATGGTCATCTCCGCGCGATCGCTGGTGGACGCTCCGTTTCCGTACAGCAAGGCGTACTTTGAGACGGTGCTTGGCGAGGTGACCATGTCGAAGATGAAATCGGCCGAGCGGTTTTCACGCATGGCCGATTGAACGGCTTGGGTGACGTTCCAGTTGACGCGATCGCCACCGGAGTAACTTGAATCGACCGTGGTGGAGGTCAACAGCGCCCCACGTTCCCAACCGCGGGCACCGCTGGTGCCCCATGCGTTGGTGCCGTCGTAGGTGGCCCACGTGGCACCAGACTCGGTCCAATTGTGCTGACGGCTTTCGAAGGCCCCGATGATGGGCGAGCCGCCGGCGGCGAGCGAGAGTTCCATGCTGACGTTGGCGCTTTGCACGGCGTACCCGGCGGGAAGCAGATGGCTGGTCAGGTCGCAGCCGAACAGGATGGTCTGGCGCGCGCTGGTGTCCAGTGCGATCAGCATCTCCTCGTCGGAGTCGTAGTTGTCGGCCGGCGAGGAGGAGTCGACGTAGGTGTCCATGCACGCCGGCAAGGTGCCGTCGGACGTGCCGTTGCCGTGGCTCAGGCGCAGTTCGTAGCGGTCGCCGCCAAGCCAATCCGAGGTCAAATCGCTGACGACAAAGGAAGCCGTGGCCCATCCGCCAACACGGTCGTTCGAGGAGATGGACGCCATGCGCCAGTGGTAGCCCGTGCCCGTGTTCAGGCTCCCCGCGCCGCTCGGCGTGTAGCCGGTCGAAGTGGACGAGAGGTCCGAAGAGGAACGGGTGTCTGCGAGGAGCACGCGGTTGCGGAATTCTGCATCTTCGGCCAATTCGAAGAGGAAGTCGTGGCCGGAAAGCGGCGTCCAGAGCAAGTCGGGCGTGGTGTTGCCGCTGAGGTTGTGGCCGCTGAGGTTCCAGACCGCATGGCCGTTGCTCGGTGCAT
>MDSZ01255892.1_pt1 | contig 11535 bp, 10 predicted proteins | sample 811201 | NCBI WGS metagenome assembly MDSZ01 (sample SAMN05326647, study PRJNA326480) | marine metagenome | isolation source: seawater | place: Indian Ocean: North | collected 2010 | reverse complement strand
TAATTTTTTTCTGGCAAATTTTACACTTTAGTAGAAATTTATCATTATTTTTTTGTAACTCAAATTCACTACTACAGGCATCGCAAAATAATATTTTGTTAATAATATTTTTCCGCATATTCTAATTAATTCATATTTTTATAAATAGAAACAAAGGCTGTAAGCCTTCCACAAATTGAATCTAAGTTAAGATTTTTGTGAATATCAATTTCGTCTACACCATGCATGGTGTTTTCATCATAAATAATAATGTCTCCTACTTCAAATTCTTTTTCAAAAATTATTTTTTCTCCATTTATTTCTATGAATGCACCTCCTTGTTCAAAATCAACACCATATTTTGTCATATTTAAGATTACTTGAAAAAATTTTAATTTATGTTTATTGGAGACTTCGGAAAGAACACTGTCTTTATGTTTAGCAAAGTAACCTCCGCCTGTAGGGTATTGATGAATCCTTGTTGCACTCCAAAGGCCATTTTCTTCTATTTTATCAATTGCAAAGTTTTCAGGATAATCTGCACATAAGTTTCTAATTTTTATCATTAATCTGTATATATGATGCATCTTAAAGATATCTTCAGCCCATAAAGGATTATAAAAGGTTCTAAAAAATCTTGTTAAGTATAGGCCACTATGTGTATGGCCACCTATTAATAATTTTTGGAAGTTTTTTTGAATATCTTTTGGACTTTCTCCAATGGTAGGATTGTCTTTTTCTCTGGAGAAATATTCTTTTATTTTATTAATTGCAATATCTATATCTTTTTTACTAATTAATCCTCTAATAACTGCAATAGATTTTGAATCAAGATTATTCTTTATTTGATTAAAGTCTAGTTCTTTTATTGAATCTGCTACAAAAATAGAGGTGTGCTCTTTTATACTCATATTTATTTAATAATTATTGAACTTATTCATATTAACCCTTATCAAAAAATTATTTTTTTCTCCATTTATATAGGTATCTTTTACTAAATGATGTGGTCTATTTTTGGTTTCAATAAATATTTTTGATAAATAAATACCAATTACACCAAGTATTAAAATAATTAAACCACCAAATAACCAAATTGATAATAACAAAGATGTCCATCCAATTAAAGTGTTACCAAAAATCAAATATTTTAAGAAAATAAATAATCCATAAATAAATGAAAAACTAGTGATAAATAGACCCAAATAAAAGATAAATTTCAAAGGTCTATCTGTGAATGAAGTAATACTATTTATCACTAAAGCTATTTTTTTTCTAAAGGTATATGTAGAGGATGCATTAAATTTTTTGGAAACTTTTATTGGAATTTGCTTAAATCCAGTTAATTGCCATATTCCAATTAAATATAGTTCAGTTTCTTTGTGCATTAAAAGTGAATCTATATATTTTCTGTTCATTAGCCTAGCCGTTAAGACATTTTCAGGATAATTAAGATTTGATAATAAATTGAAAAACTTATAATACAGAAATCCTGAAATAATTTCAAAATAATTGCCCTTTCTTTTTTTCTGTATTCCATAAATTACATCCGCTTTATAAATTTGGTGTTCTGCTAAGAATTTTATAAGTAATTCAGGATCTTCTTCCAAATCACTATCAATTAAAAAAACTAGATTTCCGGTTGAGTATGCTAACCCAGTCATTAAAGCTTTATGATGTCCAAAATTTCTAGAAAGATCTACAATTTTTACATTTTTGTTTTTTTTAGATTCCTCTATGGCTATATTTAAACTTTTATCTGTTGACCCATCATTTACAAGGATGATTTCGTAGTCATCTTTAAAAATTGACTTTGCACAAATTGAACATCTATTTATAAATTTCTTTATGGTTTTCTCACTTTGATAAATTGAAGAAACAATTGATAGGCTTATATTATCCATTTATTAAAGGAGATATAAAAAAAATAATTTTATCAACTTTAGAAAAAAGCTTTAATAAATTAATTTTAAAATAAAATTCTACTTTTTAAAATAGTTTAACCATTTACTTTTGTAAATTTCCAATTTATTTGGATAGAAGAGCACTTTCTGCAATATAAAAAAATTTATGGATTTTTAATTACTGATGTAAAATTCTTTTTTATATTTATTCAAATTTTTTTAAATATTTTATTAACATTTTCAGCTATAAAGTCTATTTCTCTTTTCTTTAATCCTGGCCAGATTGGGAATCTTACTATAGATTTTGAAATATAGTCAGTAATTGGAAGATTTAAATTTTTTTTAGAATATTCTTTCCCAAAAGGAGAAGAATGTAGTGGAATATAGTGAAAGCTAGCCTCAATACCTACGGACTTAAGATCTAAAATAAATTTCTTTCTACTTATTGATTTATCTAAGATAATATAGAAAATATGAGCATTATGTTCAGAATAACTGGGAATATGCGGCATATTAAAAAATTTTTCTTCATTTATTTTGGAAAACTGATAATAGTAGTAGTTCCACAAATCTAGTCTTTCTTGGATAATTCTTTTACTATTTTTTAATTGTGAATTTAATATTGCACATAAAATTTCGGTTGCTCTATATGATGAGCCAAGATCAGTCCAGGTATATTTATCAACTTTCCCACTAAGAAATGCACTTCTATTAGTGCCTTTTGAGGTAATAACTTCTGATCTTTCAATTAAATTCTCTTTGTTTATTAAAATCGCCCCACCTTTCCCACAATTTATATTCTTTGTCTGATGAAATGATAAGCAACCTATTTCTCCAATTGATCCGCATGGCCTACCTTTATATTTAGAGCATATAGCTTGTGCAGCATCTTCAATTACCGTTAAATTATAATTTTTTGCGATCTTCATAATTTTGTCCATATCACAACTTACTCCTGCATAATGAACGACAATTATGATTTTAGTTTTAGATGTTATTAACTTTTCAATTTTTGAAGCATCAATATTCAGTGTATTTATATCGATATCGGCAAACTTTAATATTGCTCCCCTCAAAGCAAATGCTGATGCTGTAGAGACAAAAGTAAAAGATGGAATAATGACTTCATCACCTGGAATTATTTTCGATAATATAGCCGCAACCTCTAAAGCTCCTGTGCAAGAATGAGTAATGATTGAGTGTAAAGAATTATGATTAGAATTAAGCCATTCAGAACAATTCTTAAAGAAATTTCCTTCCTCACCAATATCATAATTTTCTTTTGTTTTAGTAAGATATTTTACAGCTTCATTTATTGATAAAATTTTATTAAAAGGTATTTTATAGGCCATTTGGAAATTAATGTGTTTTTTATAAACTTGGATCTTTAACTAAAGGAAAAGATAAAGATCTCAATTTTTGATGAAGAGAAACATAATGAGCTGTTTTCAAATCTAATTCTTCTTCTTTTCCATAAGGATCATCTTTGTACCAGATAGTTTTGTAGTAAATTCTAAAAAAATGCGGCATATTGTCGATTATTGATTGATGATCAAATTTCCAACAAAAAACATCTTCACCATGCTTATATCTAGTGCTTACAGGTTGTTTTGAATATAAATCCCAGATCAATATAAATCCTCTTTCTTTAAGAAGTTCATCTGCATAGCCAAATGTTTTAAGTATTTTCTCAGGATTGATGTGAAAAAGTACACTTCCAAAAATAATAAGATCAAACTCTTTTGGCTTGAAAATACTTAAAAGATCATCAGTAGTTCCTTTAAATAATTCGATGTTTTTGAAATTCTCTTTACCAAACTTCAGTGCTTCATCTCCAGGTTCTATTCCTTTACACTTTGCTTTTGTAATTTCTTGGATTCTTGTTAAAGTGCACCCATTTCCAGAGCCAACTTCAAGAATATTTTTGTACTTTAACGGAAAGTCGTTTAGTACTTGAATTACTGGATGATAATCAGGAGATGGATTTCTTCTTCTATGCAATTGCCTTTTGAAATTCTTGTCAGCATCTTGCTCGCTAAAATAATTTATCATTTATCTTTATAGAAAGTACATATTATATTATTTGATAGCCAATATTCCTTCAAAACATAAGTTTTTGAATATTATCTCTATGTCTTTAAATCCAGCTCTTTTTAAGAAACTTTGATTCTCATTACTTGAGAAAGGTTCTAGTATGCCCTTTAATGCCATCATTTTGTTTAAAATCTCTTCATTAGAGAAGCCCATATCCTGCTTGTATTCAAAGTAAATAGAATTTAACATATCTTGAAATCTGGCATCAGAACCTCTCACCTTTTCAAAAAAGAAGAATCCACCTCCCCAATTCAAGCTATCGTAAATTTTATCAATTATTTCTTGTCGGAACATTGGCCTTATAAATTGCATTGTATAGTATGAAATACTTAGATCATTTTTTATGAAATCATATAGTTGGACTTCCTTATTTATAAATTCATATGAATGCTTAGTAGTATTATTAACAAAAGTATTTTCAAGAAACTTCTTTTTAAAGTTTTTGGCGGGTTCTATGCCATAAAATTTTAAGTTATTTTTTTTCGCATGAAATTTGGATAATTTACTAATTAAATTTCCAGAGCTACAACCAATATCACAAATTACTGAATCTTCAGAAACAAAGTAATCGCTTAATAAAGTAATTAATTTATGACCATAAGAGTAAGATGGGACTGATTTATTAACATGTTTTTCAAAGTTATCTGGATTAAGTTCCTTAAAATCCCAATTACTTTTTTCTGATTTAATATTATCGCCTGAGTTCAAATTCATAAACTTTTTTAAAATAATAGCATATATAAAATTTAATGAAGATTTTGTTTTGTTAGAGACCCTCCGTTAATACAATTTAAAATTTTATTTGCAGAAAAATCTCCATTATAAAAATTATCTAAAATAAATTTTCTGCAATCCATTATTTCTCTCTGATTCCACCAAGTATTAATTGATGAAATGTTTTGATTAATCCATTTAGAAGCCTTATATGGGCAGTCAAAAATCAAATTGTTATCTATACATTTTTCAAAAATATTAAACTTCTGCAGATTTATATCCTTATACTCATTACAAATTAATAAAATCGAGGGCACATTTAAGTGAATTGCTTCAAGCCAAGATGTTGAATTGGCATCAGTTACGAAAAGATATGAATCTTTTTTTAAATCATCTGATAATAAACTTTTCTGTCTATCTATATAATTTATATCTCCAAAAATGTTTGTAAAGATCTCTTTCGAACAATTTTTTTTCTTTTTGTTTATAAAACCCCTTAATACTAAATTTCTTCTTATAGGAAATTGAAGATTTTTTATGAATTCAATCATTATTTTTTGTTTCTTATATCTACCGTCAGAACTGGGGAAGGAAAATAGTCTAAATTCAGAAATACTCCATTCATTTAAGGCTATAAATATTTTTTTATTTTTCGAATTTAATTTATTGGTTCGAGTATTTTTAGTTTTTGGTTTTTTTAAAATACAACCATAATTATGAATTACTTTGGCAAAAAACTTTCGAGATGGTTTATAAATTGAGCTTTCTTTCCAACCCCAAGTTACAAAATAATCAGCGATATTAAGCTGATATTCTTCTTCATCATTTATCTTAGAAAAACCATATCCCCCTCCATGCTGGATTATATAAAATTTAGTTTTATTTTTGATCGATTTTATTATGTATAAGTCAAAAATCTCATCTCTCAGAATATTTGAAGCCGTAATAATATTCTCTGGATTTCTTTTTGGAAAAATAAAATTAGATCTTTTAATGGAATATTTAATGCCATCAAATAGCGAGTTAGGTATATAAATGGGTAGAAGTTTTTCAATAATGTTTATTACCTTAAACTCTATTGATTCTTTGTTAAAAGTTACTTCAGGAAAAAATATTTTTTGATATTTGTAATCTAAGTATTCCAGCTTTTTTAGGAAAAACAAATTTGATAAAGAATATTTATGTAGAAAAAATGAAACGTTTTTTAATTTTTTAATTCTAAATTTTAATTGATTAAAAAAATCTGGATCACATACTATAAATTTTTTTGTCTCAAAATTTCTTAAAAATATAAGTACAATGTCAATTACTAAGGCCCTTAAAATCTTCAATAGCTTCTTTATTATTCTTAATGCATAAAAATAATTTTTTATGCCTATTTTATTTTTACTTTTTGTATTTTTTACTATCCAAGTAATATTATCTTCTGATACAAAACCAAGTATTTTCAAGATATCAATTTTAATATTATCTATTTGATCAGTATCATTTCTTTTATTCTTGAAAAAGTCGTCCATACAAATTGGTTTCTTTTTTGTTTCTGAAATTTGTTCTACTCCAAGAACTTTAAATTCGTCCTTGATTGATAAGTCTTCAAATTCTCTTATAGTTTTATATACAATTATTATGAAAGCTTTCAACCAGACTCCTAAAAGTATCTCTAATGATCTTTTATCAATAACTATCTCACTAAAATTTTTTAAAAAAGAGTCAGATTTTAGTAAAATTTCTAAGAGTTGATCGTAAATATTTCTAATTTTTTTATAGTCTTCATGAAGAATAATTTTTTTATCCCAATTGGATGTTGGGATTTTAATATTTTTATAATTATCTATTCGAAAATGATTTCCTAACTGAATAACCTCATCAAAATTTTCAAATAAACTTTCATGCTTAAATTTGCTGCCTATTAATAATACCTTTTTAACTTTGGATAAATTATTATCTTCGTCTAGCATATCTTTTTAATTTTTATGATTATAGCATTTCGATTTTTATCTTAGAATTTTTATTTAACCTGCTAAACTCTTGATTCATGATTCGTATTTAGTATATTAAAAATTATTAGCTTATTTGTAATAAAGAATCTATGCGATTTTCTTTAAGTTGTGTCCCTTCTGAAACTGAAAGATTAACTTTTGCTAAATTAGATGATTCTTTAATTAATGAATTTTACAAATACTCAAAACAAGAAGAAATTTATGAACATTTAGAGTTTAAACCATTTTTAACTATAGAGGAAACGGCAAAATATCTCGCTAAATTAAAATCCAGAATTAATTCTGGAAAAGGGGATTATAGATTTATTTTAAATAAAGAAAAGGATGAGATTCTTGGGTTGTTTGGTATGCATTCATATGATGATTATCGTAAAAGTGTTGAATTCGGATATGGAGTATCCCCTAGACATCATCGAAAAGGTTTTTTTACTGAAGCTGCTTTACATTTACTATCTAATTTATTCGTAAAAACAGATATACATCGTATATATGCATATACTTCAAGTAAAAATCTAAGTTCATGTAAAAGCTTAGAAAAAGTTGGTTTTCAAAAAGAAGGAATAATAAGAGATTATTACTTAAAAGATAAAAAGTTTTTTGATGCAGTTTTGTACTCAAGAATAAGGGGAAATTGAAAATTCATAAAGGATTGCATAAATACTTTTTGTCTAATTTAGATTCCTTAATAATTGTATTAATATCCTTAATAGATGTTTCTTTAATTTTAAAATCAAAGTCATTTTCAATTTTTTGATAAATTTTATTAGAATTTGGCTTAATATTTTTTTTATTTATTTCTAATTCAGCTATTGAAAGTTTTTTATTAATATCTATATCTGTCATATTATATAAATAGCCACAACCACCATTCAAAAGTTTTAGCATTTCACTCAAATCGTGTGGATAATCTTTTATATCAACTGCAATTCGCTTATCTTCTCCTAAAGCATAAGAAATTAAGCCATTCCATTCAATATATCGATAATGTTTTTTATACATATTTAGATCAGATGAATGATCTTTGATAAGAATAATATCTGAATTTCTTAAAACCTCGCTTTTAGATATTTTATCCATAATGAATAATTGTTTGTGCCAATCCTTATAGAAGGAAAGATAGTAAGAAAAATTTATAAGAATGAAAATTGATAAAATAATACTAAAAAATAGTTTTCTATATTTAAAATTTAATGAGTATAAAAATGATGTTAATAAGAAAGCAGCACTTAAAGGAAATAAAAGTTGATGCCTACTTTCCCATCCATTAAAAGTTGGTTGTAACCCTAAAACCCAATAAGGTAAACCAGCAATAAAAAAAGAAAAGATTCCAAACTTCAATAAATTAATATTATGCTTTTTAGGATAAATAATATTTTCTAATACTTTAAATTTAGTTAAAAATGTGTAAAATAATATTCCTATAATAATAGTGAGTGATATTGATGGGGCTTCAAGTTTGATAAAATCAAGTAATTGTACTATTGGACTAATAAGAAGCCCCCTTAATTTAAAAACTTTATTATAGTTTTCATAAATACTATAAGTTTTAAAAAAAAATAATTTAATAGTAAAATATAAGAATGGTAATGAAGTTAATAAAATATTATTGCAAATAAAGTTTTTTAAATTCTTGATTTTAAAATTAAATTCATTTTTAAGATAATATTGTTCAATAAATGGAAAGATGTAAAAACTAAGTAAAGAATTACAATTAAAGCTTAAAAAAAAGAAAATGAATGATAAGTTTCTTTTGGTTGGCAGTAATATCCAACCTACAAAAAATAAGAAAGTGTACAAAACATAAGGAAAATTTATTATTGCGACTCTCGATGAAAATAATGGGACAGTAAGAAATATAGATATTAAAATTAGCCTTGTATTTTTATCTATATAATTATTTCTTTTGAAAATTCCTTTTAGTATAAGCCCCGATATGAGCATTAAAATAAATGTAAGAATCCGATATGGAAAAATACCTAAAGCTAGTAAAGTATTATGTAAATGTCCATTTATAGAATATCCTGCCATATTAAATATTTCGATAACAACATTAGGGCTTACATCAAATAAACTCCAATCATCCCAATAAATTGAATCGCTTAAGAAAAATATCCATCCATGGCTTAAAGTATAAATGATAATTAAAAAATAATTTTCCTTGTAAAAATCCTTGATTTTTGAATATATATATCCTTTCTTGTCTATCATTTAAAAATTCTTTAAAATTTAATTAATAAATAAATAGTGGTTTAAATATTTTAAAATGTTTCCATTTTAATATTGAATAGCCATCCATTATTATACTATAAATCTTTCTGTGTTTGTAAATGAAAAATCCTATTAATAATGGCGCAGAATATATTAAACCAACCAATAATTCTATAAAAAAAGGAATAATACTTGCTGGTGGAACAGGGAAGAGATTGATGCCTTTAACAAAGTCGATAAGCAAGCATCTTTTACCTCTTTATGATAAACCTATGATTTTTTATCCTCTATCAACCTTAATGCTTGCTGGTATAAAAGATATTCTTATAATTACAACAAAAAAAGATAAAGAAAGATTTATAGACTTATTCTCCGACGGTAATCAGTGGGGAGTTAATTTTACTTATCTAGTAGAAGAAGAATCTTTAGGAGTACCTCAAGCTTTTTTGATAGGTGAAGATTTCTTGGCAAATGAACCCACTGCATTGATTCTTGGAGATAATTTTTTTCACGGCAGTGATTGGATTAGTAAATTAAAGAGATCTCAAACTTGCGATGGAGCAAGCATTTTTGTGCATTCAGTAAAAAATCCATCAGAATATGGAGTTGTGGAATTGGGTGAAAATAATAACATTATTGGAATACAAGAAAAACCTAAAAATCCAAAATCAAATTATGTAGTTACCGGATTATATTTTTTTGATAATACTGTTGTCGATAGGGCTAAAAAATGCCAATTTTCAAATAGAGGAGAATTAGAAATAACTGAAATAATTACTTCCTATTTAAAAGAAGGAAAACTAAATGTTGAGTTTTTAGGGAGAGGAAATGCATGGCTAGATACTGGTTCCTGGGAAACATTTTATGAGGCTTCAACATTTATAAAAGCAATTGAAAATAGACAAGGATTAAAGTTAGGCTGTCCTGAAGAAATAGCTTGGAGAAATAAATGGATTAGTTCTGAAAGCTTAACTAAATTAGCTGAAAAATTTCCAGAAATAGAATATAAAATATATCTCCAAAATTTATCAAAGAAAATAATTACATAAAAATCAGAGTCTAATAAATGAAGAATTTACCAAATAATTTAAGAGTACTAGTAACTGGAGGTTATGGGTTTATTGGTGGGAATTTAATACAAAAATTAAACGAGCTAGGAATTAAAAATATTTTTAATTTAGACAAAGTGACTTATGCAAGTTCATTTAATTATCTTGAAAATAACAATAAAAATCTTGTAATACAAAACTTGAAGTTTGATCTATGTTCAAAAGAAGAAGTTAGAGATGCTTTTAGGATAGCAAAGCCTGATTTGGTTTTTCATTTAGCTGCAGAAACACATGTTGATAGATCTATAGAATCATCAGTTAATTTTTTAAATACTAATGTAATTGGAACATTTAATTTACTAGAGGAAGCGAGAATCTTTTGGAATAAATTGCAAGCTGATAAAAAAAATAAATTTAAAATTATTCATATCAGTACAGATGAAGTTTACGGGGATATTGATTATGGAAAAACTGCTAATGAAGATTGTCCCTATAAACCTAATTCTCCATATTCCGCTACTAAGGCCTCATCTGATCATTTAATGAGGGCTTGGAATAAAACATACAAATTACCTATTATTATTACTCATTGTTCAAATAATTATGGTCCATGGCAATTCCCAGATAAGTTAATTCCGAAGGTTATAAATAACGCATTGAAGAATAAAGAAATTCCAATATATGGAAAAGGTGAAAATATAAGAGATTGGATTTTTGTAAGTGATCATGTTAATGCTCTTATTAAATGTGCGACAATTGGGGAAATTGGAGAAAAATATTGTATAGGCTCTAATCAAGAATTTACTAATTTAGAGATTGTAGATAAGGTATTAAGTATAATGGAAATTTATAAACCATCTAAATTTGGGTATAGAAATTTGTTAATTAATGTGGACGATCGTCCTGGCCATGATTTTCGTTATTCACTTGACCCTACAAAAATAATGAGTCAACTAAATTGGGAGCCAGAAATGGATTTAAATAATGGATTAAAATATACAATTAAATGGTATATGGATAATTGGGATTGGCTAGAAGAAATTAATAAAAATGTTTATAGTGGTAAAAGACTAGGTAATTTGCAACAGAAAATTTAATTTTTCAGTATGAAGAAATATATACTTGGATTATCTTGTTTTTATCATGATAGTGCTGCGGCATTAATAAAAGATGGCGAAATAATAAAAGCTGTTCAAGAAGAAAGATTTACAAGAAAAAAAAACGATTCTCAATTTCCAAAGAATTCAATTCTTTATTGCCTTAGGTCACAAAAGATAGATCTAAGAGATATTGAACTTATTATCTATTATGAAAAGCCTTTACTAACTTTTGAACGTTTATTAGAAACATATATTGGATCTGCGCCTAGAGGTTTTAGATCTTTTGTCGCATCAATGCAAATTTGGCTTAAAGAAAAACTTTTCTTGAAATCAGAACTTAAGAAGCAATTTAAGTTGTTACAAAAAGAACTTTCTTGTGATTCTAAATTTAAATTACCAAGATTACTTTTTTCAGAGCATCATCAATCTCATGCTGCTGCTGCTTTTTATCCAAGTCCGTTCGAGGAGTCTGTTGTACTTTGTATGGATG
>MDSZ01185507.1_pt1 | contig 11535 bp, 10 predicted proteins | sample 811201 | NCBI WGS metagenome assembly MDSZ01 (sample SAMN05326647, study PRJNA326480) | marine metagenome | isolation source: seawater | place: Indian Ocean: North | collected 2010 | reverse complement strand
TTATAACTCCAATAATTTAATTCTTGATTTAGAATATTAAACATATTTTGAATCGCTTCAACCACATTAACACTCTCAACGCTAAAGGAGTCATCCGTAGCGTTCACACCGAAGGCATCTTTGATAACCTTTGTGTTAATTAGCATGTTTCTCAAAAACCCATGTTTTTCCACACTTTCTTGGATTTTTTCCTTGGTGAGAGTAGCATTCTTTAAGACACCATCAATCACACGGTCTTCACCCTCATATGTAATCTCTTCTCTTTCCTCGACCTGAGTCCCAGCTGAAAATTTTGAGAAATTTTCTTTACCATTCACAATAGTGGCTAATCTTCTAATATACTCACTATCACCATCTAACTTAACCGTCTTTCCAGATATCTCGAATTTTTTTGGTTCTTGTGCAAAAAATTTACCAGGTAAAATGTATTTTGTTATGTTTGTAGTTTGTAACGCTTTATGATTTTTAATTCTTACGCTTTCGTAAATTGCTTGACCATTCTGTTTTTTTGCTGGATTTCCGTCGACATCAATCTTTCTTTCAATTGAGCGAAATGATGTGACAACGGGATTATAATCGGCTGCATTATTGGCCGTTACTGACAAGAATTTTGATAAAACATTATCCTCAAACCAACCCCACCGTACCCAAAAGTCAACACTATCACGGTTTAATAAAAATGAAGTATCGATTTTGTTGCCAAGAAAATTGTTTCCTATATAATTTTTTAAACTGACCTTAAAGGTCGTACCCGTACCTAGTATGTATTTGTTGGGTTGAAACGCAACATTATCCTCTATTACACTCTCTTTGGTCATGATTTTTTCAGTCAAATACTTATCAATGTTTTTGACAAATAACTTCAAAGTCACGCTAGTGTTTAAATCGAGTAAGGGGTTTTTATCCTTGGCGTCAGTTTCCCCTCCACTTTTGGCCGTCGCCGCAATTAGTTTTTCTTGAACAACCCTTTCATTATCTGTGAGTGAAAGATTATAAGTTATGTTTGGGTCGAGAACAACCTCATTTGGTTGTGGATTATCTAATATGCTAGCACCGACACTTGTCAAAATGGTTGTGCAATCAAAACCTCCATCAGCTCTTGTGGTGTATTCAAAATTTTTGACAATACCGACCATCATGTCAAAATCTCCATTCACATCAAATATTTTTTCTTGATAATTATCAAACGCATCGGCATCTAAAAATCTATTACCACCTTCATCGAATGTTAAAAAATTAGGTAATTGTTCTAATGATTTTTTATTATAAACCCAACCCCACTCCACCATGACTGTTTTACCATGGGATAAAAAATGAGGTGTCAATATATCTAATTCATCCCAATCCCAACAAGTCCATTGTATGGTGGCTTCTCTTAGTGCTCTCTCCCCACCTTTAAAAACAATGTCGACATTTCTAACACCAGGCATGGGTCTGTTACCATTTTGATTTATGGTTTTTGGTTTGCCTGGTTCACCAGGGTCGTACTCGTAGTTATCAAAGTTATCGTAAAAATCACTTTCTAAACTACCTCTTCTGCCACCAACCGTGTAGGTTCGTGCACCATACACATCATCATAACCTGCATACATAGTTCCATTTTCTTTTAGTGCTCCACCCATCAATATCACAGGATTGACCTGACCAGATGTCATCCGTAAAAAGGTCGAGCGTGTGCTTAGCTGAGCGTGATTAAGTGGTTCCCCATCTTTTTTACCCTCGTTGATATTACTGGTTTTTTGCCTACCCAGTATTCTTGATTTTTCAAATAATCTTTTTTGTATTGCTTTATGAATTGGCGTAAGACTTATCATTTAATAACCGTTTCTATTTATTCTACGAAAATTCTCCATTATGTTTGATACGTTACCTGGGATTCTTAATACTTCATCTGTTGCAACAGCAACTTTACCTCTGATTCCGTTAGCTTTAGCTATAACCCACCAAAGGGTTGTGTCCCCATAATATCTGAAAGCTAGGGTATCCAATCTATCTCCGTCTTTTGGATATATAAACTTATCACTATCGCTCACAGGAATCTGTGGATAAAGGGTGGTTGAATAAACCCTAAAACCCTCTTTATCTAATTTTCTTTTAGTTGACGAATATCTTTTCATTATCCTAATCCCAACGCTTTTGCAGCTTGTTTACTGTCTAATTGACCAGAGTCAACTATTCCCGCACTGAATTTTCTCAGTTGTGTATTTTTATTTAATTTTTCTATACTTTTATAATTAGAAATTTTACCATCAACATCATAACTCTCTCCTTGAACAAATGGTAAATCAAAATGTTTATTTGTATTTGTTTGTAAATAATTCCCTATGTAGATAAAATTACATTGTACTTGTACGTATTTCGGTAGTTTAGCAAACATGATTTCCCAAGTTGATTCATCCATTATGCTATAGGTCAAGCCTGATATGTAACCTGGTGCGTTTGTGTACATTTGTCCAATGGTTAATTTACAAAACGGTGAAATCATGCTTAAACCATTACCCCCACTGGCTGGTGCATACTCGGGATAGGTGAGTCCGGCTAGATAATTAAGTTTTTCCCATAAAACTGGTAATTCTTCAGCAGATTTAGGGTAAACATCAAAGGTGAAACTGATTTCTCGAGTTGTGCCTTGATAAACATAAACTTGGTCAGCTCGACCGATGTACCTCTCTGGTACATAATCTGGTGTGAACGTATCGGTGATACCACTTAGTATTGCTCTAAATACAATTAGGTTACCATTCATGTCCTCAAACCTAAACGGACAAAAATCTAACTCGTTCTCAGTCTTACCATCGATTAACGCATCACCAGTGTATCGTCCCTCGGCAACTGTTTTTTGCGTATCAACGTTACGTTTTCCATAAGGTATTAAATTAACTTTATCTTGACCGATTTCGGCGAAAGCTTCTAAGTCAATCTCCGCTGCCAAATTTTTAGATGCGTTTAATGGGACTTTATTTAAATTTATACTACCAAACGCCTTAGCGGTGTTTGCTAAAAAATTACCTACATTTCGGACTGAACCTGGGATTCCTATGTCAATACCGCCACCAAAATCGAAACCACCACCACCACCTGGTAAAGTGAATGGATTTTTCAATTTAGGTAATTTTGGTGTTTTGAAAGGATTAGTTAATTTTAATCCAAGTTTAGGGCCTTTTAAACTTTTTAGATAGTTTAGTCCACTAGATGCTAAATCCTTAAGTTGAGTAGCTGCTCCAGCAACAACGTCTGAAACCGGAGTTAGTAATTCTTGTAATTTATCTGATGTGAAATTTAATTTTGAATCCACCTCAACATTATAACTTTTTATTTCCTCAAAAGCATCTCGTATCGAATCAGGTGTTTTTACGTTTATTTGTTCTTGTAATTTATCTAAATCGAGTATATCAACTAATTGACTCGGTTCTTGTCTATTGATACTGAAAACCAAATTTCCTGAAACATCACCTTGTTTATTTGTGGCACGACCAACGATACCAGGTTGACTTAGTAAAGACCTACTAAGTAGATTTGGTGGATTCATATCATATTTTTTGACACTTGTAGATAATTTATTTATATCAGCTGTTTTTCCGTATTTTGCACTTGTTAATACGTCTTGTGGATTTTCACGTTTTAATATTCTTTGTTTTTCTAAAAATCCAACCCCCTTGACTGATGCTAGAAATGAGGCCATACGTCCAATATCTGCAAATGCTCTATCTGCAAAAACTGATGGTTGTCTACCTAGCACGGCTCCACCAAATTGGTCTAGAATATTAAAACCACCTCGTAATAATTCACCAACACCACCAATACTTAATTTAATATTATCAGGATTGAATGTATCGATACCCCATCTATTACCAACGTCTCTAACTATGAATGGTGCTTTGACCAATCCTAATGGTTGGGGTGCACTAGGTGATTGTCTTTTTATACCTAACTCACCATTACCTTTTAGTTGGTCATAATATCTTTCTAAAAAATTATCTTTTTCGTGTTTTAATAATATCCGTGATGGTTCATTTTTATCAGAAGGAGCTCTATTTGTTGCTGAAAATAATTGTATCCCGTTACCCCTTACGTCTTGAAATTGTTGAGGTTGACTCTGTCTGAATACGGTATCTGTATTTACTTTTTCATTATTCACAACAAAATCAGTATCTTTTTGTTTTTTGAATCGAGTGAAACCTTTAGCGTTGGTGTTTTGAAAGAAGTCCGTTGGTTTTGGTTGATTTGGTGGACTTTCATTAAACACATCTATCACTGGTGTGGTTGAGAATAAGCCTGTACTTTTACCCATTTTATCAGGTGTCGGTTTAGCGTTTCTGATTTCAGCTATTTGTTTTTCTCTAGCACGCGTCCTATCTTGCACATCAATTATTGCTTGTTCTTCCTTACTCGGTAATCTTTCATCAACTTGTCGTTTGAAATTTTCTCGAGATAGATTTGATTTTAAGTCTAGTAATCCCATTATGCTAGTTTCCTATTTATAGCACCCAAAAGTCTATGTGACTCTGGGTCACTAAACACATTACTACCACCAGCGGCTGCCGCGGCAGCTCCTCCGGCGGTATTGTTTCGTACCAGTCTTGATAACTGCTCCACGTTAACTCCAACACTTCTTGCTAAAGCTCTTCTTTGTATAACATTTAATCTATTGAACTCTGCCTCACTACCGACTTGTCTTACAATTTCTTGTAATACACCCTCTTGGTCACCCGCTAAAGCCAATTGACGAGCTCTATCCAAATTAATCTGTCGACCCAGTAATAAAGATGCATTTAACTGGTCACTTATAGAAGTTTCAAAATTTAATAATGATTCTGATATAGTCTCGACAGCACCTAAGTTTAGACCAAGTTTTTTAGCTTCAATTGCAGCTCTGACCAATTCATCGGCACCATCTCTAGCAAATTCAGCAAATAATTTAGCATTTTGAGCTATATCAGAGAATATATCGCCTGGTGCAAGACCAGCCTGTTGTATTAACGCTCTATTTTGCTCTAATTGATTTAACAACGTATCTCTACTGGCTGATGAGATAGACTCCAACACGGATAATACAGTTGTTAATTCTTTTGCAGTTGTTCCAGACTCCATGGCAGTTTTAGCTAGATTCAGACTCAAACTTAAGGCCTCATCCGTGGAGGCACCTAGGTCTTCTCTGGCCGCTTGAAATGATGCCTTAAAGTCCTCGGCTTCCAATCCGAAACGTTTACCAGCTACCTCCAAACCTTTGAAAGCGGTATTTAATTTTATGGCTTCACCGGCTGAAACACCAAGGTCTTTACGTGTGTCGGCAATGGCCTTTTGAAATTTTATAGCTGATACCACTGCTAATGTAATCAAAGATAGCACAGCTGTGAAAGGATTTACTGCTGCCAATTTCACGATATCAGCAACCTCTTGAAATTTTTCGGCCAAGTTTACAGCTCCACCAAACTGGTCTTTCAATGAATCATTTATACTGTCTTGTGCCTTTAAAGCACGGAGAGCCGCTTCCGCTGTATCTTGGTCAACCTTTAGTTTTTTTCCACTTTTATTTAATATCTCTTCAGAGATAAGATTAAGTTTATCAGCAGTACCGAACAAGGCATTTAGAGCTTTATTACCGTCTCGTATGGAATCAGCGTATTGAGTAGCCTGTGAAGCTAAATCAGTTACTAAAGTTGCTTCTTTTTTTGTAGGGGCACCTCTCCCTCCTCTGGGTTCTGCCATTCTGAATTCCTAGTTAGTATCTTGCTAATGCTCTTTTGAGTGCGGCGTCTCTTTTTGCTTTTGTATTTAATCGTTTTTTCATTTTTGCCTGAAGACTTTGCAAAACCTCGTAATCACTCTTGAATTGCGGGTCTTGGTCAGCTAACTTATCTATAGCTTTTGAACGAGCCTTTTCACCTACTTTTGTGAAAAGTTTTTCTATAAAATTATCTATAATTCCTTCATTTACCTTTTTGTATTTAGGCATATTAGTCTCCAGTTTAAATTAGTGCTATAACTTAATAATAAATATCAATAATTCGAAAAATTATTTTTTGGTTGGGGTTTGGTACTTGTTCATTTCTTTTTGCAACGCATCGGATTCCTTCTTGTAAAACGTTTGTAATCTTTTTAAATAAAATGAACGTAGATATACCGGTAGGTCGTAAACCTCTTGAAAGGTAAATCCACCTTTAGAGTGGAGTATTATTTGGAATATTTCCTCATGTATTTGAAGTTTATATTCGGGTGGAAGGCCAAAAAAATCGAACGGTGATTGGTATCACCACTTCTGTCTCCTCTCCAGATTCATTAACTATTTTTGTAGTCATGTCGACATCAGGTGTTATCTTTGATAGTTGTTGTCTGAATGCTAATGAATCTCTTGATAAAAACTCATTATCGATAAAGTTGTTAATGTAGGATTTATCAGCTTGACCATCTACCGAAAGTATCATTTTTTTGAATCTTGTAGTGATGTCAGAACCTTGATTCTTCGATATTTTTTGTCTAGCTTTACTCTCCTCTGATATCTCTTTTTCATCTTTTCCTGTCAACAACTTAAAGGTAATATCTCTTTTGGATGTGGGTAATTTAAATGAAAATTCATTCTTTCCTTTCTCACAACCTGAAAAATCTATTTCGACTGGTTCAAGTTTGGTCAAATCAACTTTCTGTTTGACTCCATCATATTCAAAATCATAATCTCCACCATAACCTAATATACGAGCTGCAACCATGATGGCGTTTTTATCTCCAATCAACATATCATCTAATTTAATTGATTTATCCACAATCAATGATTGCATAAGTTTATCAATGACAACACCTTGTTGTATTAAGTTCTGAGAGGTAAGGATATCTTCCTCTTTTGCGGTCATGTATTTTACCTCTACTTTTCCACTAGATAATGGATGACCATCAAAGTAGAAATAACCCTTGGATGGTAATTCAACCATCTCGGTGGGAAATTTATTTTCAGCCATTAATGACTCCTTTGTGAATTAATTTAATAACCAATTATAATTATAACCTTTTATTGTGAAAAACTATTTTATTTTGATGGCATCAACTTTTCTTTGATTGGTTTTAAAACCGCGTCAAATAAGATGTCATCATATTTAGTTGGTGTAAGTTTGACAATCTTTTCAATTGCGTAAAAAGCTACCAAAACGTACTCCCAATTTGCTGCTAACCATTCGCTCATTTTAATCTCCTTAGAATTCTAATACTGCGTAATCGTATTGAAGTGTTAAAGTTATCTCTGCAGGGTCACTCGTCGCATAATCCATTGGCCCAAAGTCTGCGTTCTGTATGTATGTTCCTTTTAATTTCCATTCCTCAACTATATCACCAACTGGGCCTAACATATTAAAAGTAACATCTTTCTTGTAAAAATCTGAATATCCGTCGCGTCCTGTTACTGATTCGTGTGATAAACGAACCCATTCCATGACGGCTTGTGCACCACTAGGTACAACAGGGTCATATAATACGATATCAATTGGTTGCCAAGCTCCTTTACCCTTAATATACCTCTTGACATTGATATGGTCTAATACTATTTCTTCGAACTGAATCTGTGGTCTATTTGCAGCTTTAATCAGATAAGCTGGAACACCTTCAATATACATAATGAACCGATTTTGAGTTTTCGGTTCAAACGGTGTAAACATGATTTCTGAAGGGTCTAACGTAGCCATTCTTTATTCTCCTAAAAAAGTCTTTTATTTGTACTCATAAATAAATATCAATTAAAGAAATTTTTAGTAAAAAGACAAAACCCCGACCGAAGTCAGGGTTTTTATCTTAGTTACTTTTGTTTTAAATTCAAACTTACTCTGGGAAAGTAGCTCCAGTTGGTTGGACAACAAAATCAAGCACGATAAATTCAGCCGTTCTAGTTGGTTGAATGAATATCTGTCCTACTAATTGATTCCTATCAACAACGTCAGGTGTATTATTGGTGTCATCCATAACCACTCTAAACGCACTCAATCCACTATTGGACTGAACTTGCTCTAAGAATGGATTAACAATGTTTAAGAAACGATTTCTTAAAGCTTGGTTGTTTTGTTCAAATACCAAGAACCTTGATGTACTTGCGATAAACTTCCTTAATGAAATCAATAGTCTTCTGATATTAATCCTATCTAGTGCTGATGGTTTGGATTGAAGTGTTTTCTGTCCAAACACAACCACACCTTGACCAGGAAATGAAGCTATTGGATTGATTCTATTTTCATAAAGGTCATCTCTCTCGGCGTGAGTAAGTCTCTGCTTAGCTTCCAATACACTTGTAAGTCCACCACGATTCAAACCTGCTGGTGCGAACCACTCATGAGCTGTACTATCGGTGAAACTAATCACACCAGGTAGCACGACTGATGGCGGAACAAACACTGGTCTAGCAGTATCCCTATCCACTATTTTAACCCAAGGATAATAAGTTCCGGCGTAGTTTGTATCTAGTGTTTTGATTGTATTTTTTACCGTAGTTATACTATCATTCACACCAGTTGCATCCATTATGTAGAAAGCATCAGCTCTAGCTTCCATCTTGGATATTGCGTGATTCGTTACCGTTGAGTGTAAACCATGAATCACACCAGGTGTGACTAATAAGTTTATATCGAACTCATCAGGATTACTTACGGCGTTGATAGCTCGTTTGAAAGCAACAGAACCACTTGCAGTGGCACTTGACAAATCAAAACCTTGGGTGTTGGTATTGACTATGTCACCACCTGTTGAAAAAGGTGTGGCTGGGTTACTACCATCGAATCCAAACTGAAACGGAACCACGAACTTTAATTGTTGTGTAGCTGAACCAGTTAGACTTAAAGATACATCAGTGCCTGAGAACGTGGTTGATAAAGACGTATCAAAATCATTATCACCAGTCATATTCTCTAAGTGGAATACAACATTGTTTCCGGTTGTGGCTGTTGCAGGAACTGGAGCAAGATATTGAAGATTGTCTTCCTTTGGACCAGTCGTCAATAAGTCTACACCAAAAGGAACACTAGCATCAAAATTACCATTTCCATCTGTTTGTGATGTGTTGAAAGAGGCACTTGGAACGTTTGTACCACCTGGAACTGTATTGTTAAGAGCTCCATGTCCCATAGGAACAACGTTCTTTGGAAACTTAAATACACCATCCTCTTCCATATCAGCGTAATCACCAACTCTTATGAACTTACTTAAATTAGGATATGAACCAAAATTTGTTAATTTACCATTATTGTCTATTTCGACATGACGGTCACCAATTCTTTTTGCAAAGTAATTAGGTGATGTTGGGTCAAGTGTTAGTGAGTCAAATTCTTCTAATCTTTCGTTTTCGTCAACCGTTAACACGTGAATTGAGAACGTCCCATAATCTGAACCCTCGATGTCTTCCTCTGGTTTAACATTCAATATGTTAATCTTGTACTTTGTATTTATATCTGTACCGTGAGAACGACTATAAACCCTGAATAAACTAAATCTAGAATCGTTTATGGTTTGAGATAAAATATATGGTGTTCTAGCAAACTGAAAATCAACGTTACCAGTCCATGTACCAGCGTTTCCTTTAGTGTCAAAAGATGTTGAACCACCTGTGAAGTTGAATCCATCGGATGTATTTACAACTCCAACTTTATATGTAGACGCTGAAGCTGAAATATTTGCAGCTACTGTTTTAAAAACTTTATAAACATATACAGATGCGTCATTAGCACCTGACTTAGTTGATTGTGGGTCTGGACTGATTACTTTATCTACAAAGTTGGCACTACCTGTATCAAAGGATAATGCGTAGGTTTCAGCTGAAACATTACTACCTGAAACAACAATTTCAAATCGTGAACCCGTTGCGGTACCGGCACCTGTTTGACCAGTTGTTTTTATAGAAGTTGCACTTAAATCTCCAGCACCACTTGAACCTCTTGATGGTGCTAAAATAGCAATTGACTGAGTTACTTGAACAACTGCATCGGCGGCGTTCTGATGAGCTACCAATTGAACTGAATCGGCGGCGTATCCACCAATTCCCAAAACCCTCACTATTGTTACAACACCAGCACTTCTGAGGTATTCCTCAGTGGCGTAAGGTGTATAAAATCTTTGGTCTACCCCACCAAATAACTCCTCAAATTCTTGAAAGTTAGTTATTTGTGTTGGAGTGAACGCAGGGCCTCTCTTTGTAGGCCCTATTATTGCTGCACCAATTTCACCTATCGCCTGAGGTAAAAATGATAAATCTCTTTCTCGTGTAAAAACACCAGGTGAGACAATTCTTTCTGCCATCTTTTTTCTCCTAAAATCTTAAATTCATATAGCCAGATATAACGTATTTAGTCTACTATAAGTATTAACAAACTCACCCAAAACGTATTTTTGAAGTGAATTTTTAAATAAATTTATTAAGTTGTTGGAGTAAACACACCTGTGGTTGGGTCGAGTTGACCAGGCCCGTATTTATCATTGAGTTTTTTTACTATATCGCGTTCCTCTTGTTGAACGTTTAGATATTCTTGCTCTACCTCGGTGATACGAACAGCTAGTGCTTCACCTTGTTGGTCTAAAAGTATTCTTTGAACTGCTAATTGTCCAAGTATCGCTTGTTTCTCTTGATAATTATCTTGTAGTTTTTGTAACGATTGAAGTTCCTCATCGGTAAACTTCATTTCTTTTGACTCTACAACTTTTGTTTCGTCAGCCATAACTTAATCTCCTATTTGTTATAGTGGTTAACTTCTAATAAATATAATGTTTTTTTGTGAAATAAAATTTTAAATTTCAATAACTTGGTATTGTCTGCCTGTAGAATCAGCTGATTTCAATTCATTCATCTTGTTGATAGCATCACTCTGATTTTCATACTCGAATGTTTGGTCATTACTACCGCTAAGTTTACTAACCCAAACCGTGTTTCTCTCAAACCAAACTGGGTCTTGAAATGTAATCCCATCCCTATCCACGCTTGATGTTGGTGATGGTAATAATTGCTTAACTACTCTAAAAGGCATTTAATTCTCCGTTTAATATAAATATAATCAAATATATAATTCTTTCAAATGGTCAATTTTTAGCTGAGGTATTATCATTGGTTTTATGTCTAATTTTTCCTTGACATCTAAACAAAAAGTTGCGTCCTCGGATACATTCTCTTGATACTTTCCTATTCTTACCATCCTTTGTCTAAAAAAAGGATACTCCATTTGTTTCAATATATCAGTAGAGACTTTTGTAAAACCAAAACCACAATAGTCGACTTCAAATGGTTGTTTTTTTGCAGTGATTTTATTTACTTTCCAAAAATTCATTGTACCTTGTTTTTTGAAATCTTTTTCATCCCAATCAGCAATCATGGCTTGACCACTTAAATCTTTTATATACCAACCAGAACAAAACGGTGAATCATACTGCAGTAATGTATTTAATTCTTGATAATTAAATGATTGGTCTGCATCAATCCACACTAGATAATCAAACTTGTTTATTAATTTAGTGGGATTTTGAAATCCACCACCATCCGTGCATAACCAATTTCTAGCGTCAACGTGTGTTCGACCCACC
>MDSZ01111395.1_pt1 | contig 11535 bp, 24 predicted proteins | sample 811201 | NCBI WGS metagenome assembly MDSZ01 (sample SAMN05326647, study PRJNA326480) | marine metagenome | isolation source: seawater | place: Indian Ocean: North | collected 2010 | reverse complement strand
TTAAATCTATAGAAAATTTAATATTTTTATTTATAGTACATATCAATGTTTCAGGATTTAAGATTTCATACGAACTTGTTGCAGATGCAATATCTTTTGCTGTAAAAGCACCTTTTTTAGAAATTTTAACTGAAATAATGTCATCAGGGTTTTCTACTATAGATTTAAATCTAACAGATTTAAGATTTAAGATTATTTCAGAAACTTCTTCTACAATTCCTTCAATAGTAGAAAATTCATGAAGAATATTTGGTATTTTGATAGCAGTTATTGCATATCCCTCTAATGAAGAAAGTAAAACTCTTCTTACAACATTACCAATTGTTACACCATATCCAGGCTGAAGAGGTTTAAAGGTGAAAAGCCCATGAAAATCATCAGACTTTTCCATTACTATTTTATCAGGTAATTGAAATGAAAGTAGTGACATAATTTTATAATTTATTTTAACATTTTTTATTTTGAATAAAGTTCTACAATTAATTGTTCATTAATATTTTCGGGGATAGACTCCCTATCTGGATAATTTATCAACTTACCAGAAAAAGATTTTGAATCCCAATCAAGCCAATTATATTTAGTATTGTTTGGGTCATTAATACATTCATTTATAGTAGAAATAGATCGAGACTTATCTCTGATACTAATGACATCTCCTTCTTTAAGAGAAAAAGAAGGTATATTTACAATATTCCCGTTAACTAAAATATGCTTATGTGTTACTAATTGTCTTGCACCTCTTCTTGTCTTAGAAATACCTAATCTAAAAACAATATTGTCAAGCCTTGATTCAAGTAATATGAGTAAATTTTCACCAGTTATTCCAGACTTACGTGAAGCTTTTTTAAATAAATTTCTAAATTGTTTTTCTAATATACCATAAATATATTTTGCTTTTTGTTTTTCAGAAAGTTGAATTGCATATTCTGATGGTTTTTTTCTTCTACCTCTACCGTGTTGACCTGGCGGATAAGGTTTTTTTTCCAATGCTTTAGTATCACCAAAAATTGGTTCTGCGTATCTTCTTGAAATTTTAGATTTTGGTCCTGTATATCTTGCCATAACTTACATATTTATACTCTTCTTCTTTTTGGTGGTCTACAACCATTATGTGGGAGAGGAGTAATATCATTAATGGATAATACATCCAATCCAGTATTTTGAATAGTTCTAACAGCTGAATCTCTACCAGAACCAGGTCCTTTAATAAAAATATCAACTTTTCTTAATCCTAAGTCATAAGCAACTTTAACAGCATCTTCAGTAGCAACCTGAGCAGCATAAGGTGTACTTTTTTTTGATCCTCTAAATCCCATTTTTCCTGCAGAAGACCATGAAATAACTTGTCCAGAAATATTAGTTATAGATATAATAATATTATTAAAGGAACACTTGATGTGTGCTTGTCCAATATTCCCTACAACAACTTTTCTTTTCTTTTTTGACTTTTCTTTTTTATTTTCACTCATCTTAAAATTATTTCGTTAACTTCTTTTTATTAGCAACAGTCTTTCTTTTACCTTTTCTTGTTCTTGAATTATTTTTTGTTTTTTGGCCTCTAACAGGTAACCCTTTTCTATGTCTTAAGCCCCTGTATGAACCTATATCCATAAGTCTTTTTATGCTTAATTGAACCTCAGATTTTAAATCTCCTTCAATTGTATATTCATCACTTATTAGTTTTCTAACAATATTTGACTCTTCATCTGTCCAAGTTCCAATTTTTTTATCAAAATCAATACCAGCTGATTTTAGTATTTTTTTTGAAGATGATCTCCCTATACCAAAAATATATGTTAGAGCAACTTCTCCTCTTTTATTATCTGGAATATCTATACCTGCAATTCTCATAATTTTAACCTTGTCTTTGTTTAAACCTTGGATTCTTTTTATTAATAACAAATATTTTCCCCTTTCTTTTAATAACTTGACAATCGTTACTTCTTTTTTTGACTGATGCTCTAATTTTCATAATATATTATTTATATCTGTATACAATTCTTCCTTTAGAAAGATCGTAAGGTGACATTTCTAACCTTACTTTATCTCCTGGTAATAGTTTAATATAAAACATTCTCATTTTTCCCGAAATATGTGCAATAATAATATGGTCATTATCTAATTTAACTTTAAACATAGCATTAGACAACGATTCTACAACTACTCCATCTTGTTCTATAGGTTTCTGTTTAGCCATATTATTAAATACTTCTTCCTTTAACTTTACCTGATTTCATCATTCCATCATAACTTCTCATTAACAAATAACTTTCAATTTGTTGTAATGTATCAAGAATGACACCTACCATAATCAATAATGAAGTTCCTCCATAAAAAGTTGAAAAACTTTGACTTACACCAAAAATCATAGCAAAAGCAGGTAAAACTGCAATAATAGCAAGCAATAAAGATCCTGGTAAAGTAACTCTATCCAATACACCAGAAATAAAATCAGATGTTTCTTTTCCAGGTTTAATTCCTGGAATAAATCCGTTATTTCTTTTCATATCATCAGCCATTTGATTAGGATTAATTGTAATAGCCGTATAAAAAAAAGTAAACAAAATAATTAAGAAAGCAAAGGTTAAATTGTATGGCCATGATTGCATATTTGAAAATGAAGTTGCAATATATTGAAAAAAATCTGAATTTTCAGCAAACTGCAAACCAATTATCGCAGGCAAAAACATCAATGCTTGAGCAAAAATTATAGGCATAACACCAGATGAATTTACTCTAACTGGAATATATTGTCTTTTACCTCTATAAAGGTTTCCTCCAATAACTTGCTTTGCATATTGAACGGGAATTCTTCTAATTGCTTTTACAACCATTACTGTAAACATAACTACACCAAATAAAACAGCAATTTCAACAATAAATAATAGTGCTTGACTCATTCCCTTAGATAAAGCTTCAGCAACTAAACTTCCAGGAAATCTAGAAATTATACCAATCATTATAAGCATTGAAATTCCGTTACCAATACCTTTATCAGTAATCTTTTCTCCTAACCACATACAAAAAATTGTTCCTGATACTAAAATTATAACACTAGAAATTGTAAAAAATAATTTATTAGAAACTAAAATTGCCTCAGGAGGGATAGTAGCACTTAAATAAGCAATACTTTGAAAAGAAGTCAGTGCAATCGTCAAATATCTAGTAATTTGATTCAGCTTTTTTCTTCCACTATCACCATCTTTTTGTAATTTTTGAAAATAAGGCATGGTAACTCCTAGCAATTGAACAACGATAGAAGCAGAAATATAAGGCATAATACCTAAAGCAAATATTGAAGCATTGCTAAAAGCTCCACCTAAAAAAGTATCTAATAATCCAAATATACCTGAAGCGTCAGTCTGTAGTTTAGAAGGATCAATACCAGGCAATACAACAAAAGAACCTAACCTAAAAATTATTAAGAAAAAAATCGTATTTAGAATCCTATCTCTTAATTCTTGAATAGAAAAAATATCTTTTATAACTGTAAATAACTTAATCATTAGAAATAATTTGAACTTTACCTCCTGCTTTTTCAATTGACTTAATAGCTGATTTTGAAAACATATGAGATTTTATATTAATTTTTGACTTAATTTTTCCTCTTCCTAAAATTTTTATTAAGCTATTTTTTTTGGCTAAACCATTTTTCACAAGGGTATCTGGACCAATTTCTTTTAATTTTAATTTATCAACTAAATTTTGTAGAACATCAAGATTGATTGGCTTAGTCTCAATTCTATTTGGTGACCTAAAACCAAATTTAGGAATTCTTCTATAAAGAGGCATTTGGCCACCTTCAAAACCAAATTTTCTGGAATAACCAGAACGTGATTGAGCTCCTTTATGACCTTTGGTTGAAGTACCTCCTCGACCAGACCCTTGGCCTCTTGCAATTCTTTTTTTTGATTTTATAGAACCTTCAGCTGGTTTTAATGTATGTAATTTCATAACTATATCTTTTTTACTTGAATTAAATGATTGACAGATTTAATCATTCCAATTATTTCAGGAGAGGCCTTTTTCTTGACAGATTTATTTATTTTACCTAAACCTAAGGCTATAATAGTTTTTTTTTGTTTTTGATTTTTTGAAATCAAACTTTTAACTTGAGTAATCAACAAATTTCCTTTATAATTATCCATGAAATATTTTATTTAAACTAACACCCCTTTGCTTAGAAACAGCTAATGGGTCTCTTAATTTTAATAAACCACCGAAAGTAGCCTTTATAACATTGTGAGGATTAGATGATCCTTTTGATTTTGCAAGAACATCTTTTATGCCAGCATTCTCAAAAACTGAACGCATAGCACCTCCAGCAATTACACCAGTACCAGGAGCAGCAGGTTTAATTAATACTAAACCACCTCCATACTTACCTGTTACCTCATGAGGCACTGTATTTTTTAAAATGGGAATTTTAATTAAGTTTTTTTTAGCATCATCTGTTCCTTTAATAATAGCATTAGTAACTTCATTTGCCTTTCCTAAACCATATCCCACAACACCTTTTTCATTACCTACTACAACAATCGCAGAAAAACTAAACCTTCTTCCACCTTTGACAACTTTTGTCACCCTACTTATAGAAACAACAGTCTCTTTTAATTCTAATTCGCTAGCCTTTATTTTTTTCATAATTTAAAAATTTAACCCTCCTTCTCTGGCTCCTTCAGCAAAAGATTTTACTTTACCATGATATTTGTAACCGCTTCTATCAAAAACTACGTTTTTTATACCAGCTGATAAAGCCTTTTTAGCCAAAGCAAGCCCAACTTCTTTTGAAACAGGAATATTTATACCTTTTTTCTTTATTTCATTTGATGAACAGGAAACAAGGGTATTACCTTTTATATCATCAATTATTTGAGAATAAATTGATTTATTACTCTTGTATAGTGATACCCTAGGTCTAACATCAGAACCATTTATCTTTTTTCTAATGCTTAATTTTATTTTATTTCTTCTTTGACTTTTACTTAAACTCATAATAATATTTTTTAACTTGTAGTAGCAGCAGCAGCTTTACCAACTTTTCTGATTACATGTTCTCCAACTAATTTTATACCCTTTCCTTTGTAAGGTTCAACTGGTCTCAATGATTTAATTTTAGCAGCTATTTGACCAACAAGTTGTTTGTTGATTCCTGAAAGTTTAATTACAGGAGGCTTACCTTTAACTGATTCAACGTTTACTTTTAGCTCATTTGGAATTTCAAAGTATATAGAATGAGAGTATCCAAGACTAAGATTAAGAACATTTCCCTGTAATGAAACTTTATAACCAACTCCAATTAACTCAAGTGATAGATCATAGCCCTCAGATACACCAATAACACAATTATTAATTAATGCTCTGTAGAGTCCATGGAGGGACTTATGTCTTTTCTGTTCAGAAGGCCTTGAAATTAATAATAAATTATCTTTTTCCTGTATAGAAAAATCAGGGTCAAAATCTTGAGTAATTTCACCTTTAGGTCCTTTTATATTAATGGATGATTTGTTAACTATAACAGAAACTCCATCAGGTAATAATATGGGATTTAATCCTACTCTAGACATAATAATTTACTTTAATAAACATAACATAAAACTTCACCACCAATATTTAATTTTTTTGCTTCTTTATCTGTAATAACTCCTTTAGAAGTTGACATTATTGCTATACCTAATCCATTAATAACTTTAGGAAGATTATTAGAATCAACATATTTTCTTAAACCAGGCCTACTTATTCTTTTCATACTAACAATAGCAGAATCTTTGGTTTTTAAATTATATTTAAGAGCAATTTTTATTTTACCTTGATATTTGTCTTCTTCAAACTTATAATTCAAAATAAAACCTTTGTCTAACAGTACTTTTGTCATTTCTTTTTTAATATTTGAAGAAGGAATTTCAACAATTCTCTTATTCGCCTTTATAGCATTCCTTATTCTTGTTAAATAATCTGCAATTGGATCTGTCATATCTTTTTTTAATAATTTAAAAAACTTGCAAGTTTAATTAATTTTAATCTCATAATAAAATTTACCAACTAGCTTTAGTAATTCCTGGTATCTTTCCTTCAGAAGCTAATTTTCTAAATTCTAATCTAGAAATACCAAATTTTCTCATATATCCCCTTGGCCTGCCTGATAAATTACATCTATTATGTAATCTAACACTAGAAGAATTTCTAGGTAATTTATCAAGACCTTCCCAGTCACCTTTAGCTTTTAACTCCGCTCTTTTGTCAGCATACTTCTTTACTAACCGATCTCTTTTAATTTCTCTTACTTTAACTCCATTTTTTGCCATAAAATCTAATTATTTAAAACAAAAGGCATACCAAAAGCCTTTAATAATTCAAATCCCTCTAAATCATTAGAAGAATCAGTAACAATTGTTATATTCATACCTGAAATTCTATTGACTTTATCAATAGAAATTTCAGGAAAAATAATTTGTTCTTTTATACCAAGAGTATAATTACCATTACCATCAAATCCTTTTTTATTTAAACCCCTAAAATCTCTAACTCTTGGAAGAGCAATAGATATTAATCTATCTAAAAACTCATACATTATATTATTTCTTAATGTAACTTTTGAACCAATAGGCATTCCTTCTCTTAATTTAAAATTTGAAATTGAGGATTTTGCATAAGTTGGAACAGCCTTCTGTCCAGATATTTGAGAGAGTTCATCAACACTTAATTGTATTAATTTTTTATCATTAACAGCTGCCCCTAGTCCTTGATTAATACTAATTTTTTTTATTTTTGGAACTTGCATAACCGAATCAAAATCAAAATGATTCTTCAACTCAGGTACAATTTTTTTTAAATATTTTTCTTTTAATCGAGGTAACTGCATCACTTTAATATTTTATTTGTTTTTTTTGAAAATCTAAAAATTTTACCTTCTTTATTAACTTTTCTATAAGTTCTAGTTGGCTCACCATTTGAAGGATCTATTAGCATCAAATTACTTAAATGAATGGAAGATTCTTTTTTTTCAATTTTTCCTTTAGGGTTGTCAGCTGAAGGTTTAATATGTTTAGAAACTAAATTCATACCTTCTACTAAAGCTCTATTTTTAGTAGGAAATATAGACAAAACCTTAGCGGTTTTTCCTTTATCATTTCCAGATATAATCTTTACGGTATCTCCTCTTTTTATATGTAACTTCATAATGTATAATACTTTATAAAACTTCAGGGGCTAGTGAAACAATTTTCATAAACTTTTTTTGTCGTAGCTCTCTTGCAACTGGACCAAAAACTCTTGTTCCCCTTGGCTCGTCATTTTCGTTTAATAATATCGCTGCATTATCTTCAAACCTTATATATGATCCATCTTTTCTTTTGATTTCTTTCTTAGTTCTAACAACTACAGCATTAGAAACACTACCTTTCTTTACATTGCCATTGGGCAAAGCATTTTTAATAGTAACAACAATTTTATCACCTAAAGACGCATATCTCTTTTTAGTACCTCCTAAAACTCTTATACAAAGAACCTCTTTGGCACCACTATTATCAGCAATTTTAAGTCTACTTTCTTGTTGAATCATTTTTATTTAGCTTTTTCAATTAAATCTACAAATATCCATCTCTTTCTTTTACTTAATGGTCTGGTTTCCATAACTCTAACTTTATCACCAACTTTACATTTGTTTTTTTCATCATGAGCTAGGATTTTTGTTGATCTTGACATGTACTTACCATAAATAGGATGCTTTACCTTTCTCTCTATAATAACAGAGATAGTTTTATGCATACTACTACTTGATACAATTCCTTCTCTTTGTTTTCTTAAATTCCTAGTCATTTTTATTTTTTATTTTTTTTATAATTAATTTCTGTTATAATTTTTGCTATTAATTTTCTAGACTTACTTATTTTAGATGGATTTTCAATTGGAGTAACTGAATGTGAAAATTTTAATTTACTTAAATTTTCTTTTTCATCTAATAACTTATTTTTTAAGTCGTTTAAATTTAAAGCTCTTATTTCTGAATTATTCATTTTTATTCTACGTAATCTTTTCTAACAACAAATTTTGTTTTTATTGGCAATTTTTGAGCAGCTAATCTAAGTGCTTCTTTTGCCATTTCTGTTTTAACTCCTCCTGCTTCAAACATTATAGTTCCTGGTCTGACAACAGCTACCCAATATTCAGGAGCACCTTTTCCTTTTCCCATTCTTACTTCTGCAGGCTTTTTCGTTACTGGTTTATCAGGAAAAATTCTAATCCAAACCTGACCTTCTCTCTTCATTTCTCTAGTCATTGCTATTCTTGCAGCTTCAATTTGCCTAGATGTAATCCAAGCAGGTTCTAATGACTTCAAACCAAAAGAACCAAAATTGATAGTATACCCTCTTTGGGCAATCCCCTTAACCCTCCCTTTTTGTTTTTTTCTAAATTTTGTTCTTTTTGGTTGTAACATTATTTATCTATTTAAATTTTTTCTTATTATCTAAATTCAAAGTGACATCTCTTTTACCAATAACTTCACCTTTAAAAATCCAGACCTTTATTCCTATTTTTCCATATATAGTATTAGATTCGGAAAAAGCATAGTCAATATCTGCCCTTATGGTGTGCAATGGAATTCTCCCTTCTTTATACTGTTCAGATCTAGCCATTTCTGCACCACCAATTCTACCAGAAACCTTAATTTTTATTCCTTCAGCTCCAACTCTCATTGCTGCAGCAAGTGCTTGCTTCATAGCTCTCTTATGAGATATTCTTGCTCTAAGTTGTTGAGCTATAGAATCTGCAATTAATTTAGCATTAATTTCAGGTCTTTTGATTTCAAAAATATTTATTTGAACATCTTTTTTAGTAAGTTTTTTTACCTCTTCTTTTAGTTTTTCTACCTCGGAACCTCCTTTACCAATAATAATACCTGGTCTAGATGTATGAATTGTAATATCAATTGACTTAAGACTTCTTTCAATAAATATTTTTGAAATTCCAGCCTTTGGAAGCCTTGCAAGAAGATACTTTCTTATTTCATAGTCTTCTTTTAAATTAAAAGAAAAGTCTTTTCCACCATACCAGTTAGAATCCCAACCTTTAATAAAACCTAACCTTACACTTATTGGATTAATTTTTTGTCCCATCTTCTTTTTTATTTATTTGCTTCAAGTTATCTAAAACAAGAGTTACATGATTAGATCTTTTTCTAATTCTGTGAGCTCTACCTTGAGGTGCTGTTCTAAGTCTTTTAATCATTCTTCCACCATCAACATAAATTTCTTTTATATATAAATCAGATTCTTCAATTTTGGATTCTTTGTTTTTCTCTTGCCAATTTGAAACAGCAGATAATAATAATTTTTCAATTCTTCTAGAAGAATATTTAGAATCAAATTTTAGTTGATTTAAAGCACTATTTACTCTTTTACCTCTAATTAAATCAGCAATTAATCTCATCTTTCTTGGTGAAGTAGGAACATTTTTTAATTTAGCAATTGCTTCCATAATTATTTAATTTTTTTACTTGAATGACTTTTAAAATTTCTAGTAGGAGAAAATTCCCCTAACTTATGTCCAACCATATTTTCGGTTATAAAAACTGGAATAAATTTTTTACCATTATGAACAGCAAAAGTATGACCAACAAAATCAGGAGATATCATTGATCTTCTGGACCAGGTTTTTATTACTTTTTTATTTCCAGAATCATTCATTATATCAATTTTTTTTCTTAATCTAAAATCAATATAGGGTCCTTTTTTTAAAGATCTTGTCATTAGTTATATTACTTTCTTTTTTTAACAATAAATTTATTCGAGTATTTGTTTTTATTTCTAGTTTTAAGTCCTTTACTGTATAGTCCTTTTCTAGATCTAGGATGTCCACCTGAGGCTTTACCTTCACCTCCACCCATTGGATGATCTACTGGATTCATTGCTACTCCTCTTACTCTAGGCCTTCTTCCTAGCCATCTATTTCTTCCTGCTTTCCCTAAAATAACATTCATATGTTTCTGATTAGAAACAGATCCAATTGTAGCCATACAAGTAAGTAAAACTAATCTCATTTCTCCGGAAGGAAGTTTTAAAGTAGCATATTTATCTTCTTTAGCTAAAAGTTGAGCATAGGTGCCAGCACTCCTTACTATAGATCCTCCATTACCTGGAATAAGTTCAATATTATGAATTATTGAACCTAAAGGAATCTTTGATAATGGTAAACTATTTCCAATTTCTGGAGAAGCATCCGTCCCACTTAACACTTCTTGACCAACTTGTATTCCTTTTGGAGCAATTATATAGCTTTTTTCTCCATCAACATAATGAAGCAAAGCTATATGTGAGGATCTAGTAGGATCATATTCTACTGATTTAACTTTTGCGGGAATTCCAAATTTTTTTCTTTTAAAGTCAATTATTCTATATTTTCTTTTATGACCTCCACCTATGTTTCTAACGGTCATCTTACCTCTATTATTCCTTCCACCAGATCGCTTAGCACTAACTAATAATGATTTTTCAGGCTTAGACGTAGTTATCTCTTCAAATGATTGAGGAACTCTAAATCTTGATCCTGGTGTTATTGGTTTTATTTTATTTACTTTCATTAGTTATTTAAATTAAACTTGGGAATAAAAATCTATAAACTCTCCATCAGATAACTTAACAATAGCTTTTTTATAAGATGGTTTTCTTCCACTAATTATTCCTCTTTTAGTAAACCTAGATTTCAATTTACCTAAAACATTAATAGTATTTACACTCTTAACTGTTACTTTATATGTTTTCTCAACAGCCTTTTTAATATCTATTTTATTAGCATCTTTTTTAACAATAAAAGTAAATTTTCCTTTTTCATTAAATGAAGAAGCTTTTTCAGTCAATAAAGGTTTTATTAATGTTATATCCATATTACTAATTCAAAATAGATTTTAATTTATCAAGAGAATTTTCAGTTAAAATTAAATTATCAGATTTTACTATATCATAAGTTGATATATCATCAATATTTTTAACAGAGGAATTGTTAACATTTCTAGAAGATAGCAATAAGTTTTTATCATTTTCCCCAACAAAAAATAGACTTCTTTTATTGTTTATAGAAAGAGCATTTAGAATAGAAATAAATTTCTTTGTTTTTATATCATCAAATTTAAAATTCTCCAAAATAGTTAAAGATTTTTCATTAATCTTATATGAGAGTGCCGACTTTCTGGCTAGAATTTTTAACTTTTTATTAACTTTAGATTTATAATCTCTTGGCTTTGGTCCAAATATTTGGCCCCCTCCCTTGAATAATGGTGATTTAATACTTCCAGCTCTTGCTGTTCCAGTACCTTTTTGTTTTTTTATCTTTTTAGTTGAACCAACAATTTCTCCTCTTTCCTTAACCTTACTAGTTCCTTGCCTTTGATTAGCTAAATGATTTTTTATATCTAAATAAATAGCATGATCATTTGGTTTTATACTAAAAATAGTATCTGGAATATTTATTTTTTTTCCAGAACCTTTACCATTTATTTTCTTTAATTCTATTTTCATAACTTATTTTTCTAAGGTAACA
>MDSZ01154695.1_pt1 | contig 11536 bp, 5 predicted proteins | sample 811201 | NCBI WGS metagenome assembly MDSZ01 (sample SAMN05326647, study PRJNA326480) | marine metagenome | isolation source: seawater | place: Indian Ocean: North | collected 2010 | reverse complement strand
GAATAGACTTCTTATTTGAGGTTGATCTGTTAAATCAGTACCATCTGGAGCAAAATAAGTAGTAGTTCTCATATCATACCCACTATTAAACAGTAGCTGTCTGCCTGAAGTATAATCTAAGTTAAAGCTTACTGGGAATAATTCATTCCATAACCTAGTCATAAAATCATAATCTTTAATAGGGCGTCCATTTAAGATATCATATTTAACAGGTATACGTTGACCAGCAGGAACAAGATATTCACTGACTTGGTTTCTATTTCTTATAGAATCCCAAATACCAGAAGATAATTCTTTCTGATGTGGATTTAATACTTTACCTAAACTATTTCTAATACCAGCTAAAGGTACTTGGTTATTCATTAGACCAGCAACTATTCTAGACCCTTGACCAGGACGAGCACCTACTAAATCAACAAATGATTGTAGTCCAGCAAGATAAGATTTACTAACTGTTGCTTGAGCTAATAATAGACCCATTTTCAATAAGTTATCTTGAGTCCATTCATCACCCATTAATTGACTAGCATCACCTACATCAGCTACTGCAGCAATTGTTTGAGCAAAAGGTTCAAAGGAATCATATGATACCCATACATCTCCTAGTTTTATTTGCCGTGGTCTCCAGCCAGAATCTATCCATACTTGTCTCTGTTGCCTATCAATAGGACCATTACCTGTAATATTACCATTCATCCACTGCCAAGCTGTCATTGATATAAGAGAGGTACCCATGGCTAATCTGCCTGTTTGTAATGCCTTAGCATTAGCTAGTTCCTCAGCAGTAGTAATACCATATTTAGCCACTGCTTCCATAGATGTTGGATTACTAATATTAGCTCTAGCTATATCATTGAATTCAGTAACTAAGAAATTAAAACCAGGTGTATGTTTAGCAGTTAATTCTAAACCATTAACACCAGTTCTAGCAAAGTAGAAAAATGGTTTCATTAAAGGATGAGCATTGAATACTTTATTTAATGAACCTGCCATACCAGTTAATTCTTTAGTAAGAGTTACTTCTCTGGCTGCGAACTTGGTCGCTTCATCTTTTAAAGTACCATCAGGATTGAATATTTGTTCATAGAAATCTTTTTCATAGTTCCTTATAAGCTCTGGTGTTATTTCTCTATAAGCTGTTAAGATACCTTTATCTTGAGCCTCTAAAGCAGAACGTAAGGCTTTCTCTCTCATCTTAGCTCTACCTAATATATGTCTAAAGGAGTCATCTGTAGCTGCCATTAACTTAGTAGAATAAGTAAGGAAACTACTATTATTCCAAGATCTAGCCATATTAGCAAAGTTAAACCATATTCTATCTCCCCAACTAGCTCTGTCACTTTCAGCCCAACGTCTTATAATTTCCCAGTTCTCATCACTTCTAGTATATTCTGCAAATCGAGTCTTAATAGTTGAAACATCACCACTCCAATAAGAGTTCAATTTAGTTTTAAATATCTCAAAGCTTTCTGGAATTGCTTCCATCATAGCATTTAATGATGCTAATCCTGCTCTTATTGTAGCTGAGTCTCCAGTAAATGGATACCTCACAGCGCCTCCTAAAGCCGTAGCCATAGGTCGTAAGAATGTAGCCGTACTTGTACCTAATATAGCTCTCATGGGTGTCTTAGGACTGGTTAAGATGCTGTTAATCATCATTTCCTCTAACCCACGGACTAATGCTCCGACCTGTGCTTTACCTTCAATCTCTCCACCTTTGATCATCTTTCTTGCCCAGGCATCAAAATCGTCTAGGCTATTGACTGTTTTCATTGAGGAGAAAGCTTCAAATAAAGCCATCAAAAGTTCACCGCCATCTTCATCCTTAGCTATTTTAAGTATAGACTGTATCGATTCTCTAGTATCTACCATTTCTTTAGCTAGAGTCTTCTCCATATAAGATCTCTTACCTGCTTTTAGCTGCCTGAATGCATCTGATATAGTTATTCTAGCTCTCTTAGTCTCTGTAAGAGCTGTTAATAAAGTATCTACTATTTGATCTAATGGACCATCAATAGCTTTAAGGTCTGCAAAATCAGCTAATTCTCTTGCACCTATACCTCTAGACCGTATTTCTTGTAGTAATGTACCAACAACCAAGTCAGTAGCAACTACATTTCTAGTAGTAATAGTAGCTATTTCTTCTGGAGTGCCTTTATCATAAATATTATATGATTCAAATATTTCACTTAAATACTCTTCAGCTGACATATTTGCAGGGTTTCTTCCATTAGTTATACGTTGATGCATTGCAACTGAATCACCAAACCATTCAACTAGTTTCTTTCTACTACCTTTAGTTTCTTCTATAATTCTTTGATATTTTTCATTAGATAATAATTTTCTTAAAACGCTATCTACTAATTCAGGATCCATATTACCTTCTCGAGCTATCCTCTCTTTTTGCATCGGAGTAGTTATATTGCCTGCATCACCTTCTTCAGCACCCCATTGATTTCTAATCTTCTTCTGGTTTTCCCATACAATAAAAGGATCTTCTTCTGATAAATGGGCTCCTTGATGTGGTTCAGCTATTGGTCTATTTTTATCAGCACGAAATTCTTCGCTTCTTAATTGTTCTAAACCTGCTTTTAACTGTTGTGATTTAATAGATTCAGTTCTTTTTAATACTCTATTCCTTACAGCTCTATTTCCTTTACCAAGTATCATTATAGCACCATCAAATATAGTACCAATACCCATTCCTTCGACAACGTTTTTAAACTTCATCATCATAGGATGATCAGTATCTTTAGTACTTAATGGTGTATCCATAAGACCATATCTATCTCTTAAAGATCCCAATGCATTATGACCATCTGATTCTTTAGATATAATATCAGATACAGCACCTATACCAGCAGCTCTTAATAAGCTATATCCAGCCATACCAGATAACCATACAGGTGCTGTAACACCTAAAGCTTTTGCAGTAAGAACAGTACCTAAAGCTAGAGTACCGAAATGTACAGTACCTCTAGCTAGTTGTCCCCACCAAGTTTTAGTAATAATAGGATTCTCAGGATTAACAAGAGGAGTCCATTCAGGTTGATACCCTCCTGGCTCTTCTCTCTCTTTACTCATTCTACCTGTAAGTGCATCATAAGTACGTTCAGGAAATTGAGTAACTGATTCCCATGTATCTCTTAAACCACCAGATAAAATAGATTGACTTTCTTTAGCAAGACCTTTAACTCCCCATTCATCTCGTGATCTAGGATCAGTTGAAGGTAATTCTTGTTGAGCTTGCGCATCTTCTAGATTACGTTTTTCTTCTCGATACTGATTCTCAGCTATAATATTAGACATCCTAGCAATAGTGTTTTCTACTTCTTGAACGCCTTCTGGATTTATGTGAATATTCTGTTGTGATTCTTCTTCGTTCATACGCCTCCTTGAATAGCTTTGATAGCTCTATCTCTTGCTTCAGATTTTGGCTGTTTAAGTAATTGTTCTATTGCTGATTGTTTAGCTTTTTCTTTGTTTATTAAGTCATTTATTCTTTTATTTTCAGCTTCCTTTGCTTTATTTTCAACTATTAGTTGTCGATCAGTCTGTTCTTGGGTTGGTGGATTAGCTATACCAACAACAGTACCCTGGTTGCTATCGTCCATATTTCTAACTCTTTGTCGGGTACGTTCTAATACTTTATCAACAATAGCAGGTGAAAGAAGTTCTATATCTCTATTCCATACTGAATCTACTATTGGTATATAATTTTTGAAATCATCACCTATGTAATTTCCAGTTACTGTATAATCCTCTGCACCGATCTTACCTGTAGTTACAAGTTCTAAAAACTTTTCTCTTACAGTTTTATTATGACGTGTTAATCTAGGAAAATCGTGAATAGATAATTCGTTTTTCTTATTAACGTTTAATTTCATTCTTTCCCACATTAACTCTTCTTGGAATGATTGGTCAAATAATTGAGTATCTTCATCAAAATCCATATTGTCAATAACGCTTTTTATTTCCGGTAAACTCATTCCAAAGCCACCTATTTCCTTAACAGGTGTAAATTCTAATAAATCTTTAATTTCAGCATAAGTATGTCGTTCTAGAGGTTTTTCAAGTTTTATTTGTTTTCCTCCAGGATCTACGATATAGTTATATTCAGTACCATTTTTAAATGCTCTCTTATTTTTTAATGTATTGAAGATGAAATTTATATCTTTTGAATTAACTACGTATTGCAGTAAAGAGTTTCCTAAAGGACGATTATTAAGATTCCTTCTGCCTTTTAGAGTCTGCTCTTTAGTCCATACAGCATCTGGATCTTCTTCACTATTTAATAGTTCTTCATCTTGTTTATCTCTAAGCTCTTGATTTTTGTCTATTATTTCCATATTCTTTCCTATAGCTTTCTTATTAAACCAAGCCTGTTCTTCTACATTAAAAGGTACAAATTTACCATCTATATCAGTATAACTGTAAGTATCATAAAATGCTTTTTTCTCTGCATCAGTATATTCCATCCTATGGTGTTTACCCAGCCTTATCTGATAAATATCTTCACCATTTAGACCATCAAAAAACTTAGCTACTTGCTGATACAAAGGAGGTACAACGCCAGGATTGGCAGAACCGTAGTTTAACGAGTTGATCTCTCCAGGCCAAGATTCATCACTATATAAGAAATCGAATTTATTATCATATGATTCGTATAACTTCTTTGTTTTTTCAATATTACGTTTTAGAGCTTCAGTTTCTCCTTTTTTAGTAATTCTATTATCTTTAGGAGGGTTCTCAAATTCTCCCTTTTTTAGTAGTATTTCAGTTTCTGTTAGAGCTTGCCTTAATGCGGCTGCAGGATCAACTTCCCAATAGTCTGAGTATAATTGTTTAAATTTAGCTTGCGCTTGTTCTTTAATTTGTCTTCTTAGCCAATGAGCTTGTATGTCTGCTTCCTGAGGAGAAATATATTTTTCTACCATCTCATTTACTCCATCTTTTCCAGTAATTCCTTTCTCTATTTCAGTCATAGCTACTTTAGCTTTTTCACTAGTTAAACCTTGTGGATTCAACTCGGTACTAGCTGGGTTACTTAATTGTGATGTTAATCTAGCAGCTTTATTCCAATCAGCATTTTGTCGTGCTTCTTGAATCTGATGTTTAATGTCTCGGTCATTTTGCTCTTCTCTATAGCTTACTGTACTAAGAAGTTTATTTACATCTTCACTAGCTATTCCTAAACGATCTCGGTAAAGTCTACCTGTAGGACTAGTCTGAAAGAACTCATCGTTTTTTGCTTGTTCTAATACTGAGACTTGTATATCTGTTACTTCTTTTAATGTAGGAATTCTATTCTCATTGCTACTTCGCCACTTGTTATAAGCATCTTGGAATATTGGTGTATATTTACTTTCAAAATAGTTAACGAATTTAGTTCTTTCTTCAGCTAAATCACTATTACTAGTCTTTAGCATCGTGTTAACTCTTCTATATAGCTTCTTGTTTAATTTTTCCAAAGATACAGGTTCTTTAGATCCTTTATGGTAATACTGACCACCTATTATAGCGGTTAAATCAGAAGTAGTTAAGTCATTTTTAGCTTTGTCTAGTCTATCTATAATTTTATCTACAGCATAATTAGTATCGAATCTACCTTGGTACTGATATAATATACCATCTGTACCTTTTAATTGTGGAGTACCTGCTATATATCTAGCTACGTTTGTACCAGTAATACCTAAAAAGAACTCTTCTTGTTCTTTAGATTCATATGCTTCATCCGACTTCCGCCTAGCTTCTACCCCTTCTTGCATGGTAGTTATTTCTCTATCCTTAAGAATCTCTGGATAATATTGGTCTTCTAGAATAGAGTAAGGTATTTGATGACCACCTAAATTATAAAATATTTCTGAATAGATCTCATCTCGTATTGCTTCAGATACTGATTCTCCATCTAATGTTACTTCTCTATTTGCAATAGCATCTCTTAAACTTATTACTCCATTTGTTTCACTAAATCCTTCTACAAAGAAAGGTTCGTCTTTCAACTGCATTAAAAGAGTCTTAGTTGTTTCGACTAGAGTTTTTGCATTATAACTATATACAGACTCAGCTACTTTTAATGAATCATCGAATTGAAGATTAGTTCTTTCCCATCCATCAGGAAGAGTATCTATTTCTCCTCTAATGTTTTTGCTAAGTGTATTATATTCTATTATATCACTTATGTTATCATCAGTAACTTTAAGGTTTACATCCCAAGGTGGGAGGCTAGCAGTTTCTCCTGTATAATCAGTTTTGAAATCAAGTTTATCTATACCATATTTTTCTGCATAAGTAGCTCTACGTGTACCTTCTCGACCTTCCTTCATCCTATTAATAGTTTCTCTTTTTATTCTTTTTTTCTCTGTTGCATCTTTTTGTTCCTTATAATTACCCATTGATACAATCAAGTTAGATATTGCATCTACTGTATTTTTTTGTCTAGCAGTTTTGGCTGCATTCTCCCTTATTACAGCGGCATGACCTTCAACAAATTGTCGATATGCGGCATCGGTATCAGCTGAATCTAAAGATGCTGCGTTCTGTGTTTTATAAGCATTCCACCAATTTATATCAGGTAGTTTATTTGTATTCAGTAAATCAGATAATTGTGTCATGCTGCACCTCCTAAGTATTTAGCGAAGCTTGCTATAGCACCATCTCCTCCAGCTAATTTATCCAAGCCTCCTTGTACATTTCCTGCCATTGTAAAGCCTTGACTTACAGCTCCTAATACATCAGCAAATCCTTTCTTAGGTGCTTCATATGGAACTTCATGCCAGGCAGGTGCTATACCAGGATATTGTTTCGCTCCTCTTAATGCTGCTAGTGCTGCTTGTTCTTTTAAAGCTACAACCATATCTGAGTTTCTTATGCTAGATTCAATCTTTGTCCGTTGAGCAAGATAATCAGTAGCTCTACCGAAGCTTCTAGATCTAGTACCACCACCAGCTAGATCTCTAACTTTTTGTTTAACTAATCTACTTTGTTCGAGTACAGCTAGATCACTATATTTTTTACCAATAAATGATTTTTGTTCGGCTAGAGCTTTACTTTTTGTTTTACTGAATGCTATCCATCTATTATTTTCAGCAATTTTTAACTTTGCTAAATTACTATCATGTTTATTTTTATTTATATGATAACTTAGTATATTTCGATTATGGGCTGCTTTCCATGCAGAATCGTCACCTTTTGAGCCAAAAAGACTGGCTACTCCAGATGCAATTCCTAGTGCTGTTGCTAATGCCATTTTGCAAATTCAATAAATGTTATGTTATTAGGTCCGTAAGAATTTTTCCTAAAAAATTTGAACCCTAAAAATTTAAGTAATTTCAAGTGTGCTGTGTTACGTTCATCTACTATATTATACAAGATTTGTTCTTGTCTACTATCTACATACCTTTTAGCTTCTCTAGCAAAGGTTAGTGGATACTCATTTATAGCAGGTGTGCATAACATCCATATTGCACCAGGAGGATCTACCCCTGCCATACCAGCAGTCTTGCCGTTAGGCACCTCAAAATACACGCATTCGAGGTTGTGAGCTGCGTAAACTAGTCTTTCCATAGGATCTAGCCCAAGCCCCTCTTCGACCTCTCTGCGGTCTTCTGGGCGTAGATTAGAGGCTACCTCGATAGCAGCCTCTAGCGTAACAGGATGGATGTATTTAGACACGTTGATAATACTTAGGTGAATAGTCACCTTCCCATGACATTGATATCAAGGTAGCAGGTGATGGGTGAGTAGATTTAAGTACTATATCTACATTTGTATTTTTTTCATATATTGGAACAGTTCTAGAGTCTTCCTTTAAGTAAGGAGCATCTGATACGTTATATTGATTCAGAGTAGTTGATTCATATACATGAGTATAAGGTAATTTATTATCTCTATGTAAGGTTGTTTCATATAAACCTATCTTACCAAAATTAAACTTAGCTCTATGTACAACTAAAGAAGAAGTAACATCTGATATAAAACTTTCTCCAGATTGCTTCTGAACATAGATAGTAGGTAAGTCTACTTGGAAGTCATAAAGATAACCTATATTTAAATCAGTAATCAGCTTTCTAATTTTATGGCTACCACTACCTTGGCTAGTTATATTAACAGCAACACCAGCATTCGCATTACTTAAACTAGAAGCTAATGCTATATTATTAATAGATGCGTCGATAACATAATAACTAGTACCACCAGTAAGTCCTCCTGCATTAGAAGTGCCTGCTATATATTTTACTAGATCACCTGTTTCTAATCCATGATCTGTAGATCCAGATGTTAATGTTATCTGTTCATTGCTAGCATTGATAGCAGTAGAAGCAAATACCCATTCCTCACTATATTCCCAATTTCCAGGAACTGTAAAGTTTGCACCAGCTAAAGTACATTCAGCATATCTACCTACTCTAGGTGAATCTGAGTTTGAATCTACTACAACAAGATCTCCATTAGGTGTGGTTACATCAGTTACCCATGCAGTTTGACCAGTAAATGTAGTAATCTTAGTTAAATCACTATAAGAACCATTGCTAACTGTGGTATAGTTATCTAAATGTAATAAGAAATTAGTAGTAATATCGTCTGAAGTATCTGTCGTACCTCTATCATCTACAATATCGATACTAGGATCACTACTGACTTGAGAGAGATTTATACTCTGTAAGAAGTCATCTGTATCTAAGTAGAAATACTGATCATTAACAATGAATTGATATTTAATTGGATTGTTAAACTTCCATTTAATCCAAGAAGATTGCTGACGTTTATCACCTATATTTACATACTTATATCCTATAACAGTATCTGAATCAGTCTTACCTAAGAACATTAAGCCATTCTCTCTAGAGTTAGTTATTAAATCTATCTCTTTTTCTAGTAGGCTTTTAACAATCTTACTGACTTCAATTACAGTAGGCTCACCTTCTCTTCTTACGTTCACCATTTCATTGAAACGACTGAACTTACCAGAGTTATCTATGAATCCTATAGTAGTTCCTAAATGGACTGGAGGTACATCTGTATTACAATTATAAACAGAAACACTTTTAACCTTAGCAGTATCAGGATTTAATATAGTATCATCAGCTGTAAATAAGAATTGATGGTTACTACTAAATACTAATAATCCTATATTAGTTTCTATACCTTGAAATAAATCAGATGGAAATGTAGAGCTACTAGCTATATCTATAACATCTTTCGCACCAGTTGCTAGAGCAGACTCTTTCCAGAAGTCAGGTTTATCTGCACTCCCTGGTTGAGAAGATATGATATAATGTTGAGAAAGGAAAACAATCCTATTTCTAAAGAATAGAATTTGATTAATAGGTGCTTCTATAAATCTAGGTACAGGGTTAGTAGTATCATCTCCTACTAATCTATCCTCATAATCAAACTGTTTGACAGTAAATGTAGCTAGCTCAGTTGAAGTACCTTCATTAGCTAATCCTGTTCTTTGTATAACATGAGGCATAGTTGAGTTATCAAACTCTTTAGCTATCCCAGGAGCAGGACATTCTTCCCAAGAACCAGGACCATCAAGACCATTATCTCCTACAAATTTAAGGTAGTAATCATCTTCTTGACTTTCTTTAGAGTTAGTAACTTTAACTATATATCCATTTTTACATTGTATTGGTAGATCAGCTACGTCATTAACAGAATCCTGCATGACTCTCATTAAATCTTTTGAAGCAGCTTCTACACTAAATGCTGCAGACTTAGTTAAGTAAAGACCAGTACCTATAATAGTAGCTGTTACACCAGTACTAGTTAATTCTGATACTATACCTCCTAATATTGTATCTGCAGTTACCGCAGTTTGAGCATCAAAAGGTGTAGGCTCAGGTCTTACTGCTTTTATATCAGCTTTAACAGTAGCAGCTTCATGCTTATCTATAGTTACATCATAATAATATGTAGTCTGTGCTGTAGTTAGATTAACTCTTACAACATCACCAGTTTCCCAACCTTCTCCTCCATGTAGTAATTCAATACGTCTACTATATGAACATCGGAAACCTCCTGCATCAGATACATCGTCATCTTGGTTACTATTACCTTGCTGTCCTACTGTAGTTAATCTGAATATTAGATTCTCTTTACCAGTTGTAATCGTAGTACCAGAAGCATTTTTAACATGAGTTATATCAGATCCATAAGAAGACGCAGCAGATACGGCAAATACTTGAGTACCTATACCAGGACAGTGACCAGTACCATCACCTTCTGCTAAGTCATCAGCAGTAATCTTAACTCTAGTAGCTCTATTAATAGTTACACCAGCTGTGTTACTACTGTAAACATTCAATCCATACTGTCTTCCGTTTTGAGTTCTAAGTAGATCTATATATGCAAAGTGAGCATCAGGTCTACTAGTAGTCTGTGCAGCTCCTAACGCAGTTGGTACTACTCTATTAGTTACAAATGTAGTATCATTAAGAGTTAAGTATTGTAGATTCTCAGGATCAGTTGTAGCTAAATAAGCTTTAACTGCAGTTGCTCCACCAGTACCGTATGTTACTGTTTGTTCAGCTCCTGCATTATCTCCTTCAGCTTTCCATATTCTTACGTTACCATCATCATTTATCTGTCCTATATAACTACCTTCTTCACCACTCCTATGGTAATGAAAAAAGGAACCATTTTTATTAGTAGCATGATTAGCATCATAGTAAACATTAGCTAACTTAGATGTACCTACTCTTTTAGAACCAGGTCTTTTATATAAGCCATGTATTAAATCAGGTATAGCATTTACAACATCTTTCACTTGTCCTGGTTTTTTCAACTGATCTGGTTGTTGAGATATGCCACCAGTATAACTTGGAATTGCTTGTTTAACGCTTGCCATTATCTTCTAAGATTCCTCCATGGTTGATAAGTAGTATAGGATGAATCTTCTGGGAATCCAAACATAGTACTATTACCTTGGGTGCATTCATATTCCATACATGCTGCTCTAGCTAAAGCTTCTTGCTGACCTAATAACTTTACTAGTTGAGGGTTAGCTACTAATTGTGTAGCAGCCATTCTAGAAGCTCTGTATGTTATATATCTTTTAAATACAGGAGGAAGATCTTCATAAGAAAAGAGTTTAATAATATCTAAATTAATTTCTGTATGATCTGACCAATCATCTGTATGATCATATTTATCATATAGATATCCTCCTCTCTTTACTACATCATATGATCTTTTTCTCCATCCTTCTGTTACATCCATCTTAAGAACATCATTGCTAATAGCTATCTTACCAGTAGCAGAATCAGGTGTATATGTTACATGCTTTTCTATATTGAAGTGCCAGCCTTCTGCCTGTACATCAACATTAGCATCTCTTAATAAATTATATATGAATGATATCTCTGGGTTATCGTAGCTGCTGATACCGCTTGTAGTACTAACAGTACCTAGTGTTGTTACAGGTGACTGCCCGATAGCTCCCAGTATAGCATTCACAGCGGATAGTTCTGTATCGGTGTCAGTTGTAGTGGTCGCCATAGGTTAATATTTATGAATAAAAAAAAGAGAG
>MDSZ01093335.1_pt1 | contig 11536 bp, 10 predicted proteins | sample 811201 | NCBI WGS metagenome assembly MDSZ01 (sample SAMN05326647, study PRJNA326480) | marine metagenome | isolation source: seawater | place: Indian Ocean: North | collected 2010 | reverse complement strand
CTCCTTCAATGCCCTCGTCGTCTCTCTCCATGGCTAGTGTCACCATTTTGATCCTCGATCGGTACCGGTCCTCCACAGGTCTCCCTGCTCTCGTTCCCGGTGTGTTTCCCTCTAGTTTCTCTCCCCTTCCTTGCGTCCGGTTTTCTCCACTTTTGTTCCCCACACCCGATTTCTAGGATTGTTTCCATCTCTGGTTCCTTTCCCTTTTCTCGTGTACCTCTGCAGCATGGTTTTCTGGTACGGTTTGTGTTTTCCCCCCGAAGGGTTCGGTTTCGTTTTCCCCAGCTTCCCCCGTCGCTTCTTTCCCCTTCCTTGCGTCCGGCTATTTCCACATCGGTTCTACTGCCGTCTCCTCGTCCACAGACGATTCGACTGTTCCCCGTTCACCTTTCGGATCCCGGTTCTACCTCTCCGACTTTGCGGATACGGTTTTTGTGGCCCGCGGGTTTGCCGAAGCTTGCCCACACCACTCCCCCGGAGCGGCAAAGTCAACAGGACAAGCGACGGCAAATAAACCTTTCGCTTAGTATCACGTTTACAGTGGAAATGAGGGTCTGTAAATGTTAATTTCCACTGTAATTTTTTACTCGCGGAGCTTCCTCAATCGCTCTCTCATTACAGATATCCTTTTGTCACTGTTAATCCCTACGCCCCCTTCCTCTATTCTTCTGCGGAGGAATTGGCCGTTAATCGAGTAGATTCTGCCTCTTTCATCCCCGAGGACTATTGTATCTCCTTCTGAGTTAGGTTCGACAAGACGGCATTCATGCTTCAATTCCAATATCAATTGACCTCCGGGAGCCTCAGAATTATCAACATCCCCTGCTGTATCTGGACTTGATAGTACCAGAACCCTCCGACCTGCACAGGCCCAATAGGTCCGTCTAGTCTCTCCATCGCCAGAGGGCCCAACTGCCATCGCAGACACTGCAGATTGAGCATCATAGCTCCATCCATAATTACTCTTGATAAACCCGTTTTCGTATGCTGTAATGAACTCGGAACCGATGCCTGGAACCAGAATGCAGCAGGCCGCGCTTGACTCTTCGATAATGGGGGCCCGCCAAGGCGAACCGATCCGATTTTGGTCTTTCACTTCTTCAGTATGTCCTTCCACCCAAGATACCGCGCCACTGGAATGGCCAAGTATGGATATTGCCGATCCACCGTCTTGTGTTGTGTAATCCCCACAAACTATCGGATTTCCATCCCCAATCTCAAAATGAACCAGATCATCACCATCGATACTTAGAATTCCACACCTAGGTCTTCCCAGCCCCAAGATTATTTTCCCGAATGAGGGGCCAATAAACCAGCATCTCTCTGGAATAACCCATCGCTTCACCAACTCGCCGGATCGATTAAATCTCCATATTGATGACTCGGTGTAATCTCCGACCTCTATCTCATACACCGACGAAGTCGCCCAAATCGAGCCTTCCACGGATAGAACGTAATCACTAGCACCCTCCAGCTCTCTCTTCCAAAAGATCGAACCGTCCGAGTCATCGATGGCATAGAGCGAAGACGAGGCCGTTACAAACACACGGTCATGACTTGTTGCAATATCTGAAATGGGCCCTTCAACGGATACCCTCCAAACCTCTTTCCCAGTTGAGGCTAGCCAACAAATTAGTGAGCCTTCCTTGGACCCAGCTATAATAGAACCATCCCTTAGAGAGATAGCAGTACAGGGAGACCCCAGGTCACGAATGAAAGACGAGGCCGCATCAACTGCTATCGTTACCATGCACCTTCCGGGAGACCTTGAGATATCGTGCTTTCGTTGGTCGACGGATTAAACCCCGTAGAGACGAGCCACCTTTCTCTTCAAGTATTCAACAAAGGCCTCGGGTGATGGGGGTTCTCCACATGCTTCTTGAATTAACTCCGCCGGCCTCAGGATACTCCCTCTTCGATGGACCTTTTCTCTCATCCAATGTAATAGAGGCGAAAACTCCCCCCTGCTTATCTGTGAATCATGTTCCGGAAGGTCCTCTCTAGCAGCCTCAAGAAGCTGAGCAGAATACAAGTTACCCAGGGTGTAAGTAGGGAAGTAACCGATCGCCCCCATCGACCAATGAATGTCCTGTAGGACGCCAGATGATCTGTCTTCTGCTCTGACACCAAGGTACTGCTCATACATGTCGTCCCACCTATCAGGTAAATCATCCACCTCCAGCTCTCCAGAAATCAGAAGCTTCTCAATCTCGTATCTTATCATAATATGAATATTGTACGTGGCTTCATCTGCATCAACACGAATTAGGCTGGGCTCAATTAGATTGACAGACTTCCAGAGTAACTCGGCATCCAAATTCTTGGTGTTCTCAGGGAACTCCTCTTTCCACAGAGGAAGTATCCATTGACAGAACTCATATGAGCGACCTATCTGATTCTCCCAAAGCCTACTTTGGCTTTCATGAATCCCTAAACCGTTAGCATATCCCGCGGGTTGGAAGTCGAGATTTCTTGGTCGGCCCTGCTCATAGGTTCCATGACCAGTTTCATGCATCGAGCCGTAGAGAGACCCGAATGGATCATTATCATTGTATCTCGTCGTCCATCTAACATCATCAGGATTAGGACCTCCACAAAATGGATGGGTGGAAGCATCTCTTCTTCCGGAATCGAAGTCAAATCCAATTGCCTCTGAAACCTTCTGACTCAGCCTTTCCTGACCTTCACGACTCCATGAATTATCCGTAATCCACGACATGTCAGGACCTTCTCCTCTTTCGGCTACGGACTTTATGAGGGGAGCCACCTCATTTCTGAGACCATCAAATAATGGGTCCAAACGTGCAACTGACAATCCGGATTCATAGATATCCAAGAGAGCATCGTATCGAAGAGTTTCATATCCCAAGTAATCTGCCTTTTTTCTTGCGAAGTCAATCGATTTGGCTAGGTCATCCCTGAAAATTGAGAAGTCATTCTTCTCCCTAGCCTCTGTCCAGGATATGACGGCCTTGGAGTTATGCCTAGCCATCTCAGAGACGAACTCAGTGGGTAGTTTTGTGGCTTTGACGTAAGCCTCTCTAGCCAACCTGACGTTAGCTTCCTCAACTTCACTTAATTCACTATTAGCCTCCAACTCATCGAGTAACTTGCCAATTCTTGGCGAGGTCTTTCTTTTGTGCGTCTCTCTGGAAATCCATGCCAATTGCTCACCCCTCAATTTAGCAGCATTAGGAGGCATCAAGACTTCTTGATCCCAACCAAGAAGGCTCCTGACCTGACTCATTAGATCAATTTCTTTCAATATCTCCAGAAGCTCATCGTAAGCATCCATGTTACTTGAGAGGGGAGGTCGCTCATAACTTAAGCCATCATTCTAGGCATCAACGCCCAATGCAATAGCTAATGCAACGCCTATTCCATATGAGATTAGACTGACCACACCTAATATCCCAGCCATTTCAATGAACCTTGACTTGAATGAGGCCCTCTCAACTACTGATGTGTAGAAATTGAAAACCCCCACGATGAACAACCCAATAGCGAAGGTGCAGATTAGTGATGTCTCATACATCTCAAGGCCAGCCAGTCCCTCTTTAGTAGGGTCAAGAACCAGATAAGGTGAGACAAGGAGGATTACAGTAATTAGATACGATATCCAAGTAAAAAAGGCAGCTTTTATCGCCGAACCCCCTCTTTTTTCGGCCCTAGATGATAGATATTCCGATGCGCCCATACTGAAAGCCGCCGCAATCCCAGTAACTAAGCCCGCTAGGGCTACTAAGTCCATATCCTTGAGTGCGAAAGTAAGACCTGCCAGAGCACCAGTCAACTCAATCAAAGCATCAGACATTCCCAGCACTATGCTTCCGGAGTATTGGAGCCTCTCCTCATCTAGCATTGAGATCATCTCATTTTCATGCCCCTCCTCTTCTTCGGCGATTTCAACTAGTCCCAGACTTCTGTATTCGGATGATATGTCCCGCTCGGTTTTTTCCATCAACATGATGGAGAAAGTAAAACCGAATACCCTGGCGAGTATTAAGTGTTTAATCACCTGAAACCAGTTCGCCCTAACCTTCTGTTGGGTGATTTTCGATATGACCGATTCATGCCTCTCCTCCTCGAGTGCTATTCCCTCGAGAATGGCTTTGTTTACTGGATCTCTCTGAATTTTCGCCAGTCGCCGATAAACTTCAGCCTCGGTCGCCTCCATCTTCTGAAGAGAAAGCAGTCGTTTCAACCGCACTTCGTTCATGACACTTCACGAAGCCCGACCCTATTGAACTCATCCAATAGACCGAATCCATCATGTGTACAGGCATTTCCGACACATCATGGTGCGCTGCAAGACGGCGATTGTGCTAATCTTGGTACTCATCTCTCCAACACTTTCTGGCTGTTCAGGTCCAGTCAGCGAAAATGGTAGTGTGCAGCAATATGAACATTGGTTACCAGCTGTCGAGGAACGATCAGGAATGGAATACAGAAATGATGACGTATTCAGTAGGGTTTCAATTAATGGCACGTTCGACACAGGTGAGGTACAATCCATCTTTGTGCCAGTTCCTTCAATTTCTGCATCCGATGGGGGAGCAGGTTTCACGGGAGGGGCCGAAGTTCATCTCGGATTGTGGCTTCCACAAAAAGAAGGCTGTGATTTGACTTTATTTGAGGTTCTAGAAGAATGTAAGGTACCGGTCATTGCTGAGATAGGTCCGTATTATGATGATGGGGATGTTGATGCACTCACACCCGCTAACAGGCTCGGGAGATTCCTAATCGAGAATTATGTCCAACATGGGTACGGCGTAGCCCAAGTCTCTGTCTTTGGAACTGGCCAATCAAATCACTGCATGGACCTAATGGGGCATGATGAACAGGCCGGAATAAAAGCCGCTGTGGACTGGCTTGGGTCTCAACCATGGTCCAATGGTAGAGTTGGCGCAATAGGAAAGTCATACGATGGAAGCACACCATGGAACGCAGCTGCATCTGGATCGGATTATCTGGCTACCATAGTTCCGATGTCAGGACTAATTGGGGTGCATGACCTGATGTGGAGAAATGGTAGTATGGAGGCCAGAGGCGCAATAATGCACAATGGCGTATATGGCTCATTCGGATTGGATGGGGACAGTGGGGATATAGAAAATGCATGTGAAGGTTATGTAGAGGGATACTATGCAGGTCCAGCAGCATACCTGACAGGGGATAATTTAGCATGGACTGGCTCAGATTATTGGGAGGAACGGCACTTCCTAAGTAGAGCATTGGAAATCTATAACGGATCAATCTACATCATCCACGGTCTGCAGGATTGGAATGTCGATCCACACATGGCCTTCCCCGCTCATCAAATGTCCATAGATGCGGGCTTCGACGTCAAAGGCCTGTATGGACAATGGGCTCATGATTACCCAGACAGAGATGGCGATGCAGGACATGCGTCACTTTCATCGGGCAGAGGTGGAGAAGCGTATCCCTACACATTACGATGGGATTGGGCAGATGACATGCTCGAGTGGTTTGATTTCTACCTGATGAATAAGGGCCCGAAACCAAGACTAGTCGCGGAAGTACAGGATAATATGGGCGGTTGGAGAGTGGAAGAGACATATCCCCCTCCGCAACTTGATACAATATCATTAACCATGGACGAATGCCAAATAGTGGGCGGAAGTGACACGATCACTTCATCATCCAGTTTGAGAGTGCAATGTCCAGAATTCGACTCCCAGACAAGGATAGTAGGAACCCCAACGATTCATCTCGAAGCGACAATATCACAATTTTCTACTAGTGGACATCTGTTCGTGGAGATGGTACAGGCTAGTACAGAGATGCATCTTGGGCATGCAGTCATGGATCTTAGATTCCACGAAGGAGGAAAACAAGGAAGCACCCTGTTACCTGGGTCTACTGTTATTGCAAAAATGGAGTTTTTCGGTATGGACGTCGTGGTCCCCGAAGGCGATGCCATACAGTTGATTATCTCCCAGACTGGGGAAGATTATGTTCCCAGCCCAGTCTCAACCTCGCCAGTTACACTGTCAATGGGCAGCGAGAGTGTCCTCAATCTTCCGTCCGTGAATAGACAATGTTCGGATCTGTTCCTCCCCCCGATGCAAGACCCGTACCCTCAATGCATGGCCTAAACATATTCCCGAACTCTTGATGGGTTTGAGGCTCCCGGAAGTGCTATGACAGAGGGGATTCCGCGCGTAAATGTCCCCGTTATCGACAGAATATTGCTTCACTTATGGGAACAGGACCATCAGGCTGACCACTATCTTGTCTCCAATGATGTAACACGGCCTGGAATTTCCGAGGTTTGTGCTATGCATCCTCCAAATGTATCACGAGCCATGAGGGACCTAATGTCAGATGGATTGGTTTCTGAGCACATGCGTACAATCAGAGGGGAAGATCGCCGTCAGAAGACATGGCAACTTACCGACGATGGTAGATCTGTTGCCAGATCAAGAATTTTGAATCTGAGAGCTAATATGGTCCTACTAAGGGGAAGAGATGGGAAGCTATTGGAAATCAGAGCCGATGAGGCGGCAGAGAAACTTGAGACAAACCTGTCCCTTCTACAGGTTCTGATGCATGCCCAGCATGAGGGCGTGTTGAATTTTGGAGATATTAGATTTGGAGCAATAGTATCTCCCCAGGAATCAAGGAGGGCTACAGTATCAATACTTTCTGGAGCGCACTCAACTTACCATAATCTACCTCCTTCCACCAGGACAGTACATGGTAGGCTGTTGGAGAAGAACAAGCTCGATTCATGGCATTCCTCCGAAGTTCCCATGTTCGTGATATCAGGAATTGCTGGCTGCGGAAAAACAACTCTTACGTCTCACTGGCTCAATGATGTTATTTCAAAGAATCCAGATACTCAAGTAATGTACTACCCTTGTCAGCCCTGGGATACCTCTCTGGGCATTGCAACAAGCCTACTACATAGATTAGGCATAGGGGTTGAAGACGGCAAACAGGACCCTTACAAGATACTGGAGACTTTGCCACTGAAACCTGGTGCTAGAATCGATATTGACTCATACAGGAGAAGATTATGCGCCCATCTTATCGATGAGTCAGACCTTGTAACAGAAAACTTTCCTGAACTATTGGTGGTATTAGACGATGTCCACAATATAGGTCCAGAGGGAAGCCACCTGTTTGGGGCTCTACTTCAGGTCGCAGAAACCACCTCAATCAGGTTGATTTTGATCTCAAGAACCAAATTGGCATTCTACGATACCAGAGATGTCCACACCAGAAATAGAGTGCGAGAACTAGATCTTTCAGGATTATCAATGCAAGAGGTGGAGGACTGGGTTTCCTCAATAGACCTGCCCGAGGAAACTGGTGCAGATGAAATCCACAGCATAACAGGAGGCCATCCACTAGCAGTCGAACTCTTGGAACTTTATGGAAAAACTGTCCATGATGACTGGATGCGCTTCTTGGATCAAGAGATATTGGATGTCCTACCCGCCGAAAGTAGGGAGATCCTGTCAATTCTGTCAGTCGCGGATAGACCAGTCCCTTGGGATGTTCTCGCTAAAGCAGCTGAACATGACGGTCCACCCCCAGAGGAATTGATTGACAGGGGTCTAATGTTGGAACTAGGTAATGGCATGTGGTTACATGAGGCAATAAGAACAAGGCTTCTGAGAGATGTCGGGAGGCCTCTTGAGGAAAGATTACGCAGGTTGAAGGACGCACTCGAAGTTTAGGACATGTGCCTGTCGAGCCATGAATCCATTCCTGCTTTAGGCATAGCGCCAGTCATTCTGTCAACAACTACACCATTATTGAATAGGATGAGAGCCGGAATCCCTCTAACACCAAATCTTCCCGGACTTAGTGGATTGACATCAGTGTTCACTTTGGCGATTGTTATGTCTCTCTCGGTCGCAATTTGATTTAGAACTGGAGCAATCATTTTGCAGGGTCCACACCAAGGAGCCCAGAAATCCACTAACACCCAATCACCGTTTTTTGTTACCACGTCAAAATCTGAATCAGTAGTATCTATCACTTGTCCCATACGTGCACCTGTACACCTGAGAGGGACTCCTCGTATCAACCTGTGTCTCAAATCTTTTGATACAAGGGATTGAGAACCTAGAACTCGTCCCAGCGTCTAGAGCGACATGGAAGTCACGCCCAGTATCTTGACTGCGGACTTATGCAATCTCGGTGAAATACTTGAAAATGCCGTTGAAGCAGGTATAAATTGGATTCACATGGATGTAATGGACGGAAACTGGGTTGTAAACAAGACAATTACATTCGGACCAGCCTTAATTAGATCAGTGAGAGAAAAACTTGGGGAGAATGTCTTCATCGATTGTCATCTGATGGTAACCAATGCAGAGGAGACTTGGAATCAGTATGTTGAAGCTGGAGTTGACATGGTCATCGCGCATATCGAAGCAGTGGACGATTTCCCGGGCTTAATTAAGAAAATCCACAGTACAGGGACCCAAGTAGGATGTGTACTAAATCCAGATACGCCTGCTTCTGAGGTCATGCCCCTATTACCAGAGCTGGATTTGGTCCTGGTAATGTCCGTTGTGCCCGGAAAAGGCGGTCAATCATTCATGGCACAGGTGGAGGACAAGGTCAGAGAAATTAGATCAGCAATCGATGAGCAAGAGAAGGAGGGTGGAAAAACACCAATCTTGATGATCGATGGAGGAATAAAACATCATAATGCCTCCCTTGTAAGGGATTGGGGAATAGACATCGCGGTAGTTGGCAGTGGACTGATCAATGATAAAGGCTCAATCTCCCAGAATTTAGACAAGATAAATAATGCCCTAGAGGGCTAATAATCAACGCATTGAAATTACACCCCCCCATCCAAGGTTATGGTCTCAGAAGGTTGGGTCGCTACAGAAGTTAGGAAAGTTCTACCAAACGCCTCTGTTGAAGCTACCGATTTACATGGATCTGGTGATCACTTCCATGTCAGGATTATCTCAGAGGACTTCATAGGAATGAGGCCCCTACAGAGACAGATGCCAGTACTGAAACACTTCAAGAAATTCATCCAGGACAATACTGTCCATGCACTGGATCTTAAATGCATGACTCCCGAACAAGCCAAAACTCTTGGTAACACTGCCTTTGATCCTCATTCGGGCAAGCAAGAATTCTTTGGCATTCATGTCAGGAGACCGAAAAAGGAGTGATAAAATGAGCGGATTTAACTGGACACCAAGTGAATTGCAAGAGATAGTAGATGGAAACGAATTAGTAATTTTTATGAAAGGAACCCCGGAACAGCCACAATGCGGATTCTCTAGTCGTGGTTCTCAGATTGTAAGTGCATTTGCTAGGGAAGTAGGTTTGGAACAATTCGCATGTGTGAACGTCTTGTCGGACCCAAGAGCCAGGACAGCGCTAAAAGAATGGTCGGACTTTCCTACCATCCCACAGGTGTTTGTTCATGGTGAATTGATCGGTGGAAGTGACATAGTCCTTGAGATGTTTCAAGACGGTAGCCTTCTAGAGATGTACGAAGCCGGCCGAGCGTGAGGGGAAACACTCCGTCGTCCGAAGATCGACGAACAATGCTCATTGCACTAGCAGGTGCTGGGGCTATTTCCTTCGCCCCCCTTTTGTATAAATTGTCGGAAACTAATCCCGCAACGGGTGCATTCTTCCGTATGGCTTATGCCGTACCATTCCTCTTCATTATGGTATATTTTTCCCGAAAAGAGGATCCTCGTGATTTTCGGTCGAGAACATTAACTTTCTTGGCTGGAATAATCATAGCATTTGACTTTCTTGGATACCACAGTGCCATAGACTATGTCGGAACAGGAATCGCTACACTGATTGGGAACTCACAGGTCATAATTGTTACATTAGTTAGCTGGAAGCTCTTAGGGGAGAGACCAAATCGGTCCATTCTTCTATCATTGCCTGTTGTGGTAGTGGGCTTGGCCTTAATTTCAGGGATATGGGATGGGGAGCCTTATGGAGAGGATCCAACGAAAGGGGTATTTGCGGCAGTTTTAGCTGCATTTTTCTACTCATCATTTTTGGTACTCTACAGGTACTCTAACAGACAGATGGCCCCAGCCGCGAATGCGCAGTTTGATGCTACTATCGGAGCTACCTTTGGCCTTCTAGTTCTAGGCTTGATGCCACTGGAACCAATCGGAGTCCAACAGATAAATTTCGAGATAACATGGCCAAGCCATGCATGGTTACTTGTGCTAGCCCTCTCCTGTCAGGTGGCGGGTTGGATAGCAATAACATATGCACTTCCCAGGCTTCCAGGGGCTCACACCTCATTTGCAGTCCTAATTCAGCCGGTATTGACCATAATTTGGGGCATCTTTCTTCTCGATGAATCTCCGTCAACTCAGCAGTCGGCTGGGATGATTCTAATTTTTGCAGCCATTATTGCGGTCACAATGTTTGGTGAAGCTAGGGCGAAGCCTGAATCAGTTTAGGTGTACAGGGCGAGAGATAATTGCGAAGGGATGGGATGCACTCAGCGAGAACCTATCGGCCCCGTACATGCGTTACTGAGAGCAGGTGATAGATAATCGTTGTTGGAAATAGAGGGAAAAATACACTTTTACCAATATTTTCATCCTGTTAAGATACAGATAGAATCTCTGCTCCACCCTCTGCAACATATACTGTATGCTCAAATTGGCCCACGTGACCCCCATCTTGGTCCTTCAACGCAGAGTAGACCTCAAGAAATCTTATGGAGGTCAATTTCTTTACTAGTTGACCCCACTTTCTTCTAAGTGACTCATCGTCCTCCTCGGGAAACGGCTTTTCTAGTAACGGGAAAGCCCATCTTTCAGCAAAAGGAAGTGTGTTGTACCTCTCCTCAATGTAGTGAGCTAATCTCGCACCCAACGGCTTGAGCTTTTTCTTTTCTAGTGCCCGCCTAATCTTTACGTTCCCGGTTACTCTAAGTATATTCGAAGAATTATGGGGGCTTACATTTTCTACCATTCCACTGCTACCTGTTGTATTGAACGGTTCCACGGCGTATATCCCGCCCTCTTCTACTGAACCCTTGAAACTTGGGTTATTTGCGCCACAGGCGTACATGGGGATTGAAACTCCATCATGAAGACTCCATCTCTCCATTTTGTGCCCGCATAGATTCGAGATCGGCATGAATCCGTAGTCCTTAGAAACCTGCTCCGCAGCAGCCCCAACAACATGCCAGGGAGTACCTGGGTGCATCTTCTCTATCGCAGCATCTCTAGCCTCTCTCGCAGCCTTAATCTGATCAGTGTGATTACCTCCGTTTCCCACCTCCAAAGTCATTGCGTTATCTCCCAAGGCACCTTTGATATGAACCCCTACATCCAGTTTTACCAAGTCACCTTTTTCGAATACCATCTCCCGTTCCCACCCTTCAGGGGGGCTTAACTGGGTATTTGTGGTGTAATGAGCGGCAAAATCGTTTACCGATATAGTAACAGGAAATGCTGCTTGGCCACCATGCCTTCGTATGAACCTCTCCGCAGAGTCAATGACTTCATTCCAGCCCTTTCCGGCTACAATCTCCCCCTTG
>MDSZ01242112.1_pt1 | contig 11537 bp, 15 predicted proteins | sample 811201 | NCBI WGS metagenome assembly MDSZ01 (sample SAMN05326647, study PRJNA326480) | marine metagenome | isolation source: seawater | place: Indian Ocean: North | collected 2010 | reverse complement strand
TTGTACGCGCTTCCGCTTGAGCATGAAGAAAAAAATGGAGCGGGAAACGAGGTTCGAACTCGCGACCTCAACCTTGGCAAGGTTGCGCTCTACCAACTGAGCTATTCCCGCAGGAAAAATGGCGTCCCCTAGGGGGTTCGAACCCCTGTTCCCGCCGTGAAAGGGCGGTGTCCTAGGCCACTAGACGAAGGGGACGCTGTGACCTCTCTTCGAGAGCGGCGCATTGTAAGAAGGGTGCCAGTAAGCGTCAAGCACTATCTTCCTGGCGCCGTTCGAACTCGGCGATTTCCTCGTCCGGCATGTAGTGAAGGCACTCGCCGCCCAGGAACCAGAGCAGTTCGCGCGGGAAAGTGGGGGCAAACTCCGGGTAGACGGTGAACAGGCGGGAAACCAGTTCCCGGCCCCGGTCGTAGTAATCGACACCGCCGGCGGACACCTCGCCGAAGGCCAGTGCGAGTTCGCGCAGGCCGTCCTGGGGGCCGAGTTCGCGTGTGCGCTCGAGGAACTCGCGGGCGAAATTCTCCAGCAGTCCCCGGCAGTATTCCGCGTATTCGACATCGTCCATGGTGGCTCCGGTTCTAGGCCCCCGGCCTTTACGGGTAGAATGGGGGCTTTCCTGGTCGTTTTCCCGACCGCTCATTTAGTGCAAGGGTAGTTCATGGTTCCGGCTCTGAAAATCGACGCGCTCAAGAAGACCTACCCCGGGGGCTTCGAGGCCCTCAAGGGTATCAGCCTCCAGGTGGAGCAGGGGGATTTCTTCGCGCTCCTCGGCCCCAACGGAGCGGGCAAATCCACCACCATCGGCATCATCTGCTCCCTGGTGGCCAAAACCGGGGGCAGCATCGAGGTCTTCGGCGTGGATATCGACGTCGACTTCCCCGGTGCCAAGAAGTTCATCGGCATCGTCCCGCAGGAATTCAACTTCAACATGTTCGAGAAGGTCGGCGACATCGTCGTCAACCAGGGTGGCTACTACGGCCTGCCGCTGCCGCTCGCCCGGGAGCGCGCGGAGAAATACCTGCGCGCCCTCGGCCTGTGGGAGAAGCGTGACAGCGCCTCGCGCATGCTGTCCGGCGGCATGAAACGCCGGCTGATGATTGCCCGGGCGCTGGTGCACGAACCGCGGCTGCTCATCCTCGACGAGCCGACCGCCGGCGTCGATATCGAGATGCGCCGTTCCATGTGGGATTTCCTCAAGGAGATCAACGCGAGCGGAACCACCATCATCCTCACCACCCACTACCTGGAAGAGGCCGAGGCGCTCTGCCGCAATATCGCCATCATCAACCACGGCGAGATCGTCGAGCACAGCTCGATCCGCGATCTCCTTCGCCGCCTGCACCGGGAGGTATTTATCCTCGACAGTGCCGGGACGCTGCCGGAACCGCTTGAAATCCCCGGCTTTGAGGTCCGTCGCATCGACGACCACAGTCTCGAGGTGGAAGTAGAGAAGGGCCAGCACGTGAACGAGGTGTTCGAGGGGCTGAGCGCCATCGGCGTTCGCGTCACCAGCATGCGCAACCGCGCCAACCGTCTCGAGGAGATGTTCGTCAACCTGGTGGAGAGCGCCGCATGAGCCTGCGGGAACAGTACATCGCCCTCATGACGCTGCTGCGCAAGGAAATCCGGCGCTTCCTGCGCATCTGGCCGCAGACGCTGCTGCCGTCGGCGATCACCATGTCGCTCTATTTCGTGATCTTCGGTTCCCTGATCGGCTCGCGCATCGGCGACATGGGCGGCTTCCGCTACATGGAGTTCGTCGTGCCGGGCCTGATCATGATGGCGATCGTGACCAACAGCTACTCGAACGTGGTGTCGTCCTTCTTCGGCTCGAAGTTCAATCACAGCGTCGAGGAACTGCTGGTGTCGCCCACGCCCAACTACGTGATCCTCCTGGGCTTCCTGCTCGGCGGCATCGCGCGCGGGCTGCTGGTCGCCCTGATCGTCACGGCGGTGTCGCTGTTCTTCACGCGCCTGCCCATCTACAACATCGGCATCGTGGCGCTCGTGGTGCTGTTCACCTCGACGCTGTTCGCGCTGGCGGGCTTCATCAATGGTGTCTTCGCGAACAACTTCGACGACATCAGCATCATTCCGACCTTCGTCCTGACCCCGCTCACCTACCTCGGCGGCGTCTTCTATTCCCTCGATCTTCTTCCGGAGTTCTGGGCCGGCGTGTCGAAGCTGAATCCGCTGGTCTACGTGGTCAACGCGTTCCGCTACGGGGTTCTCGGTGTGTCCGATGTCAACGTGGCCTTCGCCTTCGCGATGATCGCCGGCTTCACGGTGCTGCTCTTCTTCTACGCCATGCACCTGCTGTCCAGCGGCAAGCGGCTGAGGCAGTAGCGGGTCGTGAACCGGGAGAGTCCCCTCGGCCGCCAGGTTACCGGCAGTAACCGCTACGACCCCGGGCTGCTGTTTCCCATCGAGCGCAGCGAGGGCAGGGCACGGCTCGGGCTGGGAGAGGGCAGCCTGCCGTTCAGCGGCACCGATGTGTGGCACGCCTACGAGCTGTCCTGGCTGGAGGCCGACGGCCGGCCGCGGGTCGCCGTCGGGCGCATCGAGGTGCCGGCCGACTCGCCGCGGATGGTCGAGTCCAAGTCACTCAAGCTCTACCTGAATGCCTTCAATGGCAGCAGCTTCGACGATGTCGACACCGTGCGCGACACGATCGCGCGGGACCTGGGCGAGGTCACCGGCGGCACCGTCTCGGTGACCCTCGCGGGGCTGGACGATCCGGCCTTTAACGGCGTTGCCGCGCCGGGGGTGTGTATCGACGAGGCGCCCCTTGCCGGCCCGCTTACGGCACCGGACCGGGAACTGCTGCGTGTCGATCCCGGTGAGCCGGTGGAGGAAACGCTGCACTCCCACCTGCTGCGCTCGCTCTGCCCGGTGACCGCGCAGCCGGACTGGGCGACGGTGGTCATCAGCTACCGGGGGCCGCGGCTGGACCGCGGCGCGCTGCTCGCCTACCTCGTCGCATTCCGCGAGCACCAGGACTTCCACGAGCAGTGCGTCGAGCGCATCTTCCTCGACCTGGCCGCGGTCCTGTCACCGGAGACCCTGGCCGTGCAGGCCCTGTACACGCGCCGCGGCGGTCTCGACATCAGCCCCTGGCGCAGCAGCAGCCCGGGCAGGGCCCCGCAGTATCGACTCCATCGCCAGTAAGCTGCTATCATCCGCGCCCTCTGGTGGGGTGGCCGAGTGGTCGAAGGCGCACGCCTGGAAAGTGTGTAACGGGAAACCGTTCGAGGGTTCGAATCCCTCCCTCACCGCCAATAAATCAATAAGTTAGATGTCCGTCGTGTCTAATTTTAGGGGTGTTTTGGGGTAGTTTGGGCTCCAGTTAGACACGATTTCGGACATGTTTTTCGCCGAACCGATGCCGCTCTTATGGTGTTTGGCCTGAAGAAGGTGAGCTATTGTCAAATCTGGTGTACGGAGCTGAAGTCAAGCGGCGACCTGGTCGTTTCGTTTCACCTCTTCTCCATTGACGAACGCAACGCCGTCAACGACCTTGGCGAGGTACGCCAAGCCGCGTAGCTTGCGCCAATTCTTGTCGGCATATTCGCCGAGTTTGAAGATCATGTGGAGCATACTGTCTCGGGTCACGCAGCCCTTGGCGCGAGCCGTGCGATGCCGAATCGTGGCAAACGTCGATTCGATCGTTCGTCGTTCGCAGAGGCTGCCAATGTGTCGCCGGGAAATCGTAGGACGTCATCAGCACCTCGCGATCTTTCACCAAGGTCATCACCGCCTTGGGATACTTGGGCTCATAGGTGTCGATAAACGCATCAAATGCCGCCTCGGCGTCTTCCCGTGTCGGAGCCTGCCAGATGTCATGCAGGGCCCGTTTGGCCTTCGGCTGCACGGCCTTGGGCAGCGCGTTGAGCACGTTGCCGGTCTTGTGCATCCAGCAGCGCTGCTGACGCGTTTCCGAGAAAACCTCATCCAGCCTGCCTGCCGGCAGGCGGGCCGCTATAGATCCCATCAGCCCAGAGATAGACCCAGCGGTCTTGGTCCCAGAGGCGCTGCCCTGCCTGCCGTCAGGCAGGCGCTGCTCCAGTCGCGAGACGGTACTCGACGCTAAACCCTTGGCTTCCGGGCCCACCAGCGCTTCCAGTGCGGTTTGCATCTCGCTCGTCGAGATCCCTTTCAGGTACAACCACGGCAGGGCCGCCTCCAGACTGCCGGTCTTCCGCACATAGGGCGGTACCAGGGCCGAGCCCGGCTACCGGCAGGCAGGGGGAATACGATCGGCTCGCCACCACGCCCGCGCACCTTTGGCACTTTCACCGCCACCGGTCCAATGCCTATCTGGATCTCGCGTTCTGGCTGGAAACCGTTGCGGACCAACAAGGCACGCCCCGCTTCGTCCCGACAACCTGTGAATGCCTCCAGCAACTCGGCCAGCTCTGCTTCCAGGGCTTGCGCGATCAGTGTCCTGGCGCCGTCGCGCAGTAGCTCGGTCAGCGCATCGCGGCCGGCCTCCGGATTGCGGCAGTCCGCCGAAATCGATAGTCTGGCCCGCAACATTGCCCCACTGGGCGGCTCCCAAGGCCCAGGGCGCGCCCTTGGCACACGGATGGACGCTGCCGTGGAACCTGTTTGCAGCCCCGGAACACAGCGTGCCGCAGCCGCGGCACGCCGCTCATGCGCCGTCAGCGGAAGACAGCGGTGTGGCCGTAAGGCTACCGATCCCGGTTCCCTGACCACCGGCCAGCATATCCACGGGGCTGCGCACCGCCGCCCCACCGCGCCGAAGCACATGGGTGTAGCTCTGGGTGGTCTTCATGTCGCTGTGCCCCATCAGCTTCTGCACGGTCCGGATGTCGTAACCGGCCACCAGCAGGTGGGTGGCAAAGCAGTGGCGCAGCGTATGGGGCGTCGCAGGCTCGCGGAGGCCGGCGGCCCGCACCGCCTGCTTGAATGCCCGCTGGATTCGGGACGGGTCGATATGGTGCCGCTTCACCCGGCCCGAAACGGGGTCGACCGAACGGCTGGCGGACGGCAAGAGATACCACCAGCCCGGTTCCGTGCCCGCGTTCGGGTGCTTACGCGCGAGCGCTCGAGGCAACGAGACCTCGCCATAGCCGTCGGCAAGATCGGCTTCCCGGACCCTCCGCGCCTCCTCGATCTGCTGGCGCACACTGCCCGCCAGCGATTCGGGGAAGGGTACGAAACGGTCCTTGGCCCCTTCCCGCTGCGGACCACCACCTGCCGGTAGCCGAAGTCCAGGTCCTGTACCCGCAACCGCAAGCACTCGGTAAGCCGCACACCCGCCCCGTACATCAGGCTCGCCATCAGCCAGTAGCGCCCGCTCAGGCGGGCGAGGACGCCCGCGACCTCGTCCCGGGTCAGCACCACCGGTACCCGGGCCGGTCTCTTGGCCTGTACGACGTCGTCGATCCACTCGATCTCGGCCTCAAGCACCTGCTTGTAAAGAAAGAGGAGCGCGCTGAGCGCCTGGTTCTGGGTGGAAGCGGCGACGTTCCGGACGGTCGCCAAGTGGGTGAGAAATGCGCTGACCTCTGTTTCACCCATCTGGGCCGGGTGCCGCTTGCCATGGAACAGGATGAACCGCTTGATCCAGCCCAGATAGGCATCCTCGGTGCGGAGGCTGTAGTGCCGCACCCGGATCGCGTGGCGCACCTCCTCCAGAAATGGGGAGGCGCTTTGTCGATGGCCCATGTGACGAATCCTCCCGGGCGGGATTACACTGCTTGCAACAACATCATCCGAGCCGGACTTCGTGGGCAACAGTGATCATCGCCAGGGCGCCGGCCCAGGCTGCGACCCGCGCCCAAACAGGTTTGCCCACTGCCGGCGCCTTTGCTTTCGCACTGGAGAAGGACGGATTTCTGCGGCCATGCGGGCTATATGGAAATGTTCCAGAATTGCGCGGCGGCCGGCTTGTATGGTGGCCCATGGAAGAGCGGCAATGGAGTGTGTACGTGATTGTTTATGAACACTTTTTGGTAGAAGGGTTACCCGATCCGGCATACACTCACCCGGCAAGGGGCGTGCGGGATATGCAGAGAGCTTCCGTGTTAAAACACGGAATATTTCCAGATACTCAATGTTGAACTAAACCGCTTCGCGGTGGCTCTCCTTCGATAGTCTTCGGTTGGTTATTTCTCGTCGACACTCCTGTCTGTGGCCCGTGTGGGTCGTAGATGAGAGGAGAGACGACGATGACACCCTTACGCCAACAGATGATCCGGGCCATGCGCCAGCGTGGCTTTTCGGTACGCACGCATCAGAGTTACCTGGCTGCGGTGAGCGCATTGGCCCGTTACCACGGGCGCTCGCCGGCGGATCTCGATGTCGGGCAGTTGCAGGCCTACTTCAATTACCTGGCACAGGAGCGGGGGCTGTCGAGCGCCAGTTGCCGGCTTCATCTCAATGCGGTGCGCTTTTTGTACTTGCGGGTGTTGGAGCGGGCGTCGTTTGACGTGGCGTTTGTCGTACCCAAGCGTGCCCAGCGCATCCCGGAGTTGCTCACCCGTGAGGAGGTGGGGCGCATCCTGGGCGCGTGCGCCAACCCCAAGCACCGGATGCTGCTCGAGACCTGCTACGGTTGCGGGCTGCGGGTCAGCGAGCTGGTGCGCCTGCGGGTGCGCGATATCGATGGTGAGCGCGGGTGGGTGCGTATCGAGCAGGGCAAGGGCGCAAAAGACCGCCTGGTGAGTCTGTCGCCCGTGCTGCTGGCGAGGCTTCGCCGTTACTGGTCGCTGTGTCGCCCGGCGCACTGGTTGTTTCCCACCGCCCGTGATCCGCGCGAGCATCTGAGCATCTCCAGTGCGCAGCGGGTGTTCAGCCGTGCCAAGGCGCATGGCGGGGTGGAGAAAGTGGGCGGTATCCACAGCCTGCGCCACGCCTACGCCACCCATCAGCTGGAGAACGGTGCACCAGCTCCAGCGCCTGCTCGGCCACGGCAACCTGCAATCGACGATGCGCTACGTGCACTGGGTGCCGGAGGGCCAGCGCGCTCGCGCCGATGCGCTTGACCTGATCGCGGATCTGGAGGTGCGTCATGGCTGAGCAGGCCACCGTGCAGCAGGCCCTTGCGCGCTTTCTGGATGCATCCGGGCTCGATGGTCAGCGCCGCAAGGTCTGCGCCCATCTGCAAGCCTGCCGGACCGAGGCCATGGGCGGGATGCGGCTACAGTGTGCTCAGTGCCACGACGAGAGAATCGTCTACCACGGCTGCCGCGATCGGCACTGCCCGCAGTGTCAGGGACGGGCCACCCGTCAGTGGGCCGAGCGCCAGCGGGGCCAGATCCTGGCGGTGCCCTATTACCACCTGGTCTTCACCCTGCCGCACGAGCTCAACGGCTGGGTGGCGCTGCATCCGCGGCTGATCTATCGGCTGCTCTTTGAGGCGGTTTGGGCCACGCTCAAGGCCTTTGGCGAAGACCCCAGGCGCCTGGGCGGGGAGCTTGGCATGAGTGCGGTGCTGCACACCTGGGGCCAGAACATGAGCCGCCATGTGCACCTGCATTGCCTGGTGCCCGGCGGGGCGCTGCGCGACGACGGGCAGTGGCAGGCGAGCCGTGGCAACTACCTGTTTCCGGTGCGGGCGCTGTCGCGCCGCTTTCGGGGACGGATGGTGGCCGGGCTGCGCCAGGCGGCCAGCCGGGGCGAGCTTGGGCGCGTCATGCGCGAGGGCGAGATCGACGCCCTGCTTGAGCGCTTGATGGCGCACGAGTGGGTGGTCTACACCAAGCACTGCCTCCAGCACACCGCCACTGTCGTCGACTACCTGGCGCGCTATACGCATCGCATCGCCATCACCAACGCGCGCATCCTCGCGGTTGATAACCGGCAGGTCACCCTGCGCTACAAGGACTACCGCGACGGCGAACGACACAAGATCCTGTGCCTGGAAGGCGAGGAGTTCGTGCGCCGTTTCCTGATGCACGTGCTGCCCAAGGGTCTGATGCGCATCCGCCACTTCGGCTTTCTCGCCAACCGTGGCCGGCGCGACAAGCTTGAGCGCATCCGTCGGGCATTGACCATGCCGCCTCCGAAGGCAATGGCGCAGAGCGAAACGCCGGAGCACGGCCAAGACGGATATCTCTGCGCGAAGTGTCGACAGGGCCGCCTGCACGTGATCGCGCAACTCGCCCCGCGGCGCCAGCCCTGGCGGCCACCAGAGGCACCATCATGAGCAAACCCTGAAGCACACGGTTCAAGGCAGTCACGATCGACAGCCCCGGGAGGGGCTGCGGTGGCGTGCGCCCTGACGCTGGATCTTGCACCAAAATGGCGCCAGAATAGCCATAACTCACACGCCACAGGGAGCGAAAGTATGGCTGATGAGACCCCGCCGGACATCACTTCCGCCCGCGCCGGTGCCCAGCGCACCACGCCGCGGCCACTGCACGCAATACATTTCCCTATAGATCGTTCCGTGCCAGTCTGACGGGCGGCTTAGTCCAACAGACATTTATCCACCATGCTGCGCACGGCGGATAAATGCTTATAAGTTAGCCCAAGAGATGAGCACCATATGAGCAACGAACAGTACATGTGGCCTCCCAAACCTTTGCTTTCTTTTTATACAGGCAGAGGAAAGCTCCTGTTCCAGAGCAAGGATCGCCGCCTCGATCTCTCGGACTCGTTGATGCTTCATTGGCGCCCTGTTTCGAGAACAGTCACTTTTGGCCTGCGATCCGAAAGCACTCGATGGCGCACCTGGAATGAGGACGCTATTTCGAAGATGGAGTGGCTAATTCGGTACGATCTCAATTTTGATGCGTACACGGTCACCATCAAGCGGTTAACGAAGCCAGGGTTGCTAGCATCGAAAGAATTTCGCTGGAAACTCGTAATTCGCCCAATGGGCTGGTACATGAAGAGGAAGTCGAATGGTTAAGAAAAGCACTCGTAGCCAGAATCCTACGCGCTTTCGAAAGGCACGCTCAGATGCCACTATCGAATCCATTCAGCGCACATTAGAAAACAAATTCGGCCTGCCATCTGGAAGCGTGAAATTGGTCTATCCAAGCGGACGTAAGGCTAGAGCGGATGCCACCGTGGCCTCGCTTGTCGCCCACTGGGAACGAAAGGGCTAACAACGCCATCAACGCGGACAGCCAAAAGCGCCGCTTCTTCGTAGCGTCACTTTTGGCTGCCGGTTATGGCGAACGTTAAACAGGGAGTGGGATGAAAAAGCTACGTCATTTTCTATCCATCGCATTCGGGTTTGCTGCTCTCGCTGGATTGGCGTGGTTGGTCTGGAATGTTGTCAGGTGGGTAACGTCTCTCGACCCGTCATATTCAGGTCCTACGATCACCGCAATTGTAGGCTTTATCGGTCTTATCTACGCACAGTGGCATTCTAAGTCGCGTGAGATTCAGCAGAGCCACCGCCCACAGAAAATCGAGGTCTACAACGGTTTCTTCGAAATTCTTGAAAGGTTTCTAAAAAACCCGGATGAGCAGAAAGTATTGGAAGAAGGCGGTGAGGAAGATTTGCCAGAAGACCTGCGTGATCAGTTCTGGCAGTTGAATAAAGGCCTAATCGTTTGGGGATCCCCCGCAGTTATAAAGTCTTGGCTGCACTTCCGAAAAGTAACAACCTCTGGCGGGAACACGTTGTTAGCAATGGATAACGTATTGAAGGCCATAAGAAAAGACCTCGGCAATAGCAATTTCGGCCTTCAGGTTGGGGACTCAGTAAAGGTCTTCTTACGAGACCCAAGCGAAGTCGACACAATGAGCAAAGCCGATAAAAATGTTTAACAATCGGCTGCACAGCGACCGATTTTCCGCCACTTCGTGGCTCCAAATCGGCGCGTGAGCCGAGCGTTATACCTCATGAAACTTGACACTCAAGTAGTCGGGAATATCGGGCTTTACTATGTTTGCTACCATCTCTCGCGGATGGGTTGGAACGTTATGCCCACCGCGAGAAACGCCAGAGGTATCGACGTCGTAGCATACGACAGGACTGGCGAACATTTTGTTGGGGTTCAGGTAAAAGCGTTGAGTCGCCGGTACCCGGTCCCGCTAGGCACATCGCTTGATAAAATCATGGGGGATTTTTGGGTGATTGTTAATGGCTTAGCTGGGGAGCCTGCCGCATTCGTAATGCGCCCTGAAGAAGTGCGATCTCTTGCTCACCGAGGTGAGAAGGACGGTAGAGTATCTTACTGGCTCCAACCGAGGTCGTATGATTCAGAAGAGTATAAAGAGGCGTGGTCCCGGATCGGGTTCGGTCATGAAGAGGTATAACAAGGGCGATCGAGTCCGACGCTTGACCGCTCCCGCCCTGCGCTGCCGCTCCGGTTGGTCGCCGTCAAGCGCGGCTCATGCCTGCCGTTAGCCATCAATGGGCACGTCAATGCGAAAGTCGAAGCCGATAAAATTTGACCTTCTTGCCAACGCAAAAGATTCGCTCCGACAGGCGGTCGAGCTCATGGCATGGAAAGAGGTGGGAGACGACCACGGTAGGTTGAAACATGCAATAGGGCACGCAGCTCATGCTGTCGAGCTACTGCTGAAAGAGCGACTACGAAGGACCAACGACGCATTGATCTGGGAGAATGTAGACAAGTATCCCAGCCTAGAGGCGCGGACTGTTACCGTGGATACATCAGTATCTCGCCTCAAGAAAATCGCGAAAATCACCATCACTGACCAAGATTTCGACCAGCTTCGGTCTCTTCGAAGAACCAGGAATGCAATTGAGCATTACGAATGGGAAACCACGGAGCGTGAAGCGCGCCTTATTATTTGCAACGCATTGAGTTTTGCCTTTTCCTTCGCGCAGGATCATCTAGAAATTGATCTATCCACAGACTTTAGGTCAGACGATACATGGCGCGTATTGATAGATGACTTGAGAGAGTTCGCTGATGCTCACGGGCGTCGTATTGAGGCAAAAATGCAAGAGTCGGGTACTCTTGCAACCTATTGCGAAGAATGTGAGACGTCAACTGTACCAATCTTCGGCGGCAGCTGTGAACTCTGCGGGCATTGGCAGGAGGAAGATAATGGCTAACAAAGCGCTTGTTCGGACGCAAACTACGCTGCTCTTCGTTTGCGCCGCACAGCTTTCACGTTATGTGCTAAAAACGTGACAAAGAGTTTGATATCAACTAAGGGAAAAAACATGAACAAATATATTCTTATCGTCCTATCAGCGTTAGTTTTTTCAGCCGGACCTGCATTAGCAAAGCTTTGCCCTGATGGTTCATACGTCAGTGGTAACACTTGTAAACTTTGTCCTGATGGTTCATATGTAGGTGGAGGCCGCTGCAAACTTGCACCAGATGGCTCATATGTTGGCGGGGAAAAAGCAAAATTGAACCCGGATGGGTCATACACTGGAGGCAGAAAATCAAAACTATGCCCAGATGGAAGCTATGTGTCTGGAACAAGGTGCAAATTGCAACCAGATGGCACATATACTGGCAAAAAAAAATAGCACATAACGAATAAGGTTAGATCGTGTGAGCGAAGCGAGCCACGATCTGAACCGTTTGTTGGACAAGCCCGGCTTGGGTGAGGGTCCTGCTGGTTATGAA
>MDSZ01165075.1_pt1 | contig 11537 bp, 12 predicted proteins | sample 811201 | NCBI WGS metagenome assembly MDSZ01 (sample SAMN05326647, study PRJNA326480) | marine metagenome | isolation source: seawater | place: Indian Ocean: North | collected 2010 | reverse complement strand
TAAAACTGTCGTCATATTGAATAAAAAACCAAAAGCTGCAAAACCCATAGTGTACTTTAAGAGATTTGTTCTATTATTAAGAACATGTAATTGATTTTCTAGTTGAGGAGGTGACTTTTTACCAAGAGTTAGCTGATCATGTAAATTTCTAATTAACCCGCTTAATGTATGAAATCTATTACTATACATAGTCATCATTAGAGGAATTGCAGGGAACATTAATGCTGCTACTGTGTAATCTACATCCATATCGAATCAAATTGATTATGAAGTTAGTGTTTGATATTTACAAGTAATATTTCATGCAACAACTGAAAATATTCATTGAACTAACAAGATTAAATAAACCGATTGGTTTTATGCTTTTATTTTGGCCATGTTCATGGGGGTTGGCTTATGCTCATATCTATAAACAAGACATAAGTTTATTTATAAATTATCTAATTTTATTTTTTTTCGGTTCTGTTCTCATGAGGAGTGCCGGCTGTATTTTTAACGATATTGTAGATAAAGATTTTGATAAAAAAGTAACAAGAACAAAAGAACGACCTATAGCTGCTGGCAGAATAACAACAAAACACTCATTGGCTTATGTTTTTATACTTTGTTCAATTGCATTCTTAATTTTAATTCAATTTAACTTACTTACAATTATACTTGGTATGAGTTCTATGATTTTAGCATTCGCTTATCCCTTTATGAAAAGAATTACTTATTGGCCTCAATTATTCTTAGGCATCACTTTTAACTGGGGAATTATCATGGCCTGGACAGCAACGAACAACAATATTGTTCCAGAAATAATAATACTTTACGTATCAGCCATATTTTGGACATTGGGGTATGACACGATTTATGGAGCTCAAGATATGTCTGATGATGAAATTATTGGTTTAAAATCTACTTCAATAAAATTCAAAAAAAATATGAATTTATTTATTTCTATTTCTTACTTAATTTTCATAATTTTAATAATTTATTTATTTAATAACTTCTATGGAAAGAATATTTTTACTTTATTTTCAATAATGTTTGTTCTTACTCTAATTTATCAATTATTTGAATTAATGAAACAAAACTCTAAAAATTATCTTAGATTATTTAAATTTAATAATTATACAGGAATTCTTCTATTTATTAGCATACTCTCTATAAATTTTTAATATGAAATTTGATGAATTAAAAAAAATTTTGAAGCGGCTTTATCACGAGTACGTCAGAAAACATTTAAAAAGAATTTTAATAGCATTATTTTTATCTCTTATAGTTGCTGCTAGCACTTCTGGTATTGCATGGTTATTAGATCCAGCTGTAAAAAAAATATTTATTGAACAAAATAAAATTTTTGCTTGGTCTATCCCAGTTTTAATTATAGTAGCCTTTTCAAGTAAGGGTCTTTCACTTTATTTTGCTAGAATAAATATTCTTAGAGTTGGAGAAGAAGTTGCAGGGGCTTTACAAAAAAAAGTAGCAAATAATATTTTAACATCTGATATTCAAACATTAGATAACCGACACTCTGGTAAATACATATCCAATGTAATGTATGACACTCATCACGTTCAAAATCTTGTGAGCACTGGTGTTTTAAATTTAATGAAGGATACATTTTCTGTAATTGCTTTAGTATCTCTAATGTTTTACCAAAATTGGAAATTAGCTTTATTTGCAATTTTAATGATGCCTTTAGCCGGTGGTTTAGCGAAGTCTTTGGGTAAAAGAATCGGTAAAGCAACTTCCAAAGCAGGAGTGTCTTCCGGAAACTTAGCTTCTTTTTTAACTGAAATATTCAAAGGATCAAAAATGATTAGAATTTATCAAAAAGAAAACGAAGAAAGTAAAAAAGCTGAGCAAGCTATAAACGATCTAGTGGAAAAAAATATAAAAATTTCAAGCGTAATGATTAGAGCAACACCAATTATGGAGGTACTTACTGGTTTTATGATTGCAGGTTTTATAATTTTTTCTGGCAAATTGATTGCCTCTGGTGAATTAGGCGTAAATAATTTTTTTTCATTCTTAGCTGCAATGATGCTTGCCTACCAACCAATTAGATCGTTAGCTACAATTAATATGGCTGCTTACCAAGGGGCTGCGGCTTTTAAAAGAATTAGTGACATTATTGACAAAGAGATAAAGATTAAAGAAATCAAAGATGCTCCAAAGTTATTGCTAAAAAACACTGACATTAAATTTAACAATATTGAATTTAAATATGACTCTACAGATGAAAAAGCAATTAGAAATATAAGTTTAAATATCAAAGGAAATACCATGACTGCTTTTGTTGGTCACAGTGGGGCTGGAAAAAGTACAATTATAAATTTGCTTCCAAGGTTTTATGATCCTCAAAAAGGATCAATAGAAATTGATGATCAAAATATTAGACAAGTTTCTTTAAGTTCTTTAAGAAAAAATCTATCACTTGTTAGCCAGGACGTTATACTTTTTGATGACACAGTCAAAAATAATATTGCCTATGCAAAGCCTTACGCCTCTGAAAATGAAATTATCCAAGCTTGTAAATTTGCAGCGGCTGATACATTTATTGAAAAACTCCCTAAAAGCTACGAGACTATGATTGGTGAAAATGGTATCAGGCTGTCAGGTGGTCAGAGGCAAAGAATTTCCATTGCAAGAGCTATTTTAAAACAATCTCCAATAATACTATTGGACGAGGCAACTTCTTCTCTTGATGCGGAATCTGAGGAAATAGTACAAAATGCAATAAATAATTTGACTAAAAATAAAACAACCTTAGTTATAGCTCATAGGCTTTCCACTATTCATAGTGCTGATAAAATTTTTGTGATGAAACAAGGTAAAGTGATTAACTCGGGAGATCATAGTTTTTTAATCAAAAATTGTGAAGAATATAAATCTCTTTATCAAAAACAATTAAAATAAGATGATTCTAATTTACAGAATCCTATCAAACATTTTATATCCTTTTATACTTATATTTGTTTTCTATAGAAAAATAATAAAAAAGGAGGATCCAATAAGATATAAAGAGAAAATTTTAACATCTCACTTTAAAGTAGCCAATAAGCAAAATTCGAAATTAGTTTGGTTTCACGCAGCTAGCATAGGTGAATTAAAAAGTATAATTCCAATTATTAATCAATTGAATTTAAATCATCATAGATTAAAATTTTTAATTACAACAAGCACCTTGAGTTCAGGGAACATTGCCAAAGAGGAATTAGAGAAAATAAATAATGTCGAACACAGATACTTTCCTTATGATATTTCTTTTCTAATTAATAAATTTTTTAAATTATGGAAACCTGATGTTATATTTCTTGTGGACTCTGAGATATGGCCAAATTTAATTTTGAACGCAAAAAAATATGAAATTCCAATATCACTTATAAATGCAAGACTTACTTTAAAATCATATAAACGATGGATGCGTTTTCCAAAAACAGCTAAAAAACTATTTAACGTATTTGATTTATTTATTTGCTCTAATTCTGAAACAAAAACTTATTTAGAAAAACTAGGACTTAAGAACATTTATTTTAAGGGAAATATTAAATTAGCAGAGACTACAAATGAACAAGAAATAAAAAATATTAATGAGAAATTTTTTAATAGAAGAAATTTTTGGTTAGCTGCTAGCACACATAAAGAGGAGGATATATTTTGTCTGAAAACTCATCTTAAGTTAAAAGAAAAATTTAATGATGTAATCACATTAATTGCACCTAGACATGTGGAAAGATCTAGAGAAATATATTCATTATCAGAAAAATTTAATCTCAAAGCTCAAATATTAAATCAAAATGAAAATATTTTAGATGATAAAGAAATAATAATTATTAATTATTTTGGTGCTCTGAGAAGCTATTTTAAATACACTAAAAGTGTTTTTATGGGTAAATCAATGATTTTTAAATACAAAAATGAGGGTGGCCAAAACCCTATTGAAGCTGCAAGACTAAACTGTAAAATTTATCATGGCCCTTATGTTACAAATTTTAGTGATATATATGAAATTTTAGCAAAAAATAATATTTCAACTAAAATAGATGACCATAATGAATTAAGTAAAAATCTTGCTATGGATTTTGAAAATCTTGATGATGCTAAAGTTAAAAATAAAATTGCTATCGAAAGCCTAGGGAAAAAAACTTTACACGATACCATGAGACTCGTTAATAATTTTATAAATCATGAAAATAAATAAGCCAAAATTCTGGGATGATAAGATAGGTTTTTTTGCGATTTTATTGCTTCCGTTTTCACTTGCTTTTTTTTTAGCCATATTTTTGAGAAAAAAGTTTACAAAAAGTGTAAAATTTAAAATTCCAATAATTTGTGTAGGAAATATTTATTTAGGTGGCACTGGCAAAACACCTGTATCAATTTTTTTAGCAACAGAACTATCAAAATTTGGCAGAAACCCATCCATTATAAGAAAATATTATAAAAGTCATTTAGATGAATTTAAACTTATAAAAAGTAACGTAAAAAACTTAATTATAAATAAGTCAAGAACAGATGCTTTAATAGAAGCTGAAAAAAACGGGTCAGACTTAGCGATACTGGATGATGGGCTCCAGGATTATAAAATTAAAAAAGATTTAAAAATAGTATGCTTTAATAGCAATCAACTATTTGGTAACGGATTAATTTTACCCTCAGGCCCATTAAGAGAAGGTTTGCATGTCTTAAAAAGTGCTGACATAGTAATAATAAATGGGCGTAAGAGTAAAGATTTTGAGGAAAAAATTTTAAATATAAATAATAAATTAGATATATTTTATTCATCTTATAAACCAGTAAATTTAGAAAGATTTAAAAATAAAAAAATATTAGCAATTGCAGGCATTGGTAATCCTAAAAACTTTTTTAAATTACTCGAGGAAAATAATTTAGATGTTATTGAAAAACTAATTTTTCCAGATCATTATCAATTTTCTAAAGAAGAAATGAAAAAAATTATTGATAATGCGAAAAACAAGGGTTGCCAAATAATAATGACAGAAAAAGATTATTATAAAATTAATGATTATCAATTAAAAGAATTAGATTACGTTAAAGTCACGTTGGAAATAAATCAAAAAGAAAAGTTTTTAAATAAGATAAGGTCTATAAATGTTAAAAGTAATTAATTATTTTTTTCAATCCATTATAATTTATTCTTTTTTTTTTATAGGAAAAATTTTAGGAATTAAAACGAGTAGAAAATTATTTTCTTTTTTATTTTTATTAGTTGGTCCAGCTTTCAAGTCAAAAAATATAATAAACAATAATCTAAATATTTTTTTTAAAAAAAAACCATCATTAAGTAAAGAAGAAATTATATTCAACATGTGGAAAAATTATGGAAAAACTTTTATTGAGTATGTTTTTTTGAATTATTTGAGAAATAATGTGTCTAATATTATCGTAATTGGTGAAGAAAACTTACTTGAAGCAACTCAAAAAAATAAACCTGTAATTTTTATTTCAGGTCATTTTGCAAATTTTGAGATGATGTCCATGGTAATTTCAAAAAAAGTACCATTAGCGACAATTTATAGGCCGCTAAATAATATTTTTTTAAATCCATTTATGGAATTTTTAAGAAAAAAATATATTTGTCCAAATCAGATAAAAAAAGGCATTAATGGTGTCAGAGAGGCTATAGATTTTATAAAAAAAAAACATTCAATAGCTTTAATGATTGATCAAAGAGTCAGTGAGGGTGAAAAAATTAATTTTTTTGATGAAATTGCTCTTACAACTACTTTACCTGCTCAACTTTCTAATAAATTCAATCTTGATATAATTCCTGTTTATATTGAAAGGGATGAAAATGATAATTTTAAAATTGAATTTCAAAAAATAATTAAAGCAAAAAATTTTCAAAATAAATTAGAATTGTCAAAAGAATTAAATAAAATTTTAGAAAAAATGATAATTAGAAATCCTGGTCAGTGGATATGGACACATAATAGATGGAAACAGTAACTATTTTTTTTGCTTTTTGTATCTCTCATTAGCTTCGATAGGTGAAAAATAAGCTTCTTGTAAATCAACATTCCAGTAGTTTAGATTTTGTAATGGTATCTCTTTTCCAGAAATTGCACATAAAACATAGTCACCTTCCTCTAATATTTCAAAATAATTGTGTTTAAAAATAAGTTTAGCTTTTTTTTTACTCATCAATAAATTATACAATATAAATTCTGACATGAATATTGGATTAATTGGTAGTGGCGGTAGGGAACATGCTCTGTGCAATAAAATACATGAATCAAAATCAATAAATAAAATATTTTGTCTCCCGGGGAATGCGGGGACTTCCCTAATAGCTACTAATCTTGATGTTGATATTCTTAATTTTCCAAAGGTACTCAAACTTATTAAATTTTACAAAATCGACCTTGTAATAGTTGGCCCCGAAGAACCATTGGTAAAAGGAATAGTTGATTTTTTAAAAAAAAATAAAGTTAAGGTCTTTGGTCCAAATAAGTATGCATCGAAACTTGAGGGTTCAAAAGCTTTCATGAAAAAAATTTGTGCACAAAATAAGATACCAACTGCAAAATTCAAAATTTGTAAACAAGGGAAACAAGTAAAAAAATTTTTAAAGGAATGTCCCTTACCAATAGTAGTAAAATCTGATGGGCTAGCAGCTGGAAAAGGAGTAACTATATGTAAGACCAAAAAACAAGTAATTAAAACCACATCTGAAATATTCAGGGGTAAATTTAAGTCGTCAAAAAAAGTAGTTCTAGAAGAGTTTTTAGAGGGAGAAGAGGCAAGTTATTTCATTATAGTTGATAATAATAGTTTTAAGTTTTTTGGTACCGCTCAAGACCACAAGCGTGTGTATGAAAATGATAAAGGACCTAATACTGGAGGAATGGGTGCGTATTCTCCAGCTCCAATAATTTCAAAAATATTAGAAAAAAAAATTGTATCGAAAATTATACTTCCAACCTTAAAAGCTATTAAATCAAAAGGAAGCTCTTATAATGGATTTCTATACGTAGGTTTAATGATTAAAAAAGGTGAACCCTACCTAATAGAATATAACATCCGAATGGGCGACCCGGAGTGTCAGGCAATTTTGCCAAGATTGAAAAGTGATATAGTAAAAATATTTAAAAACGCGACTATAAATAATTTGAAAAATACCTCTATACAATGGGAAAAACAAAAAAGTATGACAATTGTAATATGTGCTAAAGGATATCCTGGTTCGTATAAAAAAAATATTAAATTAGATAATATTAATAAAATTAATTTTACAAAAAAAAAATTTATCTTTCATGCAGGCACAAAAATAATTGACAATAAAATAAGATCAAGCGGTGGAAGAATATTGAATGTTTCTTCTATAGGAAACAGTTTTTTCCAGATAAGAAAAAAAATAATTAATAATATTAAAATGTTAAAAATTAAAAATAGTTTTTACAGAAGTGATATTGGATGGAAAGTAATTAAAAAAAATGAGAATAATTAGCGGATCATTAAAAGGAAAATCTATCAATTTTTTAAAAAATAAAAAAACAAGACCTCTCAAAGATAGTGTAAAAGAAAATATTTTTAATATTTTGATACATTCAAATTTTATGCCAACAAAATTTGATGAATATAATGTTTTAGATTTATACTCTGGATTTGGATCATTCGGAATTGAATGTATTTCGAGAGGTGCAAAAAAAGTAACCTTTATTGAACAGGATGTGGATGCCTCTAATGTTTTAAAAAACAATATAATGAATTTATCGATAACTAATAAAACTAAAATTTGTACTAATAAAATTGAAAATTTTTTAATTGGGAATATAAAAGAAAAATTCAATTGTTTTTTCTTAGATCCTCCATTTTCAGACCTTAATTTTTTAAAAAATCTTAAATTAATTAAAAATAAGAAGATTTTTAATAAGAAACATATTGTAGTTATTCATAGAGAGAATAAGTCGAATGACAATTTTCAAGATCTTTTAAATCTAATTAAAATAAAAAAATATGGAAGGTCAAAAATTATTTTCGGTTTTTTTTAAAAAATAATTTTTGTATTGGTTAAAATTTTGAATTTACCTGTAATAAATCATCCTGACTATGTCGCTAAAATTAACGATGACAATAAATTTCCTATTAAGAAGTTTGGAGCATTAGCTAAACATTTATTAGAAGTCAAAGTCGTTAAAAAATTTCATATACCTAAAGCATGTTCAATTGAAACATTAAAAAGTTCTCATTCATTGGAATATATAAATCATATCAAGAATAAAACACTGGATATTAAAGCGCAAAAAAAAATAGGTTTTCCAATTAACGATAGTGTAGTTAGAAGATCTTTTGTTGCAACTGGTGGTACAGTTTTAGCAAGCAAACTGGCTTTAGATGCGAAGCTTGCATGCAACACAGCTGGCGGAAGTCATCATGCTACTTTTAATTTTGGGGCTGGTTATTGTGTTTTTAATGATGTTGCTGTCGCGGCGAATTATTTAAAAAATAAGAAATTGGCGAAAAAAATTTTAATCATAGATTTAGACGTTCATCAAGGTAATGGTAATTCCGAAATATTTCAAAAAGATAAATGTGTTTTTACTTTTAGTATGCATTGTTCCTCTAATTATCCTGCTAAAAAATCTAAAAGCGATATTGATATTGAGCTCAAAGATAACATGGAAGATTTAGAATATCTCAATATTTTGAACAATAATCTTAAAAAATTAAATCAAGAAAAATTTGATTTTGTATTTTATATCGCGGGGGTTGATATTCATCATGAAGACAGATTAGGTAAACTCAAGATTACAGACGATGGTGTTCGTAAAAGAGATCAAATTGTAATAGAAAATTTTTATTCAAAAAAAATACCTTTATGTGGCGTACTTGGAGGAGGTTATAATAAAGATTTTAAAAAGTTAATTGAACTACATTCAATGTTGCACAAAACTTGTGCTAGTTACTTTTAGAATGTCCCAAATCTAATTATTTAAGGAATTTTTTCGTTAAAACTTTAACTTGTTCAACAGCGGGTTGATTAAAAGGGTTTATTCCTAACAACTTTCCTACAATTACAGTTTCGACCATAAAAAAAGAAAACAATTCACCAAGGGTTTCTTCGTTCATCTTTTTTATTTTAAATTCGCGAAATGGAATATTTTTTTTTTCAAAAGACTTAACTAAAGCTTTATTTTGCGCATTTTTTATTTTACTGATCTTTTTTTTATTTAAAAAACCAGCAATTTTTGTCCTGTTGTATATTTTAATTTCCTCACTAGAATTTTTTTTGACACTAAAAATATTAAATATTTTATCTTTTGGCCCCTCCAAATACAATTGCAACAAACTGTGATGATCCTTAGGTGTATTTGATACGACAGGCAAGAAACCTTTATTCGTTTTTCCCAAACTTTCAGCAATTAATTGTTGGCACCAAAATAAGAATTTTTCTAATTCTGGAGAATAATTTAAAAAAATTAAATTGTTATTTTTTTTAGAGTTCATAAAATTTGCTAAATTTATTGAACTTTTTTTTAAAAGAACTTTATTATTTAAACTTAAACAATTGAGAATTTTAGATCTTAATTTAGATAAATTAATACCCATTAAAAAGGCAGGTATTAAGCCTACCTCGGAAAGAACTGAATATCTTCCCCCAATATGATTTTTATGTTCAACGAAAAATAAGTTTAATTTTTTTGACAATAAATATAATGAGTTATTTTTTTTTTCTGAAATTAAGATAATATTTTTTGAATTTTTTTTAAAAATGTTTAATGCAAAAGTATTGGATAACGTTTCTAAGGTATTTCCCGATTTAGAAATAATTAAAAAAAGTACTTTAGATAAGTTTTCGGTCCTCTTAAAATTTAAAATTTTTTCTTCATCTAAATCATTGAAAAAATAAAATTTTTTTTTAATTTTAGATTTAAAACAATGGTGAATTGCTTCAGCGCCTAAAATTGACCCCCCCATACCTATTATAGCGACTATTTTGAAATTCTGAAATTTTTTTAAATCATTTATCTTAAACGAAAATTTAAATCTTTTATCTAAAACATTTAATGTTTTTTTTATGTCTTTAATGTCTTTCTGAATTTCAAAAAATATTTTATTAAATTTTCTAGAATATTTCTTTTGTGAATATGGCCTCAGTTTTTTTGATTTTAATTGATCTCTTAGGAAAAAGTTTTGATTATTCACTTGCGAATTCTATCTATAATTGACTCTTCTATTGAAGAAGGTTTATTTTTTGATGCATCTTCTGTTTTGGGTGCTTTTAATATTTTTTTTATTTTCTCCTCTTCATCATTATCTTTTTTATTTGTTATTGAACCTGGCTCAGGGATATTTTCATAATCAGGTGGTAATACTAAAGGGTTTCTTTTTTTTACCAAGAATTCATCGGTTGTTTTTACTTTTTCATTTCGCATAGCTTTTCCTGCATCATCTAAGGTTCCGCAAGAAATTAAAAGAAAATAAACCGCTACAAAAAAATATAAATTTTTCATTTTAATTTTTAACAAAAATATTTCGTAAAATTAGAATTAAAATTCCTATTGTAATAAATATATCTGCTACATTAAAGGTAAACCAATGAAAATTATTATAATGAATGTCAATAAAATCTGGCACAGCTTTATATACAAACCTATCGTAAAGATTACCTAATGCTCCACCTATAACAATGGAATAGATAAGTTTATCTAATCTCTCAGAAACAATAAACATACTAACAATAAATAATATGACTAATATAATTAAAATTGTGACTAAATTATAAACTAATGTCGAATTTGTACTAAAAAAACCAAATCCAATACCTGTATTCCAGATTAAATCAAAATTTAAAAAATCATTAAGATAAAAGCTGATATCACTAAAATTATTTATGATTTCAATTTTTGAGTATCTGTCTATACCAAAAATAAAAAAAATAATTGCTAGAAAATAAAAATTTTCTTTTTTAAGTATTGTGTTTTTTATTTCTTTAAGATCAATCAAAATATTGACTTTCTATTCTACTGGACAACTTTCTCTTTCACATTTTTTCTCTAAAATTTTCCAACATCGTTCACATTTTTTTCCTTGAGCCTTTTTTACTTCAATCTTTATATCGTCATTTTTTGACAATTCTTTCTCTGCTTTTGAAACGATAAAATAATCAGCCAAATCTAATTTATCGAGAAGTTCGAATTTATCTTTTTTTAAGATTAATTTTATTTCTGCCTCTAAACTTGATCCAATTTCTTTGTTAGTCCTTTTCTCCTCTATTGCAATATTTGCCTTTTGTTTAATTTTAAAAAGCTGTGACCATTTTTCATTTAGCTTTTCATTCTTCCAATTAGCAGGGATTTTTACAAAATAATTTTCATGAATACTTTTAGAATTATCTTTATTAACTAAACTATAGATTTCTTCAGTAGTAAAAACTAAAATTGGAGCGAACCACTTTAATAAACTCTCTAAAATTATGTTTAAAATAATTACACAATTTTTTCTTTTTTTTGAGTTTATACTATCACAATAAAGAACATCTTTTCTTATATCGAAATAAAAAGAAGAAAGATCAAGTGTAC
>MDSZ01048744.1_pt1 | contig 11537 bp, 7 predicted proteins | sample 811201 | NCBI WGS metagenome assembly MDSZ01 (sample SAMN05326647, study PRJNA326480) | marine metagenome | isolation source: seawater | place: Indian Ocean: North | collected 2010 | reverse complement strand
TACGCAGATGTTCTAACGGCCCTTGATGACCGTTCCTTATTCATTGGAAATGAAATCCTCAAGGAAATAGAAAACCGACTAGGATTCTTGGAATCCGTTGGACTTGACTATCTTACACTGGATCGAAAAGCAAACACGCTGTCAGGCGGGGAAAGTCAACGTATTCGGCTTGCAACACAAATCGGCTCACGTTTGACTGGCGTGATGTATGTCCTCGATGAACCATCGATTGGACTGCATCAACGTGATAATGAACGTCTTCTCCAAACATTACGAGAATTAACTGATTTAGGAAACACACTCCTTGTTGTTGAACACGATGAGGACACACTTCGTCAAGCAGACTGGATTTGCGATCTTGGGCCAGGCGCAGGATTGGAAGGCGGCATCGTCGTTGCAAATGGGCCACCAAAGAAGGTGATGAAGGCAAAAGATTCGGTTACTGGAGCATATCTCTCAGGCCGACGTTCAATCAAACCTCCTGCTGAAAGAACCATTCCAAACGGGAAATGGTTGGAAATAAAAAATGCACAACACAACAATCTCAGCAACATCGATGTCAAGATTCCATTGGGATGTTTTACCTCAATTACAGGCGTATCAGGTTCAGGAAAATCTTCACTGATTTCAGGTATTCTCTCACCAGCATTGCAACGCCATTTGCATAATTCTGAGAAATTACCGGGAAAACATTCCAGTATTGAAGGCTTACAACACGTCGATAAAGCCATCATTATTGATCAATCACCTATCGGTCGTACACCTCGTTCCAACCCTGCAACTTACACGAAAGTCTTCGATGAAATTCGAAAACTGTTTTCGAATACAACACTTGCAAAAGAACGTGGATATACCCCTGGAACGTTCAGCTTTAACGTCAAAGGTGGCCGTTGCGAAGCATGTTCTGGAGCAGGATCGATTAAACTGGAAATGAACTTCTTACCCGATGTATGGATTGAGTGTGATGTATGCAACGGAAAGCGCTACACTCGCGAATGTCTTGAAGTGACATGGAAAGGTAAGACTATTCATGATGTACTGCAAATGCCGGTAGGCGAAGCAGTTTCATTCTTCAAGAATCATAAGAAAATACACCGCACTTTGGAAACGCTCAACGCAGTTGGACTTTCCTATATACGGCTCGGCCAGCCAGCAACTACACTTTCTGGCGGGGAAGCACAACGGGTCAAACTCGCAAGTGAGTTACGCCGCCCTCCTCACAAACATACAGTATACATCTTGGACGAGCCAACGACTGGACTTTCATTTAGCGACGTTCAACTTCTTATCGACGTCCTCCTTGAATTGCGAGCGAAAGGACATACAGTGATTGTTATCGAACACCATCTTGATGTCGTTAAATGCAGTGATTATGTCATCGACCTCGGTCCAGAAGGTGGAGACCGTGGAGGTCTGATTGTTGCGGAAGGAACGCCTGAAGAAGTTGCTAACGTGAGCCGAAGTTATACTGGCCAATTCCTCAAATCCATGCTCCAGACGGAGTAAACCCTTCCGTAGTGTTCAAAGAGCGTATGTGACGAACTGTGACTAGGTCGGAAGCAATGGCGATGCAGGAAGTCAGAGTCGAGGTTACGCCGTTGCAAACGGAAGGAATGCGAGATGTTCTCGGAGATGTTGTACAGCGTCAACTTTTCGCAGATCACAACATCGATGTAGGAAAGGTTCGAAGCATTCGCGGTTATCTAATCCGAAGTCAATATGATGCATCCGAAATTGAGCCACGCGTACAAGATATCTTTTCGGATCCAATCATTGAATTTGGAGCAACAAACACCTCTCTTCTCGAGGACAAGACATTCTTTCCGAACACACCACCTCTCACCGTTACCGTTGGATTCAAACCAGGTGTAACGGATAATCCAGGTGCAGCAGCAAATGATGGATTCAAGATCCTATTCCCTGAAGGGGAATCGTCGATTGCAACCTACATCTCGTATGCATTCCTTGAACTTCCAGAAGGGATCGATTATGATTGGCTCGCTTCGACGTTGTTCAATGGATTGATTGAGAAGTCGATTCTTACCACGAAAGAGCAGTTGGAAACAGGTCAAGCAACAAGCCTCGCATATCCAAACCGTCCTGACATTGAACGTCAAGCTCCTTCAATCATCAATCTTGAAGTCGGTGATGAACAATTAGTCAAATTATCAGACGAGGGTCTTCTTGCATTGAACCTCAATGAAATGCAAACCATTCGCGACCATTACCGAGATGAAGCAACGCGAGAAGCGCGGGAGTTGGTTGGCATTTCACCAGATGCACCAACGGATGTCGAACTCGAATGCTTGGCTCAAACGTGGAGCGAGCATTGCAAACACAAGATTTTTGCAAGCAAAATACACCATATTGATACGGAGACAAATGAAGATACAGTCATTGATTCATTGTTTAAGACCCACATCATGAAACCAACCCACGATATGGCGAAAGAAGTTGATTGGCTACTCTCAGTTTTCCATGACAATTCAGGCGTTATCGCTTGGAACGATGATTGGTCAATTTGCATGAAAGCTGAAACCCACAATTCACCTTCAGCCCTCGATCCATACGGTGGTGCCATGACAGGCATTGTAGGGGTGAATCGGGACATTCTTGGAACGGGTCTTGGGGCTCGGCCAATTGCGAATACAGACGTATTCTGCTTTGGCCCACCCGATTGGTCAGGAGAATTACCTTCAACACTCTTCCATCCATCTCGTGTTCTCCGTGGCGTTCATGCCGGAGTTCGAGTTGGTGGTAACGAATCGGGTATTCCAACAATTAACGGTTCGATTGTGTTCGATGAACGATACATTGGAAAGCCATTGGTTTATTGTGGAACAGTTGGTTTGATGCCACGCCGGCTTGCTGACGGACGAGAATCCCATGAAAAGAATCCAACTGCTGGTGATCTGGTCTACATGGTTGGTGGAAGAGTAGGCTCTGATGGAATCCACGGGGCGACCTTTTCTTCACTTGAATTAACGGATGAATCACCGTCAAGTGCTGTGCAAATCGGTGATCCAATTACGCAAAAGAAAATGATGGACATGTTGCTCGAAGCTCGAGATGCTTGTTTGATTACATGCACAACCGACAATGGTGCTGGAGGACTTTCTTCCTCAATTGGCGAAATGGCAGAGTATACGAACGGCTGTGAAATTGATCTTGCGAAAGTTCCGCTCAAGCAAGAAGGCCTCTCATCGTGGGAGATTCTCGTTTCCGAATCACAAGAACGCATGACAGTTGCAGTTGCACCAAAGGATAAGGAAGCCTTCGAAGCCCTTGCTCGACTTCATGAAGTGGAGGCAACACCCGTGGCCACCTTCACAGATACTGGATACTTCCACGTTAAACATGGAGAAGACACAGTTGCTTATCTCCCAATCACGTTCCTCCATGATGGCGTACCTCAACTTGAGTTGGAATCCGAATGGATCCCTCCCCAACACGAAGCCTTTGTTCCTCCAAAGGATATTGATCAATCATCGCTTCTGAAAGAAATGCTTGCTCGGCCAAATATTGCTTCAAAAGAGACATGGGTTCGCCAATACGATCACGAGGTTATTGCACAAACCGCTGTGAAACCATTCGTCGGTGTGGAACGTGATGGGCCAGGTGATGCGGGCCTTATCGCTCCAATTCATGGCAATCCACAAGGACTGGTCGTATCTTGTGGAATCGCTCCTCGCTATTCGGATATCGATGCTGGAGCCATGGTTGCCGCCTCCATCGATGAAGCGGTTCGCAACGCAGTTTGTGTTGGGGTTGATATCGATAAGATGGCAGGACTCGACAATTTCTGCTGGCCTGATCCAATCGAGTCTGAAAAGACCCCCGATGGCAAGTTCAAACTCGCACAACTCGTTCGTGCAAACCGTGAACTTGAGCGAGTATGTCGTGCTTACCACCTTCCTTGCGTTTCTGGAAAAGATTCGATGAAGAACGATTACGGGGTGTGGCCGAACAAGATTTCAATCCCTCCAACCATGTTGTTCTCATTGTTTGGAAATCAACCAGATGTTCGCAAGACAGCTACGTCGAATTTCAAACATCACGGCGAGCGAATCTATCTGGTTGGTACAACTCATGCGGAACTTGGGGCTTCTGAAGTTGCTTTCCATTTGAAGGAGCGAGGCGATGCAACAGGTATTGGTGGGCAAGTGCCAATGCTCCAACATCCAACCGAACAGTTAGAAGTGTACCGAAAATTATCAGCATCGATTCAAGATGGACTGATTCGAACTGCGCATGATTGCAGTGAAGGAGGCTTAGCGATTGCATTGGCAGAGATGTGTATTGGTGGTCGCTGCGGAGCGGTTATTGATATCGATGGAATTGGTGATGGTGACGCATTCACCCGTTTATGGAGTGAATCACTTGGCCGAATCGTAGTCTCAGTAGAGGCTGAACACGAACTCGCATTTGTTGAAATGATGGAAGGGGCAGATCTTCATTTAATCGGCATGGTTACGGAATCATCTGAACTCATTATTGAAGATGGATATGATCAAATCATACAAACAGATGTTGACGAACTGACCAGTTCATGGAAAGAGGCATTGGATTTGACGGGGGCGATTGAATGACTCAAGAGGTCAACGTTTGCGTTCTTTTTGGCTTCGGCATCAACTGTGACCGAGAGACGGCTGCCGTGTTTGAGATGGTTGGTGGCACCTCAGAGCGAGTGCATGTGAATCGTCTCGTTCATGGCGAACGCCATCTCTCAGAATTTGACATACTTGCAGTTCCTGGTGGTTTTTCTTTTGGCGACCACCTCGGTAGCGGGCGACTCCTTGGCAACCGTTTGCGCTTTGCTTTACGCGAACAACTTCAGCAATTTGTCAAGGATGGCAAGCCAATTATTGGTATCTGCAACGGATTCCAAGCACTTGTCAAAACTGGATTATTACCGGGGCCAAACAACGTTTCTCTTGAACCCGACTTAGTTCAACGAGCAAGTCTCACACTCAACAACACAGGACGATATGAAGACCGATGGGTCACACTTGAATTCGATTCGCAGAGCCCATGTATATGGACGAAAAACATGGAACGAATCGAATGCCCTGTACGTCATGGTGAAGGCAGATTTGTCATGCCAACATCTGAAGAATTGGATACGCTCGCATCGAACCACCAATTGACAGTTCGCTACGTTGATCCATTATCTCCACAAGGAGAAGGGATTCAAGACGAACCCCTTCCATTCCCAATAAGTCCGAACGGCAGTATGCGAAATATCGCTGGAATTTGCGATGCGACAGGGCTTGTCTTTGGACTCATGCCTCATCCAGAGGCATTTTACAGCATGTGGCTCCATCCAGAGCACACTTCCATGAACATCGGTGATGATTGGGAAGGCGAAGGATTGCAAATCTTCCGTAATGCAGTTGAATACGTTCGAAGTCAACGGTGACTGAGAATGGAACGTCGAGAAGACATTGATCAACTCAGAGGTCTTGCAATCTTACTCATGGTGATGGTTCATGCTGCAGCGACATGGGCGCCTTCAGAAGCATCAACGACATCGCTCTTCGCAATTGTTATCGCTGGATTGGGCGGATTGGCAGCGCCTCTGTTTGTCACTGTAGGTGGTTGGGTAACAGTTCAGTCGAGCTGGACGCTAAGAAAAGCACTCATTCGTTTCATATTCTTGATGATGGCACAAATTTTGGTGAATGCATGTGCGCCCCACCGATTCGAAATCTTCACACCAGGCATTTTGTCGCTGTTTGCGGTACTGTATCTCTTCGCACCATTCTGGCTCCGACTTGCGAACAATGTAGCCACATGGTACCTCTCTCTTCTCTTGATTGGCATCCTCAACTGGCAACTACTACCAGGTGACTCTACGCTTACATGGGAAGATCGCATCAATACATCAGGATTCATCGAAGCTCTGATGCATGTCATGATCACAGGCACATATCCTCTGTTCCCTTGGATTTTCTTCTCAATCCTCGGTGCTGGATTAAACATCCACGAACCAAATGTTCGGCAGAAATCAATCTACGTAACCTATGGCCTAATCGTATGCATCATTCTTCTGATTCATTCATTAAGAGACAACATTCCATTCGCCCAACCAATTGGTGAGGCAACGTTGACATTTTTCCCAGCAAACACACCATTCTTGATTGGAGCATTTACTGGAGTTCTTCTCATTTGGATTCTCCTTGAGCACCGTCGACCATATCGATCGTTAAACAAACTTGGCAGACTCTCCTTAACGTTGTACGTGGTTCATTTTATCCCTCTTTACTTTGGGGCGAACCTCACACTTACGTGGAGTATTGCTATTCCTGCAGTTCTATTGTTCACAATCGTATGGTGGCCAATAAGCGTCTATCATCAAAACAAGTATCCTCGATACAGTCTCGAATACGCTTTACAGCGACTTTCACGTCATGGAGAGGAGGGGGCGTAAAACGCCCCCTCCAGTCATGACATGCGTAATCGTACTTCTATCTGCTTCGTATCGTCTTACACGAATCACTCTGCAAGAGCTTCGGCAGCCTTCTTGGCGCCCATCCATGCTACAACACCGAATCCGATCTTGTTGATCATATCAGCAATGTTGTATGCGATACCCATCCAGAGCTCGCCTTCAGTACCAGCGTCGATGATTTTAACCTCTGGGCTGAAAAGATAACCGAGTGGGTAGATGATCCATCCAACAACGATGAACCATCGCAGAGCATTTGCACTCCACTTGAGTTCATCAGAAATCTTGCTGTTATCGACACCAAGTCCGTCGGTCCAAGGGGTACCGGTTGCGACAATGATCATTGCCCATCCCATTCCACCGAGGAGGAGGCCAGCCCATGCGTTCATGAGGCCAGCTTCACCAGCGTATCCAAATCCAATCATGATAAGAGCACCAGTGAAACAGATTCCAGTGAATCCAAGTCCAGCGAACGTCTTGTCTGTGATGGCGTCCTTACCAACCAGGCTTGGGAACTTGAGTGCCATGAGTGGAACGGTAATGATCCAGTCCATGTAGCGGTACTCAATGGAAACCACTTGATGCTCGACGTAAACGCCTCGCATGTAGTAGTAGTGGAACGCTGCGATACCGACAATCAAAGCTGAGATTGTCATGGTTGTGCGGTGCTCCTTACCGACGTTTGAGCGTTCGCTCATGAAAAAGACAAACGCTGCACCCATCGAAATGTATCCAACGAAGAAGAGGAAGAATGTGACGAGTTCAAGACCGTCATTGTTTCCGTCATTTAGGAACGGACAAACCTCTGTTCCATTTACATCGACACAATCTGCGGATGGGTTAATTATTTCTGCAGCTGCTGGCATTGCAACTGCAGTAAGCGACAACAACATAACAGCGAGAATAACACTGTTACGGCGGTTCAACTTCAGGCTACGTAGTTTTGATGAGTCTTCATACTGCATGTTCATCAGCGTGTAATGATTTCGTCGCGAATATATACTTTCGTTTTCGCGTGTAACTTTATCTGCTTATTTTTTCACCCATCTGAACGGACCATAGAGAGGCATACTTACCATTCAAAGCGAGTAAATCCTCGTGTTTTCCGCGTTCAATTACCTCTCCATTTTCTAACACCAAGATGGAATTTGAATGTCGAACGGTCGATAGTCTGTGGGCGACAATAATCGTCGTTCGATCCTTACTGATTCGAGCAATACTTCGTTGCAGTGCAGCTTCTGTTTCATTGTCAACCGCAGAAGTTGCCTCATCAAGAATGAGTAACGGGGCATCTTTCAGTACTGCTCGAGCAATGGCAATGCGTTGACGTTGACCTCCGGAAAGTCGATATCCACCTTCACCAACAAACGTTTCCCATTGATTGGGGAGCTCTTTGATGAAATCAAACGCTTCAGCGGCGAGTGCTGCTTGCTTAACTTCTTCATCTGTAGCATCATTGCGCCCGTATCGAATGTTCTCGAGAATCGAGGTGGGAAAGAGCGTTACGTGTTGCGAAACCAAAGCAATAGAATTTCGCAAGGATGCTAATGAATACTCATCGATTCGTTTTTCGCCCCACGAAATCGAACCAGCACTAGGGTCTACAAAACGGAGGAGAAATCGCGTAAATGTTGTTTTTCCAGAACCTGTTGACCCAACGATACCTACGGTTGAGCCCGCTTTGATTTCCACGCTGAAGCCATCGAACAATGGACTTCGATCAGGATATGCATAGTCGACTTGATCGAAAACAATTGGCGAACGTTTTGCAATCTCTTCATCCAATTCAAACGCTCCATCAACAACCGAAGCAGGCTCGTTCAGTAAGGATAGAATCCGAACGGAAGATGCCATTGCTCGTTGATACAGGTCGAATGTTTCACCAAGTCGTGTCAATGGCCAAAGCAGTCGTTGGGTCATGAAGACGAGAACAGAATACGCGCCGACCGCCAAGACACCGTCGAGTGCAAGTTTCCCGCCAAGGAGGAGGGTGGCTGTGAATCCAGCGAGAATGGCCATTCGAATCAACGGAACGAATGCCGCCGATAGACGAATTGCTGAACGGTTCGCCTCCCTGTATTCTGATGAAAGCGATCGAACGCGATCAAGTTCCTTCACTTCATTCGTGAACGATTGAATTGTCGCCATCCCCGTTAGATCGTTCTCAAGTAAGGCATTCAATTGACCAGCTGCTGTACGAACATCCCGGTATCGCACTTCGAGTTTCTTTTGATAGAGGAATGAACCCCACAAAATAATCGGGATTGGTAGAACTGCAAAGAGTGCTATTTCCCATGAGAGGTAAAGGAAGACAGCACCAACCACAATGACCGTCGTTGTAACTTGGAGCAAATCATTCGCACCTTTGTCCAAAAACCGTTCGAGTTGATTTACGTCGTCGTTCATGATCGCTAACAAATCACCCTTCTGATGTTCATCAAACCATGTCATGGATTGATTTTGAACATGATCAAAGGTTGTAATTCGTAAATTATGTTGGACTGTCTGAGCAAGATTTCTCCACAAAACTGCGTAAAAATACTCGAACAGAGATTCCAAACCCCATATGACGAAGGTGGCTATTGCGAGGACGATTAATTGATTCCAAGGATCGATGATGCCCCATTGACCAAGAAGCGACTCTTCCTTTTGAACGACGACATCAACGGCTACACCAATTAGAAGTGGGGGGGCTAAATCCCAGATTTTGTTCAGGATTGAACAAAGAATTGCTAGGCGAATTTTGCCTTTTGGAGCATCCGAGCGTGAGAGAACGCTTCGAAGAGGCCTCTCAACTTCAACCATGAGTGACGCTCCTACGACGCGGTATGTCAATTCTTGCTCCTGAATCATGAAATTCCTTAACAACTCTCTTCTCCACACTCGATACAACGGGTGTTGCAAGGTGTGGCTTCATGACGGACAAATGCTTCCAAAAAAGGAAGGTCAGACACGCCATATCACATTGATCGACCCCGATAAGCAAGCACCTGACGTTGCAGCACAGCGGGCCTTGATTGCTGTTGAATCTGGAACCTCAGCCATCTTCGTGGGTGGCTCAACCGACACAGAGAGCAACATCGTCGATGCTACGTGCGGAGCGATTCAGGAAGCCCTGGAATTGGCTATGTTCGCTTCAAGCCAACATCCCGATGCCGACGAAGACATGTGGAACATTCCAGTGATTCTTTTTCCAGGAGGCGCTCATGCAATGTCTGCCAAGGCAGACGGGATTCTTTTCATGATGCTCATGAACAGTACGAGCCGTCAATTCCTCATTGAAGAGCAACTCAAGGGCGCCCCATACATCTCCAAAGCAGGACTTCAAACAATTCCTACTGGGTATGTTGTTTGTGCACCAGGTGGCGCTGTTGGCGAAGTCGGCCAAGCCGAATTGATTCAATCCGATGATGCAGAACTCGTTGCCGCATATTGCCAAACTGCAGAGATGTATGGATTTTCAACCGTGTACCTTGAAGCAGGTTCAGGCGCATCTTCCCCAGTAAATCTTGATCTTATTCGAACTGCAAAAGCGTCCATGGATTGCACACTCCTCGTTGGGGGAGGTATTCGTTCATCAGAACAGATGAAAGCAGCAGCCGATGCTGGAGCGGATTACATCGTCACTGGAACGATTACCGAAGAGTTTGAAGATTTACAACAACTCAAAGAGCGTTTACAATCACTCATCAACGTCCTCTGACGCATCATCGAAGAGGACTGGGTCGCCACTACCGCCAGGTGAGGGAGGTCGAGTTCCATCAACATCCATTCCCTGTGGAAGTTCAGATTCTTCAACGGTTAGATCAACAGTGCCTCCATCTGCAAGATGGCGCATGTCATCCGCGTTCGGACTTGATAGACTTCGCTCCACATCTGGACTGTTTGCATATGCTTCTCGCTTTGCTTCTCGGGCATCGTGACCACGGACGAGCGAGAGCGAATCTGCAAAGACTCTTCCAACAACTTCTCGGGTACGTTCGCCCCTTCGAACGCTGTTGACTTCTTCCATTGCAATATCGTTCTGCGACTCAAGTTCACGGATTTCTGCCACACGATCGGTAAGTGCGGCTTCAAGATCGGTAATTGTGAGCGACATTTGCTGAATACGCTCGTCTCGTTCGAAGACATCGGTGTGCAATCGACGTTCTCGCCTTCGAAGCGACTCATATTCTCGATTTCGCTCAAGAAGACGACGCTTCATCTCTTCAATCTGCTCGACAAGATAATCATGTTCTGCAGAAACGGAACGCGGACCTTGCATCACACGTTCAAGTTGTTCTTCAAGATCAGCCAATCGCTTATCTCGAGCATCCAATAAACCTCGCATTCGGTCGGCAATATCTCGCAAACGTTGTCGTTCTTCTTCCAATGCATTGTTTGCTGCAACTTCAGCATCGTACTGGGCAGTCTTCTGATCAAGTTGATTCTTCAGGGAACGGACTTCATCTGCAGTAACAGACGTTAATCCAGCATCAGCAGCCTTCTCCAGGGCTTCGACCATAAGTCCCATCCGACCTTCCATTTCAGCAATCACTTCGTCTTGGGAGACACTTAGCGTGCGAAGTTGTTCCACTTCTTCATGAAGCGCATCTTGCTGTTCCTTCGAAAGTGATGCAGATTGGGCATCAAGTTCCTGACGAGCATCGCTCAATAAGCGCTCAAGATGGACAATACGGGCTTCAGCATCTTTCAATTCCGATTCACTCTGATGGAGGCGTTGAATTTCAGGAGCAACCTCGTCTTCACGTTCAGCCAAATCGAGTTCCAAAACACGGAGACGTTGCTTAATGGTGACAACTTCTTCGTTTCTACGACCAAGTTCATCCCATGCGATGAGAACCTCTTCAACAAGTTGGTCCACAGGGTAGCTTTTCAACATCCCTTCCAGCGCCGCCTTATCGTTTCCAGAACTGTTCGTTTGCCCACGAGAGGCATCTGGATTGGAAGCGCCGAGCGTCATACAAGGGGCTATCGCAACTCAACCACTCTTGAACCTTCCCTGTCAATCGGGGCAGAAAGCGCCCGATTTTGCAGTAAATCCTTCGAACCAAATCAGTTGATGGAGGTGTACATGTCATCAGGCATT
>MDSZ01028568.1_pt1 | contig 11537 bp, 4 predicted proteins | sample 811201 | NCBI WGS metagenome assembly MDSZ01 (sample SAMN05326647, study PRJNA326480) | marine metagenome | isolation source: seawater | place: Indian Ocean: North | collected 2010 | reverse complement strand
TTGTCGCGTCATCATCATCATCAAAAGCTCTTCTCTCTCAAAGATTTTTTGCTCTCAATTTCAATCGCCACACAAAACACCACCACAAAACACCACCACAAGACACCACCACCACCCAAAGCGCGCTTTTGCGTTTTCGTGTTGTTGTTGTCGTCGTCGTCGTCTCAAAGCACTACAATCTCTTCTTTTTCCAGAGACGACGAAAGAGAGAGAGAAAAAGTCAAATCGATTTTTGTCGTCCGAATTGTACTACATTTTGCACCAAAAATCTCTTTCTAAAAAAAAAAAAAGGGAGGAGAAAAGACTCGAGAGAGAGAAAAGAGAGAGAAAAAAAACAACGGGGTTTAAAACCCTAAACAGAACATGTGTGTTTTTTTTTAAAAAGAGATAAGAGAAGGTGCCTTTTGGGTTCTTTCTTTCTTTCAATACAACGGGGAGATAAAGTCATCATTAATGCACACGCCGTGTATAAAGTGTTGTCTGTCTGTCTGTCTGTCTGTCGTCTTCGGAGAAGAATACCTTGCGCACAACGCGTCCCCTCTCTCTCGCTTTTCGCAGAGAGAGAGAGAGAGAGAGAGACGCGCAGGAGTGGTAAGGAGTACATAAAAAAGTGCTTTTTTTCGGACCTGAACTGAACCGTTCGGGAGATCCGGTGTCACGTAGTACTACTACTCAGCGCAGCTCAGCGCAGCGCAGAGAGAGAGAGAGAGAGAGAGACGCGCAGGAGTGGTAAGGAGTACAATATAAAGTGCTTTTTTTCGGACCTGAACTGAACCGTTCGGGAGATCCGGTGTCGTATAGTACTACTCCTGCGACGAAATAAAGACGTAGTTTTGCCTCTGTACTACCTTTTGCGCTTTGCGTCTGAGGACCCGAACGCGCCGCCAAACGACAACACCAACACCACCCGCGGTGTTTCGTCGTCGTTTACGTCGTTTACGTCGTTTACGTCGTCCACATGGGCGCGTGCGCGTCCAAACCGACGACGACGACACAAGTGGTGTCGGGGAACACAGACTTTGACGACTTTGAAGACGTTGATGATGATGTCGTCAAAGAAGGTGGTCTTCGGATCGATGATGATGTCGAAGACGACGACGACGACGACGACGCCAAAGACGAGATAGAGATAGAGATCGAACTGGCAAAGAGAGAGGAGGAAGCGTTCGTGCTCGTGCGAACGAAAGACGCGGCGACAAAAAAAAACGTCGACGATGCGAACGACGCGAACACCACCACCACCACCTTTACGGGAGGAGGAGGAAGAGGAGGAGGAGAAAGATCGATGACGAAAAGAGAGGAGGGAGAAGAGAGCTTTTTCGCGGGGTTCCAACAACGGGCGGCGGCGAAGGAAAAGGATCCCGCGGGGCGCCGCGCGGTTTCTTCGGAAGAAGAAGAAAGACGCGTATCGGTGTCGTCGACATCGCCGGCATCTGGAGCGACGAAAAGCAGCGCGGAGTCGGGAAGAAGTGTAGGAGAGCGTCATCGTTCGGTACGACCGCGGCGAGAACGGGGACGAGGGAGCGGCGGTCAAACGGACGGGATGAACGCGCGCGACGAGCAGAAATGGAGGAGAAGTCCGAGGGTGAGAAGTCCGAACAACGACAACAACAACAACAACAACAATGAGGGTCACCACGACCACGACTACCACCACCACTACCACCACCAGCAACAGCAACAACAACGTAATCGTCAACCTCATCAAAATCGGACGGCGAGAAGGCAAAATTCGTTCAGTAGGCTCTCGTCGCATCCCAGTCCGAGACAGACGCAAGCGACGACGCCGACCGGACAGTACGTGAATGCAAATCACGGCACGAAACATAAAAGAATATCTAGTAGAGGTTCCTGGCACGACGGATTGAGTAACTTCTCGGATGAAAACGGCATGCGTTCGTTCTTTGGCGCGCCGGTGAGTTCCGGTCCGCCGAAGAAGTGGTCCATCGGCGATACTTTAGGTGAAGGGAGTTACGGGAGAGTAAATTTAGCGTTAAATGGAGAGACTGGTGAGCTGTTCGCATTGAAGGAGGTGAAGATTGCAGGATGCAATACACGCGATGCGAACAACAAAGACTTCGAGGACACCCACCACCACCACCATCAAACTTTAGAGATAACAAAGGACGGCAAACGTTCCACTCGATCGTCCTTAGACGGTGGCTTAATCACTCCGACTGTTCAAGATCCTCGCCTCCGCGAATCTATCGTTCAACTCCAACAAGAAGTGCACATGCTTTCACAACTCACCCACCCGAACATTGTCCGATACATCGGCATTAAGCGGCAAAAAGATATATTGAACGTCTTCATGGAATACGTTCCCGGTGGATCCATAGCTTCCTTACTCCAAAGGTTCGGTCCACTTGGTGATAGCGTGACCAGAGTGTACACTCGCCAAATATTGATAGGTTTAGACTACCTCCATTCGCAACGCGTGGTCCACAGAGACATAAAAGGCGCGAACATTTTGGTTGAAAAATCAGGTCGAATCAAACTGGCGGATTTCGGAATGGCGAAAATGTTGGAGTTTGTCGACATCGAACGGAACAATCACGCAAAGAAAGCCATCAAAGGAAGCGCGTATTGGATGGCGCCAGAAGTTATACGGAAATCGGAAGTGACGTTAGGGTGCGACGTGTGGTCGGTTGGATGCACGGTCATCGAGATGGCCTCGGCCAAGCCGCCGTGGTGCGAGTGTTCAACGCAAGTGCAAGCGATGTATAAAATCGCATCGAGCACTGCGTTACCTACGTTGCCGGAAAATAATTTGTCTGCGGACGCGAAAGCTTTCATTTTGCACTGTTTGAAGAGGAATGTGGAAGAAAGGCCGGACGTACAGACATTGTTGATGAATCCGTTTGTGGACGATTCGTCGAACGAAAAGATGTATCGAGCGCCGGCGTTGAAGTACGAGCAGCACGATGGATCGTATTCAAACTTTCCGGATAATCAATCCTTGGTCTCTTCGCACGTGTCGTTAGAGGATCCATCTGAAGAAACGGACGTGGATGAAAATGATGAAGACGAAGATCAGCGACGACGAATAAGAAGCGACGACGACGACGACAACAGCATCTACGGCGGCGAAGATACCGACGTCGATGAATCTTCTTTACACTTCGGAAACAATTTTAACGCGTATCTCTCGCAATCGCCGCGTAACAACGAAGGTCTCACTGATCCTTCCATTCTAGGCGTTCGAAGAAATATCGCGCTGAAACCGTTAGTGGTGAACAGCACTCGATCGAGGAACGAAAAGGCCGGTTCGAGAACTGGAAGTAGCAGTCAGCAAGATGCGGCGGGAACTTCGCCAAAAAACAACAACAGCAACAATACCAATCCGTAATAATAGTATACTGATGCGTACCACCTTCAGACCGAATTGGATCATTAATATATCGATGTTAAAATGTAGTATTTTGTAGCGTTTGTATAATTCATGGCGTGTATTTCAATGTAAGAATAATAGTATAAACTAGTGGTAGTATATATAAAATTTTGTTTTAAAACTCACGTTTCTCGTTTCCATCCTCGGATTGATGATTAAATGCTCGTCGATCTGTGATGGTCGTCCGTAATCGTCGAATAAACGTGTCCTTCGTTGGACAACATTTCTACCGCCTCTCTGATTGCCTCCAGCGTGTACTTCCCGCCCAACAACTCGCACATCTTGGCTATTTCAATCCCGGAATCCCCCGCCGCCGGTCCGCTCGGGTTGTTGTAGATGTCCAACAACTGCTGTTGCAGTGAACCACTCGCCTCTGGGTTGTTCCCACTCGTTGGCATCGCGTACGCCGCCGGTGCTGCCCCGGTTGCCGTCGTCGCTTGCGCCGCGACGCCGGAACCTTTCTCGTTTGAAAATCTCGACGAAGCGTACATCGCGTCCAAGAAGTGAAACGCGACTTCGTTAAAGTCCGTGATTTTTCTGCAATTCATCACTTGAATGTATCTCGCGTCGTTCCATGACTTTAACTTGCCCGTCACTCGCACGTACTCGTTCGTTTCCATCTTCGCCTCTTCGTTCGCCTCGCCGTTCAAAGCGTCTTCGCTCGCAAACTCTTTGCAACAGGCGATCCCGGTCCCATCGTCGATCGTTATCAGCTTATGCGTCCCGGTTTCTTCTTTCGACACGATTTTCCCGACGACGGTAACCAATCCGATCGGTTTCCCGGTGACCAGTGCAAACTCGTCCGCTTCCGCGCTCGACGCCGTCGCGTCCGCTATTTGCTTGATGGTCACGGGTGTGATGGAATCTTCTTGTTGCCGCTTTTGGTATAAGGTCGTCTCGGCGTTGGTGTTATACGCGTTGTTCGTCGCGCTGTTGTCGTCGTCGCATAATAAAAAAAAAGGCACAATAACATCGTCGTCAGTCGCTCGGCAACAACACGGTCACCACCACGTTGTTTTCGGGGAGAGAGAAAGAAGAAAACGCGCAACACCACAACACCACCAACACAGCGCAAAGTTGGTTTTGGTCTTTCTGTTCCCGAGCATCGCGATTTTGAATCATCTTTTCAAAAATCGAAACCCATCATCATCTCGAAAAGAAGAAGAAGAAGAAGAAGAAGAAGAAGAACGACAACAGCGCGTAAAACGAGAGAGAGAGAGAGAGAGAAAGAAAAAGAGAGAAAGAAAAAGAGAGTCGTTTTGCGCGCGCGCGTGCGTACCCGCCGTACCCGCCGCCTTGGAATTGCGTCGCGCCGTCGTTTCCGAAGTAGTTGCTGCTCATTGTATTGGTCGTTCTCGAGTTCTCACGTTCAAAGAGAAGAGGAAAGAATAAGAGAGGGAGAGAAAATTGTGCAGAGATCCCAAAAAAAAATTTTTTAAAAAAAGGAACACCCCTAAAAAGACCCCTTAAATGTGAGCACCCTCTTTTTTTTTTTACTTTGAGCAGCGCTCTCGTCTTTTTTGTGCTAAAAATACTCGGCATCAGGGTAAAAAAAAGAAGGAAGAGAAAGAGCACCTTTAGAGGAGGAAAGAAAAGAGGTCTTCTCTCTCTCTCTCTCTCTCTTCGATCATCGCCGCTTTTGATTTCGCCACGCAGAACGCGCTTTGGTCTCTCTCTCTCTAACTCTCTCTCTCTCTCGTCGCTACTCAAGTCGCTGCTACTCAAGAGGTCTCCAACAACAAAAAAAGAGATGACGACTTCGACGAAGGAACACCATCACCGAGGTAAAAGAAGGAGGTGGCGACAAAAAGCGAGCGAGGCAGCGTTGTGGGCACTCTCGAAAGACGAAGAGCGATCGATCGAGTGTTTCTTGCGAGAGAGAAGACGAGGCGGCGAAGAAGAAGAAGAAGAAGAAGAAGAAGAAGAAGAAGAAGAATTGAAAGAAGAACGACGACGAGAGCATTCGTTCATTCACGACGCGCTCGAAGGCATCGCGGCGTTCGACTCGGTGCGAGACGAAGAGGATCGATCGAGGCTGTTCGAAGCGTTCGTGCCTTTGAGATATGGGAGAGGCGAGTGCGTGGTCAGGCAAGGCGACGTGGGAAGGAACTTTTACGTCATCGCGAATGGGACGTGCGAAGTGGTCGTGAGGAGAGAGTCGATGATGGACGAGAACGATGATGATTTCGATGGTGGCGATGGTGATGATTTCGATGGTGAAGGAGACGAAGAAGGAACGCGAGACGACTTTGGATGTGATTTAAAAATAGACGCCGCCGCGATGAACGCGAGAGGAGGAAGAAGAATAAAAAACGTGATAAAAAGGAAAGAAATTGGAAGCGGACAAACGTTCGGTGAAGTTGCCTTATTAAACCCAAACGTTCCCATTCGATCGGCATCCGTCTTTGCCAAATCGAACCGAGTGACGCTATGGGCGATCGACTCGAAGACGTTTGGCGCTATCTTGCGCGCGACGGCGTTCGAGAAGAGAGCGAGGAATGAGAGTACGTTGGAGAACGTGAAGTTTTTCGCGGATATGTTGGATGATTACGAAATATCGTTGCTAGCGGACGCATTGAGCGAAGAATTCGTTTTTGAGAAAGGTGCGGTGATTATGAAACGAGACGATGAGACGGCCGCGAAGAGGATGTATTTTCTCTGTCGAGGGGAATGCGAGGTGAGATTTAAAAAAAATTCTCCAGAAGACGAAAGAGATGTAAGAGAGCAGCAACACGAACAACACAGAACAGTAAAAAAGCTCAAACCTGGCTCATATTTTGGCGATTTGAGTTTACTGAGAGGTACTCCGCCAACCGCCGATGTCGTCGCCACAAGCGATGCCGTCAAAGTGCAATGGCTCGATCGAGGCGCGTTTCGCAGGTATGTTCGAGCCGATATCGTAGAAGCGTTAGAAAAGCGTGCGAATGGATATTACATGGCACCAGAAGCTAGGGCTAATACTACCACGGCGTTAAAATTGGAGACAGGAACAGGATTGACCACCGAGACTCGGGGCTCAACACCAGATTTGACGGCGGCCCCGGAGTCGTCGTTTCCCGATGAACGCGCACGCAACATCCAAGAGGGCAATATCACAAAAAATACACTCACCACTCATCATCATCTTCAGCGACATTTAAACGTGACGAACTCGGTCAAGTCAGCATTTAAATCGCTTTCGAGACGTTTGAGAGGAGAAAAAGGAGAAACGAAATCTTCTTCTTCTTCTTCTTCAGCAGCAGCAGCAACTGCCGTTCGAACGTGCGCCGAAACCCTTTCTTCGAACGTCGACGACGACGATACGCGGAATCGAGGAAGAGAATATCTTAATAAACAAACGAGAGAAACAACAACAAAAACAATAACATCATCATCATCATCATCACACCAACAACTCCTATCGAAGGTTTCCAAACGCAAACACCTCACTTTTCACAAACAACTTGGCGTTGGGATGACCGCAGCAGTCTTCCTCTGCAAAACATCTGACCAGTTCAAACATCCGTGTTGCGTCAAAGTCATGCGCAAAAAAACTCTCCGAGATCTCGATCAAGTTGCCAATGTCACGCGCGAACGAGAGTTACTGAGATCCTTCCCGAATCAACACTTTGTGATGCAAGCGATGTGTTCGTTTCAAGACGACCACTTCGCGTATTTAGTGATGGAACACATGACAGGTGGAGATTTGTTCCAGTTGTTAGTGAAAGGACCGTTTTCCTCGGGCGGCGGCGGCGGCGGCGGCGCGCAGAAGACTGTTGGCGAGTACAACGAAGACGCGAAGAAGATGCACACCGAGTCTAACGATTCACATCTAAACACCATCACTTCTACCACAAACACAGAGAACAATTTCGTCGGAGGAATGAAATCATCGGGCGGAGGAGGTTTCCCACTCCTACTTGCTAAATTCTACGTCGCCGAGGTCTCGTGCGCGCTTCAATTTCTCCACCAGCGCAACTACATCTATCGCGATTTGAAACCGGAAAACGTCTTAATCGACAGGTTTGGTCACTGTAAACTGTGCGACTTAGGTTTTACTAGAAAAATCAATCCGTCGTACGAAAGGTGTTACACCACGTGCGGGACTGCGGATTACATGGCTCCAGAAGTCACTTTACGCAAAGGCTACGCATTCGCCGTTGATGTTTGGGCGGTAGGGGTTTTGTTATACGAGTTGTTGACTGGTAAGGCGCCATTTGCGGCAAAAACAGACGGAGAGAGGCATCAAAGGATCATCAGGGGCGACGTTCGGTTCCCCAAAACATTTAATTTTGAAGCTAAAGATATTGTCTCGAAGATGTTGGTAGTCGATCCGAGTCGACGGATGACGTTTAATGACAATCAATACGTGGGAGGCGAGGAAAAGAAGAGCAACGACGAAATATTGCATCATCGAACGACGTTTGAAAACCACCCTTTTTGGGCTCCATTCGATTGGGAGGAAGTTAAAACGAAGCAAATGAAACCGCCGTTTCGACCAAGAACGAGGCCGGAAAAAGAGCTCTTTCGTAAGTATCCACCATTGAAGGAGCATTGCGTGGAAGGCTTGAAACCAACCGCTGCTGGTGATTCGACTAAATATACAATCGCGAATTACTAAAACACGCTAGCAGCTGGTTGCTAAATGCAGTACACGTATCCTACAACTGAACGCGCCACGGCATGTCATCGTCGTCAAACACGCTCATCATTTTTGTCTTCTCTTTTTCCAAGTCTTCCTCGATCGAGGCGTATTCGTCTATGAAGAATTGCATGTCATTAATATCAGTGTTGTTTTCCGATGACGTCGGTGGCTTATTGGAACTCTTCGTTCTCGTCGCATTCGTTGTAGACATATCACCAACAGGCAACCCGCTATTTTGTGAAATCTTTCGAATCAACCTGGACCAGTTCGGAAATAGCCGCAAAGCTTTGGGATGCCCGACGATAACGTTCAATGCTTTCGCTCGGCTGGTAGCAACGTTAAAGCGTTTTGGGTCGCTCAAAACCGTATGTCTCGCTTCTTCTACTCCAAATCCACCTTCTCCGTTTTGTCGTCGACGAAGCGCAGACGGTCCCGTGCTCGCTACTGTTGAAATAATAATCACTTTAGCTTCTTGACCTTGGTAATCGTCAATCGTCCCGACTCGAATGGCACCTAAATTTATTCGTCTTAAAACTTGACGCAATAACAACACTTGTCGTCTATATACCGCGATGACTTCAATATCTCTCGGATTGATTCTGTTTGCCGGATCATTCGCATCAGACGCGGACATCAGCGCGGAAATGATCTCGCACACTTTTTCGCACTCTAAAGCGTTGCTAAAACTTTTAGTTTCAACTTTCGATTGCGACTTGCTGATTTCAACTTTTTCCAGACCTTCGACGGCGATGAAGACGTTTCGATGGCGTTGAGAATGACGATGATAGTTTGTAACTTCTTTGACGTTGTTGTTGTTGTTGTTGTTGTTGTTGTTTTGATGCATCGTCATTAAGTTTAAACGTTCGAACATTTCGTCTTCGGGTAAGCGAATATTTTTTTCCGACGCGCACGCTTCGAGCTTCTCTCCGTAGAAGGATTCCGAAGGAATTGCCAAAATGTCTGGATGCGATCGGTAGTTTTTCGTCAGTGTGATCAAATTCTCGTCGTCGCTGCTTTTGTCATTACCGCGATGATCTTCATCGTTCGATGATTTCATCGTTCTTCTTTCAATCATACCCACGCACATTTCCAATAGGGATTTTTCCAGGCCGCCTCGCATGGCCACTTTCGAGTGAACGAGCGGCCCGAGCTGTTTTGGATCACCGCTCATAACTACCAACGTCTGCTTATTTGCCAACGACATCGGAATCAACACTTCTGGGATGGTTGCTTGCGCGGCTTCGTCGATGAACAAATGCGTCAGTCCCGGTTTGTTTCTCCAACATTGACAAAGCTCGTCCCATTCGCTAACTTCGAAGAAGGAGTGAAACGCGAAATTAACGTGTCGATATCGCGGGCCATCGATTTCAACATTTACATTAGCTCTCGCTTTGTGCAAAGACGTTTTCATGGCTTCGTATAAAATGCCCGCAGAGACGCACGAACAGACGAGCACTCGGGCCGATTGTTGCAATTGATTGTTCTTTTCTCCTTCTGACGCGAACCAATCGTCCACGTCTACAGTAAACGGAGTAATCGAATCCATCTTTTCACTCATCGCTCGTCTTGGGTCGTCGATGCGACAGTATACGTTCGTACACGGGGTTGAATTGCAAAAGTATTTCGGATGTTCGTGCACGATGCGGTCTAAGATGACATCAGCTGCGTATGGTGCTGGTGCGCAGACTAAAATTCGCGCTTCTGGATTCACCGATAACGCGTCTAGGACCGCGTGTGCAATTGTTAACGTCTTACCAGTACCAGGAGGGCCGAAACACACGAGCGGCGCGCATGAGCGTTCTTTTATATCGTCAGTATTAGTATTATCGTTTATCTGCTCCAACGAGAGTTGTTCTCTCTTTTGTCGACAACGCATCACAAATTGATATTGTTCTTCGTTGATGCCACGTCGGAGTCGTTCGATTTCGTTCTTTTGCTGCCCTTTACTGCCGGTCTCTATCCGCGAAACACTATTATTATAACCTCCGTATCCCACTTTCAAAGTCGCGCACGCGCACAACGCCGCGCGACACCTCGAGAAGTAATTCTCATCCATGGCAAACCGCACGTGTACTTTCAGCGTCTTCTCTGTGCATGCGTTTCCCATTTTGGTAGCCGCGTTGACAGTCCACGGCGCTTGTAAGTGTACCGTTTGAATTTTCGAGATGATTGCTACAATGCGAAATCCGTACTCGACGTACCGATCCCGTTCTTCTTGATTACCCACCTTGACTCGACACCGAACGACATCGCCGACGACTATTGGAGGATAGCCGTTCTGTAAGCCGGGAACTTCCAACGAGTATATGACAAATCTACTCGAAGTACTTTGTCCTATTTGGTGTAACGTCCGGTTGAACATGTCGTACCTTTTCACGTCGTTGTTTTGTTGCGCTTCTTCGATGAAGAGTAAACGCGCGGATTTGAGGAGAATATTATCGAAGGACCGGTCTTTCTTTGACGACGACGACGACGACGACGACGACGACGAAATCTCGCGAAAGACTCTCGCCCATTCCAACGATTTCGTCCACGGTGCGTGATCGAGAGACTCAAAAAAGACTTCAAGTTCAGGATGCATGATCATAGTTCGATGAATTTTGTATTCCGAAAGCCAGGTGGGCTTTCTCGAGGCGTAGTAATCCGCCGATGCCGGCAAGACATTTCGGTTTTCAATCGCCAAAAAATATCTGCCCGTGTGCCCCCAGATGATGTCTAAATAGCTCCTTCCGGGTGGATAATATCCTACAGGTTCAGAATCGAAGGCATATCGTAACGAATCGGGGATGAACGGCGTCGCTTCTTCGCTCAATACGGAAACATTTGTTGCGTTGTTGAACGCATTCGAGCATGTGATTAAGACCGAACATTGCGTCGCGCACGCGCAGAGCTCCTGTTTCTTGGTACCAAAGATAGCGACAATCCACGATGCCATGTACGCACGTTTCGTCTCCACGTCAATCGTACACTCGACCGTAACTGGGTACACGCCGCCCGCCGGTATGCGCACAATTGGTCTTTTTCTATTATTACTATTTTCTCTTCTCGTCATCCGATGATGATGTCTCGAAGCAGAAATGTTGTAATCGTCGCGCAAAGAGAACACGGATGAAGCACAATCTCTCGTTCTTTGCCATGGATCTTTGTTTTCTCCTCTGCTGTTACTATTGATGATGTCATTTCCATTTTCGTTTATTTCGTTTGCGTCTACGATGCGCACGGCTACTAAGGTGATATCTTCTCGACCATTGTTCTTTATGTACACGCACCTCGAGCGCCTCTTGAGCGTTTCTTCTTTTGTATTTCGTTCTGGTGCCGTTTGCGTCGCCGTTTCAAGACCGAGCGCGGCAAACGCGGCTTGGACGTCTTTAGTCTTCTCCTGAGCGTTGGTACCTTTTTCGTCTTCGTCCTCCGTGTTACTACTATTACTACTACTACTACTACTACTACTATTATTATTAGTATCGTTCTCGTCGTCATAGTTCTCGTCGTCTTTAATGGGAAACATTCCAAACGGTGGAT
>MDSZ01001546.1_pt1 | contig 11537 bp, 11 predicted proteins | sample 811201 | NCBI WGS metagenome assembly MDSZ01 (sample SAMN05326647, study PRJNA326480) | marine metagenome | isolation source: seawater | place: Indian Ocean: North | collected 2010 | reverse complement strand
TTACTTCAGCTGCAGACATTTTTTCAGATTTGTGTAAATCAACTGGGATACCTCTACCATCGTCTTCTACGGTTATTGTATTATCCTTACGGATATAAACATTTATGTTTTTACAATCCCCTCCAAGAGCCTCGTCTATTGAATTATCAACCACTTCGAAGACCATGTGATGCAATCCTGTTCCATCATCTGTGTCTCCAATATACATACCAGGCCTTTTTCTTACAGCTTCAAGACCCTTTAAGACTTTTATTGACTCTGCATCATAAGAACTATTAATATTTTCTGTATTATTTTTTGGCATTTAATTTTAAATATAAATTATTATATCATTTTTTTTGAACAAGTTACAATCATGCTAAAAAGTATCCCGCTATTAATGATTAATACCAACAGTTTTAATTGAAAAAAAAAAAATTAATTTAAAAAATCAATTTTTTTATATTTTCATTGGCATTATAACGTAATAACTATTTATATCAGATTTATCTTGAATTAAGACAGGGGAAGTTGAGTCTTTCAAATTAAGTACAAGATTTTGATCTTCCACTTCTGAAGCTATATCAAGAAGATATTTCGAATTAAATCCTATGGTCAAATCATCATCTTTATAAACAGCGTTTAAAATATCATTGCCATCGCCAGAATTAGTACTATTGACCGATAATTTTACCTTTCCTTTAGTAATTTCTAATTTGACACCTTCTTTTCTATCTAAAGAAACAGAAGTAACTTTTTCTACAGAATTAATAAAGTCTTTTGAATGTACTACTAGTGTTTTATTGTTGTCTTTGGGTACAACTTTTTGATAGTCAGGGAATTTTCCGTCTATTACTTTTGAAATTAACTCAACTTTTCCTAAGTTAAATTTGATCTTAGAATCACTCGTTTGAATAAATAGTGGTGCATCAATTTCTGCCATCATTGCGCAAATTTGGAAAACAGCTTTTCTAGGAATTATGATAGAGGAAAAATTTTTTAAGTTTGATATTTCGAGACTACTGGAAGACAACCTATGACTATCTGTTGCGACCCCAGTAAGTAAAGTTTTGTCTTTACTTTGTGTAATATGTAAAAATACACCATTAAGATAATGACGTGTATCATCATTAGAAATTGAAATTTTAGTTTTATTTAACAATGACAAAAATTTATTTCTTTTAACTTCAATTTTTTCTGTTCCAAAATTATCTTCAAAAGTTGGATAAGTATTAGATGGCAAGCAAAGCAAATTAAAATCGGAATTATCCGATTTTATGCTTAACTTATTCTCAGATTTTAATTTAAAGTCTACATCAGAATTTGCAGGTATTTTTCTTAAAATATCATACAAAACGTTAGCTGAAGTAGTTGTGTCCCCTTCAGCAATTATTTTGACATCATTTATTTCATCAAAAAAAATTATATCTAAATCTGTCGCAACAACTTCCAATTTTCCATTTTTTGCGCTCAGTAAAACATTCGATAAGATAGGTAAAGTATTTTTTTTTTCAACAACCCCTTGGACAAAATTTAAAGATTTAAGTAGAATATCTCTTTTTATTATGAACTGCATTAATCCTAATTTTCGAGCAATAAACCTTTTATTTGAATTAAATTTTTCTTCATCTCTTCATCACTCTCTGATAATTTTGTAATTGTTTTAACTGCGTGTATAACGGTTGTATGATCTCTGTTAGCAAATCTTCTTCCAATTTCTGGCAGTGATCTTGTGGTCAGTTTTTTTGATAAATACATTGCAACTTGCCTTGGTCTAGCTAATGGTCTTGATCTTCTTTGCGAAAGCATATCCGTTAATGAGATATTAAAATAATTAGATACTGCATTTTGTATTTTATCTATAGTAATTACATTTATTTGATTAAAAACATCTTTCAAAATATTTTTACAATCATTAATATTTAAAACTCGTTTATGTATCCTTCCAAAGGCAATTACTCTATTGAGAACACCTATCAACTCTCTAATGTTGGTTTTTGCTTCGTTAGAAATATAGTGAATCACTTCATCACTAATATTTATATTTTCTTTAAATTGGGTTTGTATGTCGTTAATTCTTTTCTTCACAATGTTCTTTTTCAATTCAAAATCAGGAACGTCTATATCAACAATTAATCCCCCTGATAATCTTGATTTTATTCTTTCTTGTACTCGATCTAACTTCGTTGGAGGTCTATCAGCCGATACAATAATTTGTGAGCCTTTTTCCAATAGGCTATTAAAAGTATGAAAAAATTCCTCCTGAAGACTTTCCTTCCCTCTTAAAAATTGAACATCGTCTATGATAAAAACTGAAGATTTTCTAAAAAAATCTTTAAAATTTACCATGTCATTTTTTTTTATTGATTTAATAAAGTGATACATAAATCTCTCAGCGGATATAAACATGACCTCATTTTCATCCTGGAGCTTTAATCCTATAGCATTTAATAAGTGCGTTTTACCTAAACCTACTCCTCCATAAATGTACAGTGGATTATATCTTGACGTGTGTTCACAAACTTTTTTTGAATAAGACAATGCTACTTCGTTGCTTGTCCCCTGAACAAAATTTGTAAAACTTAAATTTGGATTAAGTCTGTTGTAGTTTAATATGGAGTCTTTGATTTCTGAAACTTTAGTAAATTCATCGATTTTAAATTGATCATTTTTGACTGGTTTATGTTCTTCAATTATCTTAAATTCAATCCTGCTTAAGCTCAATTTAAATTCTTTGACTATCTCTAATATTTTATCTAAGTACCTTGAGACAATCCAATCTCTGAAAAATCTAGTTGGAACACCTAAAACAAGATAATCGTTAAATTCTTTCTCCAAAGTAATATTTTTTAACCAACTAGAATAAATTTCTTCTCCAAAATTTTTTTTTAATGTGCTTTGTAATTCAGGCCAATTTAATGTTTTCTCTTCTTCGGAAACAAAAATATTCTTTTGATTGATCGATTTGTTTGTCATGATAAAAAGTAAATTATTCTAAACAACATTATTATTAATTATTTTTCAACAAATTTATTTTTATTTTTGAAAATAAATTAATTTTGGTTGTAGACTTAGCGCTCTGATAGAAATTAAAAAAAATTTATATCCTTGATTTGGTTGTAGACTTAACGCTGAGATAGAAATTTTAAAAAATAATTACAACTTCAAAAAGAAAATTATTCTACATTTAGTTTTTTAAACTACATGAGCTAAATTAAATTTAAATTAAACAACTTTTAATTGTTATTAAACTAGTTTAGATTTTTTTTGATATTTTTGAAATTTTTCTAGATGCAGTTTTTTTATTTGCAATGCCAGTTTTAGCAACCTGCATTAGAATTGATTGAAATTTTGGGAAGTAATCTTTAGCTTTTTTCTTATCACCTTTTTTTATTAATGTTTCCATATGTTTTACAGCAGATTTAAACTTACTCTTACGGATTTTGTTTACAGAGGTCTGTCTTTTTACTCTTCTCACTCTTCTTATGGCTGATTTAGTATTAGGCATTACTGCAAAAGTGTATATATGCCAACAATTTAACGGTCAACTTAATATTTTTGGCATAAATTGCAAAAAAAAGTAGATCTATTGGATATTTTTACTCTTTGTATCGTCGCTCTACAACCTCTGCGACTACAATTCTTTCCGTGCTTTCCGTAAACGTTGAAAAATAATTGAAACGTGCCAGATTTTCCATCTGAATTACTGAAATCTTTAATTGATGATCCTCCAGATTGAATAGCCTTTTTTAAGACGGACCTTGAAAACTTGATTATATTTGCCATATCTTTTTTTGTTAAGTTTCGCACTTTTTTTTTAGGGTTAATTTTACAAAAAAAAAGAATCTCATTAACGTAAATATTACCAAGTCCAGCTATGAATTTTTGATCCATTAACAAATCTTTAATCTTTATATTTTGACGTTTTTTTTTAATTTTTTTAAAGTACTCAATATTAAAAGATTTTGCGAAAGGCTCTGGACCTAATTTGTTGAAATGATTTGATTGATTAATATTATTAGTTTTAACTATTTTTATATAGCCGAATTTTCTTACATCATTGTAAATTAATTTTATACCTCTATTCATAAAGAAGACAACATGATTGTGTTTTTCATCTAATTTATCTTGATCATAATAGAAACTAGTCTTAATTATTTTTTTTTCTTTATCAATAATTGTTAGTTTACCAGTCATACCCAAGTGAAAAATTATACTTTCACCGTTATCTAAATTTAATATAATATTTTTTGATCTTCTTTTAATATTATTGATATTTTGACCAATTATTTTTTTAATATATCTTTTATCAATTTCATATCTTAATTTTTTGTTAATAATCGATACATTGGTGAATTTTAATTTATTTATTCTTTTTTTTAGTGACTTTTTAACAACTTCAACTTCTGGTAATTCTGGCATATAATTTGAATATGGAAATTAATAAAGGTGAAAAATCCAAACTAGTCAATAGTGTTTTTAATGATGTTTACAATAATTACGATTTGATGAATGATATAATGTCGTTTGGTATTCATAGAATTTGGAAAAAGAACCTCATAGATTGGGCAAAACCTACTAAAAATAGTAAAGTTATTGACGTAGGTGCCGGCACTGGTGATATTTCAAAATTATGTTCGCTAAATACAAGTAATAAATGTGAGATTTACTGTGCAGAGCCAAATATCAAAATGTTAAATGAGGGAAAGAAAAGATTAAAAAGATACTCTAATATAAAATGGTTTAATGCGTATGCTGAAAAATTACCATTTGATAGTGAAATTTTTGATATTTATTTTATTAGTTTTGGTATTAGAAACGTTAACGATATTGATACTTCTTTAAAAGAGGCATATCGTGTTTTAAAAAAAGGGGGTAGATTTTTTTGCTTAGAATTCTCGAAAGTAGAAAACGAGCTTTTGAATGCTGCTTATAGAAATTACAGTAAAATAATACCTTCTATAGGTAAATTAGTTACAGGCAGCAAAGCATCATACAGTTATTTAATAAAAAGTATTGAAGAATTTTATAGTCAAGAAGAGCTTTTAGATAAAATGATCTCCAATAATTTTTCAAAAGTTGAATTTAGAAATCTATCAAACGGAATAGCCGCAATTCATACTGGTTGGAAAATTTAAATGTTAAGTAGATTGATACAGCTATTCAAAATTGCAAGGAAATTAGCTTCGTCTGGTGCACTCGATACGATTGATCAAATCTATAAAATTCCATTTTTTTTAAAGATTTTTTTTGAATTGCTGTCATTAGGATCAGTAAAAAAAAAGGATAATAACTCAAAAACAAGAGGGGAAAAACTATGTGATGCTCTAGAAGGTATGGGAACCACTTTTATTAAATTAGGACAATTTCTTGCAACAAGACCAGATATAATTGGAAAAGAATTAGCTAATGACTTGGAGAAATTACAAGACCGACTACCTCCCTTTGAAATGGAAAAGGCAAAACAGATTTTAAAAAATGAAATAGGTCAAAAACAATACGATGATATAATTGAATTATCAAAACCAATTGCTGCAGCATCAATAGCACAAGTTCATTTTGCTAAAATTAAATCTGATGGAAATAATAAAGAAATAGCTATTAAAATTTTAAGACCCAATATTGAAAAAGTTTTTAATGAAGAGTTAGATGCTTTAATGCTTTTTGCATCAATTATTGAAACATTTATTAAAAAAGCAAGACGATTGAAATTAGTAGAAGTCGTTCATTTATTGAGAGAAATAACTAATATTGAAATGGATTTAAGATTTGAGGCTGCAGCTGCTAATGAACTATATGAAAATACTATAAATGATGATGGATTTAAAGTTCCAAAAATTTATTGGCCCTATACCTCCAAAAAAGTTTTAACATTAGACAGAGTTAACGGTGTTTCAATTAGAGAACTTGATACTTTAAGGAGTAAAGAAATAAATCTCAAAAGTGTAGCTCAGAATTTAATTCAACATTTTTTACGACAAGCGGTAAGAGATGGTTTTTTTCACGCTGATATGCATCAAGGCAATCTTTTTGTCGATAATGATGGAAATATTGTTCCAGTTGATTTTGGAATAATGGGAAGACTCGATAAGAATAATAAAAAATATTTAGCTGAAATTTTATACGGATTTATACAGAGAGATTATGTGAAAGTAGCCGAGGTTCATTTTCAAGCAGGTTTAGTGCCTAAAACAGCTTCAAAAGAGGAATTTGCTCAAGCATTAAGGTCTGTAGGCGAACCGATATTTGGACAAAATATTAAAGATATTTCAGGAGGAAATTTATTAGCACAGCTGTTTGAAATAACAGAAAAATTTAATATGCCTACGCAAACACAGTTAATTTTATTGCAAAAAACAATGGTAGTAGTCGAAGGAGTTGCCAGAAGACTCTATCCTGAAACTAATATTTGGAATGTTTCAAAACCAATTTTACAAAATTGGTTAGAAAATTTAAAAGGACCAGAGGCTACAATAACCAGCGCTATTGATACATCCTCAGAAATTTTAAAAAGAATTCCCGACTTCCCAAAAATTATGGACCAAGCTAATTATGCTCTTCAATTGATTGCTGAAGGCAAATTGAATATATCAAGCAATGGATCCAGTTCATTACAACTTGAAAAAATAAAGATTAAAAACTTTAGAAATAATGTTATAATTTCTATATTAAGTGTTGTAATTGTGAGCCTATTAGTATTCTAATAATAAAATGGAAATTAAAAAGAAAATATTATTAATTGTTGGTGGAGGCATTTCTGCTTATAAATCTTTAGATTTGGTAAGATTATTAAAAAAAAATAATTATGAAATAAAAACTGTTTTAACAAAAAGTGGAAAAGAATTTGTAACACCACTTTCATTAATTTCTCTAACCGGTGGGAAGGTTTATGAAGATATTTTCGACAAAACTAACGAAGCTGAAATAGATCATATTTCGCTCTCAAGATGGGCAGATTTAATATTAGTAATACCAACAACTGCGAATTTTATTAGTAAATTAAGTTATGGAAAAGCAGATGACTTGGCTTCAACTTTAATCTTGGCATCTAATAAAGATATTTTTCTTGTGCCAGCAATGAACGTTAGAATGTGGTCACATGCTGCAACAAGAAATAATTGTGAAACACTTAAGGGATATGGCTATAAATTTATAGGACCTATCAAAGGCGAAATGGCATGTGGAGAGTATGGAGATGGGAAAATGTCAAATCCTAAAGAGATATTCGATGTAATAAGAAATTATTTCAATAAAAAAAATATTTTAAAAAAAAATAATTTTAGTGCAATTGTGACAGCTGGACCAACAAGAGAATATATAGATCCGATAAGATATTTATCAAATGAATCAAGTGGTAAACAAGGTTATGAAGTTGCTTTGGCTTTGAGTAAAGCTGGAATAAAAACAACTTTAATTTTGGGACCAACCAACATGCAACCTTTAAATGGTATAAAAATAATCAATGTAAAATCAGCTGAAGATATGTTCTTAGCTGTAAAGAAACATTTACCTGTTGATATTGTTGTATGTTCAGCAGCTGTAGCTGACTTTAAACCAAAAAAGTTTTTAAATAAAAAGCTAAAAAAAGGTGAAAATTTTAAAAGTCTTAATCTTACAAAGACATATGATATTTTAGAGTTTTTAGGTAAAAACAATAAACATAGACCCAAAATAGTAATTGGTTTTTCCGCTGAAACGGACAACTTAATACAAAATTCAATTAAAAAATTGAGGGAAAAAAATAGCGATTTTATTGTCGCTAATGATATCTCACAAAAAGGAGTGGGTTTTAATGTTGATTACAATGAAGTTTCAATTATTGATCAAAAAGGAAATGTTGAAAAAATAAAAAAAAGTAAGAAAAGTTTTATTGCTACAGTCATAGCTGAAAAAATAATTAAAAAATTATTAGTTGATGACAAAAATTTTAATTAAAAAAATATCAAAAAAAGCAAAAATACCCAAATATGAAACCGATGGAGCGTCTGGCTTGGACATTTCAGCTTGTTTAGAAAAAAAAATAATAATTAAACCTGGTGAAAAATATTTAGTTCCTACTGGAATTGCTGTAGCGATTGAGAAAAACTATGAGATACAGATACGGCCTCGATCAGGTTTAGCTGCAAAAAATTCAATATCAGTACTAAATACCCCTGGAACAATAGACTCTGATTATCGAGGTGAAATTAAGGTTATTTTAATAAATTTAGGAAATAACAATTTTGAAATAACACATGGTTTAAGAATTGCCCAAATGGTTCTTTGCCCAGTTATTAAAGCTAACATAGAGGAAGTTCAAGATTTAGATGCTACGGACAGAGGAAAGGGAGGATTCGGTTCAACAGGTGTTTAAAAATAAATTTTCTACCTCTGATTATAAAAAATACTCAAAACAAATTATTCTTAAAAAATTTGGTATTATTGGACAAAAAAAAATATTTTCCTCAAAAATTTTAATAATTGGCATGGGTGGATTAGGATGCCCTTTATCAATTTACTTAGCAAGCTTGGGTGTAGGCAATTTAGGCATCGTAGACAATGATAAGATAGAACTGTCTAATTTAAATAGACAAATTTTATACACTAAGAAAGACTTAGGAAAGTTCAAAGTTGAAGTTGCACGAAGAAGAATAAAAAAACTTAATACTAAAATTAATCTAAATGTTTATAAACTCAAACTTGATAAGAAAAATATAAATAAAATTTTAAACAATTATGATATAATCTGTGATTGCACTGATAACTTTGAAAGTAGATTATTAATTAATGATTTTTGTTTAAAGCAAAATAAAGTTTTAATATCTGCAGCTGTTAGTGGATTTGATGGACATCTTTTTAAATTTAATTTTAAAAAAAAAATACCATGTTACAGATGTTTTATGCCTGATATACCAGAAATAAATTATAACTGTGAAACAGAGGGTGTGATTCCCCCTTTAACAGGAATACTTGGAACATTACAGGCTAATGAAGTGTTAAATACAATATTAAATTTTAATTCTGATTTAGAATCAAAATTTTTAATTTTTGACTCTAAAAAAATGAATTTTAGAAAAGCAAAAATTCTAAAAAATAAGAATTGTGTTAATAAATGTTGAGATTGTTGATTATAATTTTATTAACATTTAGCACGAATTCTTATTCTAGTGATGAATATTTTTTAACGTTGAGAAATAACGAAGTAAATTTAAGACTAGGTCCTTCGTTTGAATATCCTATTAAAATTATTTATCAGAAAAAATATTTACCTGTACTCATACAAGACAAACTAGATAATTTCAGAAAAATTCGAGACCACGACAATAACACCGGTTGGATACATCTTTCTCAACTATCCAAAAAAAAGGCTGCAATTACTATTAATGATGAGGTAATATTATTTAACAGACCAACTATTTATTCAAAGCCTCAAGCTAAAATTTTAAAAGGAAGATTGTGCATTATTTCAAAATGTAAAAAGGAGTGGTGTAAAATCAAAACTGGTTCTTACAAGGGATGGATTGAAAAAAAAGCACTTTGGGGAAGATTATAACTTCAAGCTATTTAGACAATTTTGATGCCCAGAATTTATCTAGCAAAAAATACCAAACTGTATTGGCTAATGGTTCTACTATAGCGTCTGTTAAAGCAATGGCAAATGAAACGTCTGCTACTAGCATTAAAACTGTTATCGCGATAGCGAAGTGACCAATCGTATATACTAGTGTTCGTAAAAGTGACCCTTTATTATTTTCATAAATCCTTTTGGCGGCGCCATGTATGCCTTGTGTAAATTCAGTCATATTAATGTAATTTATTTAAATTTGCTCTGTCAGCATTCATTATTTTCGTCCATACAGAAACAAAATCTTTTACAAATTTTTCTTTATTATCATCTTGAGCATATACCTCGGAATAAGATCGAAGTATCGAATTAGAGCCAAAAACTAAATCCGCTCGGGATGCGGTAAACTTAACTTTATTTGTTTTGCGATTAATAATATCGTAAGAGTTTTTACCTGTTGGTTTCCAAGTATATTTCATATCAACCAAATTGATAAAGAAATCATTTGTTAAAGTTCCGATTTTATCAGTTAATACACCTTTGTTTTTAGCAGACTCATGGTTTGTTCCTAACACTCTCATTCCTCCAACCAAACAAGTCATTTCTTGAGCGGTGAGCCCCATCAAAGAAGCGCGCTCTAATAAAAGCTCCTCAGGCATTACTGAATAATCTGATTTTACATAATTTCTAAATCCATCATGCAATGGTTCTAACCACTTGAAATTCTTAATTTCCGTTTGCTCCTGAGAGCAGTCTCCTCTACCTGGATTAAATGGAACTTTCACTTTAGAACCAGCTTTTTTAATTGCTTTTTCTAACCCTACATTTCCTCCAAGAATAATTGTGTCAGCAACTGTCGCGCCCGTTTTTTTTGCTATAGCCTCTAAAACTTTTAATATTTTAGAGAGTTTTTTGGGCTCATTTGCTTCCCAATTCTTCATGGGTGCTAAACGAATTCTGGCCCCGTTGGCTCCTCCTCTTTTATCGGTTATTCTATAAGTCCTTGCGCTATCCCAAGCTGTTGTGATTAGATCACTTGAACTTAGTTTACTAGCTACAATCATTTTTTTTACTTTAGCTACATTATACTTCTTTTTTGGAGAGTAAACATTACCTTGCCAAAGAAGATCTTCTTTAGGCGCCCAGGGACCAATATAATTTTCTTTATTTCCCATTGTTCTGTGGGTTAGTTTAAACCAGGCTCGAGCAAAAGAGTCCTCAAAAAATTTAGGGTCTTTGTAAAATCTTTCTGAAATTTTTCTGTATTCTGGATCCATAGCCATAGCCATGTCTGCGTCAGTGAACATTAATCTCGCTTTTTTTGTAGGATCGCCTAGGTCAACTGGTTTCTTCTCTTCTTCAAGATTTATAGGTTCCCACTGCCACGCTCCAGCAGGACTTTTTTTACTTTCCCACTCGTAATTTAGTAAAAGATCCAGGTACTGATGGTCCCATTTATCAGGATTAGTTGTCCAAGCTCCTTCGAGGCCAGAAGTAATTTGATTAACTCCAGTTCCATTTTTCTGATTCCATCCGAATCCTTGTTCGTGAATATCAGCTCCTGCGGGTTCTGGACCTAAATTAGCTGGATCACCATTACCATGGGCTCTTCCTATTGAGTGACCACCAACAGTAAGTGCTGCTGTTTCTACATCATTCATTCCCATTCTTCCAAAAGTTTCTCGAACGTCCATCGCTGTTCTTACTGGATCTGGTTTACCTTCTACGCCCTCAGGATTTACATAAACAAGTTGAAAGTGTGATGCTGCAAGTGGAGCCTCGAGAGAAGAACGGTCTTGCGGATCACCATATCTATTGACAGCTAACGGAACTGTTTCTTTGCCCCAATAAACATCTTTTTCAGGTCCCCATATATCTTCCCTTCCAAATGAGAAACCAAAAGTTTTAAATCCAGCTTTTTCATAAGCCATAGTTCCAGCTAGAACCATTAAGTCTGACCAACTTAATTTATTTCCATATTTTTTTTTAATTGGCCAAAGAAGACGTCTAGCTT
>MDSZ01262053.1_pt1 | contig 11538 bp, 12 predicted proteins | sample 811201 | NCBI WGS metagenome assembly MDSZ01 (sample SAMN05326647, study PRJNA326480) | marine metagenome | isolation source: seawater | place: Indian Ocean: North | collected 2010 | reverse complement strand
TTTAAAATAAATGAATAAAGTGGATTTTTGTATTTATCAATTATTGGTTCTAATGCATTTATATCTCCATTTATATAATCATTTATTAATTCTTGATCATTTTTTTCCATCACAACAATTATATAAATAAGACGAGTATTTTACTATATTATTGTAAATATTTTGAAAATATTTTTCCTGATATTGGATCGCTTGAAATATTTATAATTTTATCTTTTAATTTTAGGTTTAAGAAAAAGGCATCGCAATGTCCATTTGGATAAAATCTGATATAGTAGTAATCATCGTCTAAAATTGTATATGTATTACTTTCATTCGTAAATTCATCGATTTCTATTCCTTTTGGTAAGTTTCTTACTATCTCCTCATTTAGATTTATTTGTTTTAATAATAACTCGTTATCAAAATAATCATTTGTCTTATTATTGACTTCTCCAACACTTATATTTTGTTTATTTGAATTTATTACAACGATAAGTTCTTTTTCTCTAAGAATAGACATTCCTCTAGCAAATTTGCATATTTTCTCAATATTTTTAGTACTACTGATAAGTTTAAAATTTCGTTGTGATTGGGATATATTTGGAACAACTAAGGATGAAATTAATAAAATTAAAACTAAAGAAAGAATAACTTCAATTAATGTAAATCCTTTTTTAATTTTTTTAATATGTATTTGTTTTGTCGTAAAATACGACATTTTTAATCCCAATTATTAATAGATTCTCCTTTTGGAGAGACACACGATAAATCAAATCTATGAGTGTTATTTACGCCAGGAGCAGTGTAAGAAAATGGTTTTCCCCAAGGATCCATAGGAACTTTATTTTTACTCAATAGATTTTCTCCTGTTGTAGGACATTTCAGAAGATTATCTAAGGTTTCCGGATAAAAACTATTGTACATTTCATATTCAGTAATTGCAGCTGATAACATCTTAATATTACCAGAAGCTGCAGCTTTGTTAGCCATATCTGATTTACCACCAAGATTTTGCACTCCAATTGTTGCTAATATACCAATTATTACAACCACTAAAATTATTTCAATTAATGTAAATCCTGATTTAGACAATTTTATTTTATTTTTTTTCATTTTTTTTCCTTAAGTTTACATACTAAGTGAATCAGTTAATGTTAACACCGGTAATAACAAACAAACAGCAATACTTCCAACTATTAGAGCAACAATTACAATTAATAAAGGCTCAAGAATAGTTGTACAAGTTTTTACTAATCTGTCTAGTTCATTATCATAACGTCTTGTTATGTGTTTAAGTGCTGCTGGCATATCTCCAGTCTCTTCTCCAACAGCAATCATATCAATTAAAAGCGAAGGAAAAATTTTACTCTTGGAAAGAGGTCTTGATATACTTGTTCCATCTTTAACTTTAACTCTTGCTAATTCAATTTCACTTGAAATTACGATATTATTAATAGTTTTTTGTACAATTTTTAATGCTTGTAATATTGAAACTCCATTCTCTAACAATGTTCCAAGTGTTCTAGAAAAATGTGAAAACGCATTTGTTTTGATAATTGAACCAGCGATCGGAATTTTTAGTTGCATCTCATGCCATAATTTTTTTCCACTTGTTGTTTTTGTCCATCTTTTTATAAAAAAGAAAATAGATATTAAAATTACTATTAATAATAAACCCTGATTTACAATAAAGGTACTAAAATTCATTAATGCAAGGGTTGGTTTTGGTAAGGTTGCACCCATTTCTTCAAAGGTTCCTGCAAATTTTGGAACAATAAAAATCATAAGTCCAATAACAGCAATTCCTCCAACAATTAAAACAATACTTGGATAAACTAAAGCTGAAATAACTTTACCTTTTGCTTCATACACTCGCTCGTAATGAATACAAATATTTTCTAAAGCTAAAGAGAGATTGCCACTTTCTTCACCAGCTTTAACTAAATTTCTATATAACGTTGAGAAAGTATCAGGAAATAATTCAAGTGCATTTGACAAAGATGATCCTTGAACAATTTCATCTCGTAATTTAATTACTATTGATTGGATATGATTTTTTTCTTTTCGATTGGATAGGGTATGTAGTGCTTTTCCAATCGTCATACCTGATGCAACTAAATCTGATAGTTCACGAGAAAATAATAACAAATCTGATAGTTTCATTTTAGGTTTAGTCTTAAATCCTAGTTCAAAATTTATTTTCTTTTTAATTTTTTTATTAGAATGATTTTTAGACTGATCTGTAATAGAAATTGGAATTAATCCCAGCTTTTCTATTTGATTAGCAGCAGATAGTTCATCAATAGCATTGATAGTTCCGCTTTGCTTAGTCCCTTTTTTGTCTAAAGCTATGTAAGAATAAGATAACATATTATTAATATTTTTATTTATAACGTTTATTTTACAGATTTATTGAATTTTTTTTAGGCTCTTGGATGAAATCTTTCATGAATATTTTTAAGTCTATTTTTTTCAATATGTGTATATATTTCAGTTGTTGATATATTTGAATGCCCTAACATTTCTTGAATTGCTCTTAATGTACCTCCATTTTCTAAAAGATGAGTTGCAAATGAGTGCCTTAATGTATGAGGAGAAATATTTTTGATAATACCAGCATTTTTAATATGTTTTTTTATTATTTGCCAAATTCTTTGTCTTGTAAGAAATTTTCTGTGTTGTGAAAGAAATAAATGATTATCATCAATATTATATTTTAACCTTTCTGTTTTTATATATTCATCAATTATAATCAGTGTTGATTTATTTATTGGTATTAATCTATCTTTTTGTCCTTTTCCTGTAACTTGTATGTATGATTCTTCAAAATAAATAGAATTTAATTTTAAATTGACTAATTCTGATACTCTTAATCCACAAGCATAAGATAATTCTATCATAACTTTATCTCTGAATGCATGCCTGTAATTTTTTAAACTAGATATGTAAGAGAGTAAAGTTGTAACCTCATTTACAGAAAGTGTTTCGGGGATATTTTTCCATATTTTTGGAGAATGAATAAGTGCTGATGGATCTTCAGAAATTAATCCTTCTTGAAGAAGATATTCAAAAAATTTTCGTATACTAACAATATGCCTTGAAATAGATGAAGGTTTTAAGCCATCTGACTTAAGTTTAAGTAAATAATTTCTTATATCATTTCTATTCAGAGAATTTAAATTTAATATTTTCTTTTTCGTTAAATAATTTGAAAATTTTAATAAATCGTTTCTATATGAAAGTTGAGTATTTTTACTTAATCCTTTTTCATAACTAACAAAGTCCAAAAAGTTTTCAATAAGACTATTCATTGAAATTAGATTTCTAAATCACTCCCTGTTAACAATTTATAAGCTTCTAAGTATTTATCTCTACTCTTGAGAAGTATTTCTGATGGGAGATTAGGTCCGGGAGGAGTTTTATCCCAGTCTAATGTTTCTAAATAGTCTCTGACAAATTGCTTATCAAATGACATTGGTGAAGAACCTGGTTGATATGTATTCTCAGGCCAAAATCTTGAACTATCTGGTGTTAAAACTTCATCAATAAGGATTAATTCATTATTTATCATTCCAAATTCAAATTTGGTATCAGCTATAATAATCCCTTTTGTAAGAGCAAAATCTGCGGCTGTTTTATACAATTCTATACTAATTTGCTCTAGTTTGTTTCCTAATTCTAAGCCTACAATTCCATTCATTTCATCAATTGATATATTTTCATCATGGCCCTCATCAGCTTTTGTTGAGGGTGTAAAGATTGGTTCGTCTAATTTTCCAGCCATTTCATAACCGGCTCTGAGTGGCATTCCGCCAATAGTTTGACTTTGTTTATATTCTTTCCATCCTGAGCCAATCAAATAGCCTCTTACAATACATTCTACAGGAAGTAACTCTGCTTTCTTAACCAACATGGATCGTCCTTTAAGCATTTCTTTATAAGGAGTAAGTTCATCCGGGAAATCATTAATATTTGTAGATATCATATGATTTTTAACCAAATCGTTTGTTCTATCAAACCAGAACTTAGATATCATATTCAAAACTTGACCTTTATTTGGAATCCCGTCAGGCATTACAACGTCGAAAGCCGATATTCTATCTGATGCAATAAATAGATATTGGTCACCTAAATCGTAAACTTCTCTAACTTTTCCACTTTTAAATTTTTTTAAGCCTGGAATATTTATTTCTGTAATTGCGCTCATTAATTCTCCTATGTTTGGGATTTCTTTTATTTTATATCTTACCATTTTTTACGTCGAGATTGTTTTTTTATTTTTAATTTACCAGTTTTTAAATTAGGAATCTTTTTAATATTATTTTTTTTATGTGTTACATTTTTACATAGTATAAAATCAATTAATTTTCTTTCAATATCAACTTTAGATATTATCACTTCAACAGTTTTTCCAAGTTTAAAAAATATTTTATTATTCTCATTAATTACGCATGTATTATTTTTATTAGGTTTTAACCATTCCGATGAAATTGTTGCATAAAGAATCATACCCCTTTGAAGTGTTTCTGGTATTTCTATAACAATACCATTTTTTTTAATTGAAGTTATAACTCCTTTAAGAGGTGGATTTTTACCTTCTTTTAATTGATTAGCATAATAGTCAATTCTTTTACTTTCAACAGACTTTCTTTCTAATTCGTCAGCCTTTCTCTCTGTACTTGAGCAATGTTTACTTATTTCATCTATTTCTTTAATGTTTAATATTGGTTTATTATTATTTTCAATATTTTTAAGTAATCTATGAACTATTAAATCTGGATATCTACGAATCGGCGAAGTAAAATGCGTATATTTATCAAATGCTAATCCAAAATGACCTATACAGTTTGATGAATATTCTGCTCTTTTAAAATTTCTTAATATTGATAATAAAATTGCATATTCGTTTTTATTACCCTTTATAAGCTTAAATATTTCATTAATTTCATCTCGTGAATTTGGGAAGATAGGAATGCCTAATGCATCAAGTTCAATGGACATTTTTGACCATTGTTCTTCATCTGGATCTTCGTGAATTCTAAAAATTGAAGGATGCTTAGATTTTAATAAAATACTTGCAACAACCTTATTAGCAAGAAGCATACAATCTTCTATCATTTGATAAGCATCTTTTGCTGAAGAACGCGATGAAATTGATTCTACATCTCCATTATCATCAAGTTTAATTTCAACATCTGGTGTATTTAATTCTAATGATCCTTGATTTACTCTTTTCTCTCTAATTTTTTTAACTAATGGATATAGCTGCCTTATTTTAACTGATATATCTTCAGGTATTTTATGTCCTTCTTTATTCTCAATTAATTTTTGAACTTGATTGTAGGTTAGCCGGCACTTGGAATTTATTACTGCTGGAAATGTATCAAAACTTAAAAGTTCTCCATCATCACTTATATGCATCTCCACTGAATGACTTAGGTGATCCTCATTAGGTGTTAAACTACATAGTTTGGTGGTAAGCTCAGTTGGAAGCATCATAATGACACGATCAACAAGATAAATACTGTTACCTCTTTTGAGAGCTTCTTTATCAATTTTACTCTGTGAATTTACATAAAATGAAACATCTGCAATATGTACCCCTAGTTTCCATCCGGAATTTGAATGACGTTCTATTGATATTGCATCATCAAAATCTCTTGCCGTATCAGGATCTATTGTAAAAGTAATTAAATTTCTTAGATCTTTTCTTTTTCTAATTTCCTCCGTAAAGTTGACAGTTATATTTTTAACTTCCTCTAAAATATTTTTTGAAAATTTTTCCTCAATTCCTTCGTTATAAAGCATTGAGCTTACATCAACCCCAAAGTCAGACTTTTTTCCTAAATCTTTTTGTATAGAAGCTGTAATATTTTGATAGGGGTCAATCCAATCGTCTAACTTTATTAATACTTTATGATCATGATTAATTTCAGTCTCTTCGTTTATGAATATTTTGTGGTTAATTAAATAATCGTCAGGAATGACATATTTGTTATACTTTGTATGCTTTAACGTACCTACAATACTTATTTTATGTCTTTCAATAATATTAAATATTTTTCCCTCAGTTCTTGTTTTTAATGAATTATTTTTAAAGTGAGAACTCCTGTGAAATATTTCAGCGATAACTTTATCATTGGGTAAGGCAACACCTAGGTTTCTTTCATTGATATAAATTTCTTCATTATTCTCATCAACAGGAATTAAAATGCCTCCTCCTTTTGGAAGGAATTTGATTATTCCTAATACTTGATTAGAAAGATTTGGTAATGAAAATCTATTTTTTCTAAGTCTTTCAATAGTACCTTTTTTCTCAAGTTCATATAATACTTTTCTAAATGCATTTCTTTCATTTTTATCAATTATTCCAAGAGCATTTGCAATTTCATGTTGCTTCATAGGTAAATAATTTGGCTGTTTAAAAAATTCAATAATTTGGTTGTCGATACTCATTTTATTTATGTGTTATAAAGTTCGTGTGAAAATTTTATTTGTTAGTAGTGAAATTGTACCATTTGCTTCTAGTGGCGGTCTAGGAGATGTTTGCGCAGCTTTACCTAAAGCTTTATCTCGAAAAGGTATAAATATAATAAAAATCATGCCATTATATGGGTGTATCGATAGAGAAAAATATTTTATCGAACCAACAGGCATAGAGTTAAATATTTCATTTTCGAATTCAACTTATTTAGTAAAAATTTATAGTCAAACGTATGAAAATATTACCACTTACTTTATTCAATCAGATGTTTTTTTTAATAGAGAAAATTTATATGTTGATGAATATGGTGATTATGATGATAACTTTGAAAGATTTTTATTATTTCAAAAGGCAATTGTTGGATTAATTGATTTTTTAAATTTATCAATTGATATAGTTCATTGCAATGATTGGCAAAGTAGTCTAATTCCAATTTTTTTAAAATACGGAACTCAAGGAAAATTACGACAATGTAATGAGAAAACATTACTAACAATTCATAATTTAGCCCATCAAGGGGTATTTGATAGTAAGAAGTTTTACTTAATGCAGTTACCATTGTCATGTTTTTCAGATAAAATATTAGAATTTTATGGAAATATTAATTGTTTTAAAGGAGGAATAATTGAAGCAGATGCTGTAAATACGGTTAGCCCATCTTATGCAAAAGAAATTTTATTAGAAAAATACGGTAATTCATTAGATGGTGTTTTAAATAATCGTTCAGATAATATTTACGGAATTTTAAATGGTGTTGATTATGAAAGATGGAGTCCAAACTCTGATTCATACATTGATTGTAATTTTTCTATAAATGATTTATCAGGAAAACTTAAATGTAAAAAAGAACTTCAGAGTTTATTAAATTTAGAACATAAGGAAAATGTCCCATTAATAAGTATGGTTTCAAGATTAACGAGTCAAAAGGGATTAGATTTATTATTTGAATCATTTGATGAATTAATGAAAAAAGATATCCAAATAATTTTCCTTGGAACGGGTGAGCAATGGTATGAAGATCAAATTAGGGATTTAGAACATCGCTGGCCAGAAAAAGTAGTTGCTAAAATTGAATTTTCTAGCTCACTTGCTCATAAATTTTTTGCAGGCTCTGATATATTTTTAATGCCTTCAACGTTTGAACCTTGTGGTCAAAGTCAAATATTTAGTATGCGTTATGGGACAATTCCAATTGCTTATAATACTGGTGGATTAAGGGATACTATTATAGATTATCCAAGAAAAGGAAGTACTGGATTTTTATTTGAAACATTTAACACTTTTTCGTTTTTAGATAAAATCAATTACTCATTAGATGTATATAATCAGAAAATAAATTGGACTAAACTGATAAAAAGAGCAATGAAGTGCAATTTTTCAGTAGATCAAATGGCTTTAGAGTATATAAATCTTTATAAAAAAATTATTTCAAATTAATATTTCTAAAAATAAAGATTTTTAAATTTTTCTATTTCACTATTTATATCTTTAATTAATGAAACATCATCTGATTGCTTTAGTTTCATTGATAAAACAAGTATTTTATGAAGTGAATTTAATTTTTCTTGGTAGCTATCTGAAGATTCTTTTACTCTTTGAGCCATAAAATAGTATGTTACAATATCTGAAAGTTCATCCGCATGATTTTCTTTATTTAATATCCACCTAACCTTCTGGTTGTCATTGGGATTTTTATTTAATTCGTTGATTGATTTTTCAATTGTAACAACGTGTTCTTTCATAAGTTCGATTCTAGTTTCATCATCAAATATACCGCATGGAATTTGACAATGACCATAAACAACAGATGAAAAAATTATAATCGTTAAGAATGCCCCTATGTTTTTTAACATCATTTAAATCTCCTAATTTCTAGATGTGATTATCAATATCTTTAAATTTTTAAAAGTTTTTTTTCCGTACATATATAATTCATTTTAATATCCCATGATTCAATAGGAATCTCATTAATTAATTGAAAATGATGACAAACTCCAATTTTAGTCCCTTTAAAATTTTTAAGAAGATCATCATAAAATCCTTTTCCTCTACCTAATCTATTGCCTTTTTTATCAAATCCTAGTCCAGGTATAAGAATTAAATCTAAAAGATTTATATCAATAATTTTGCCTGTAGGCTCTAAGATATTAAATTTACCTACTGTATTTAAATTTTTTTTAACTTTTCTAAAATGATATGAATTTTCTTCTGAATTATAAGACGGGGCATATAGTGAAATATTTTTATTTAAATCTATATCATGAATAATAATTTCATTTTTAAATGAATTGTAAATGCCAATTTTATTATAGGATTTTTTTTGTAAGAATTGATCAATATTATACTTAGCTCTAGAAGAATTATCTAATAACTGATAACTAGAAATTTTGTTTAATTTATCTTTTAGTTTTTTTCTTAAAATTTTTTTCATAAAAAAACCCCTCAATAGCCGTTATTAAGACTTGCCTCTATCACCGTAGTGACAAAGTGGGGACCAATCAAGCTAACTTCCAAAACCCTCCCTTATTCAAGGGCATATGGGTATATAGCTGAAAGCAAAGCCCCCTCGATAAATGCATTGGGAAAGAGGAGCGTGTCTTTTTCACAAACTATGAAGGGTTAAATCATTCTTTCCTATTTCTAATTAATTTATTTATAAAATCCATAATATACATCGAACATTCCTTTTTAGAAATTACATCTGTTTTTGTAAGAATTTCTTTATTTTTATTTAAAAAGACATATCTACCCTGATTTGCACCAATAGAAGAGGGTTGATTAATAATAATTAAATCTAAATTTTTATTAATTAATTTTTGGTATGCAATTTCGATGTCATCATTATCTTGAAGAGAAAAACCTATGCATATCTGGTTTATTTTTTTAATTTTACCAATATTTTTTGCAATATCATTCGTAGATTCTAATTCAATAGAAATTGATGATTTTTTTGAAGATATTTTATTTTTGGATACTATTTTTGGTTTATAATCGCTAATTGCAGCAGCAAAAATACATATATCTACATTAGGAAAAATTTCTAGTGCCTTTGAATTCATTTGATTTGAAGATGTAATATTTAAAATTTTTATATTTTTGGTTTGTGATGGAAGATTTTGGTTATGTATTGGACCAGTTATAAAAGTTAAATTGAATGATTCCTTACATTGTTCAGCTATTTCTTTACCCATAATGCCACTACTCGCATTAGCAATAAATCTAACAGGATCAATGTATTCATGAGTCGGACCAGATAAAATGAGAATTTTTTTCATTATTTGTTAAATATTGATAATCGTTTCGAATATTTTACTAATATCAGATAATCTTCCGATTCCAGTATTTCCACATGCCAAATTTCCAATGTCAGGACCAATTTGAGTCCATCCAAAACTTTTTAGTTTTACACAGTTTTCTTGAACAATTCCTTGCTCCCACATTTCATTATTCATAGCAGGACAAAAAAATCTTTTACACTCTCTTTTCAAGGATATTGATGTATTTGTAACTGGATCATCAGCTAATCCATTTGCAATTTTTCCAATTACATTTGCAGTTGCGGGAATTAAAATAAATATGTCAGCATTAATAGCCGGATATAGGTGAGGATAATATGTATTTTTTTCATCAATAATAGTTTTATCTGTATAAGTTTCCTTACCAGTAATTGCACTAAATGTTAATGGTGTAATAAATTTTTCGGAATTTGGGGTCATACATACATTAACATCCATTCCATGTTGAACAAGTTTACTAGCTAAATCCGCAGATTTGTAAGAGGCAATACCACCTGAAACTCCAATTATTATTTTTTTTTTCATGATATTGATAAAACTAAACTTCCATTATTTCTTTTTCTTTACTAGTGAGTAAATTATCCATCTTGGAGATAATTTCGTTTGTTATTTTTTGAATTTCATCAAGAGATTGTTTTCGATCATCCTCGGTAAGTTCATTTTGCTTCTCAAGATTTTTAATCTGATCGTTTGCATCTCTTCTGATATTTCTGACGGTTACTCTTTGATCTTCAGTTGTTCGACTGGCAATCTTGACCATATCTTTTCTTCTTTCCTCGGATAGTTCAGGTATCGGGACTCTTATTAGTCTGCCATCGTTCATAGGAGTTATTCCGATATTTGCTGCAACAATAGATTTTTCAATTAAGGGAAGTGATGATGGGTCAAATGGATTGATTACAATTTGTCTTGGTTCAGGAGTTGAAATATTTGATATATCTCTCAATCGAGTTGGTGTTCCATAATAATCAACAGTTATATTCTCAACTAATGCAGGATTGGCTTTTCCGGTTCTTAAACCACTTAATTCTTGTTGAAGAAAACTAAGTGATTTTTCCATTCTTTCTTTCGTATCTATAATAACATTATTACTCATTATTTTCTCCGTTTTAATTACTTACAAGGGTTCCAGAATTATCACCATTAAATATATCAACCATGCTATTAGATTTAAAAAAATCAAAGACAACTATTGGAATGTTGTTTTCCATACAAAGAGAGAATGCGGCAGCATCCATAATTTTGAGTTGTTGCGATAAAGCATCATTATAATTTATTTTATCATATTTTAAAGCATTTGAGTTAGTTTTTGGATCGCAATCGTAAATTCCATCTACTTTAGTTGCTTTCATTAAAACATCGGCATTAATTTCTGAAGCTCTTAGCGCAGCAGCACTATCAGTAGTAAAATAGGGATTTCCAGTTCCAGCACCAAAGATAACCACTCTCCCTTTTTCAATATGTCTAATTGCTCTTCTTCTTATAAAAGGTTCAGCAATAGATGGCATATTTATAGCTGTCATAACTCTAGTTTGTATGCCTTCTTTTTCTAATGCACTTTGTATTGCCATCGCATTAATAACTGTACCTAACATTCCCATATAGTCACCAGTAGTACGATCTGTACCAATTGAAACTCCTTCAATACCTCTAAAAATATTACCTCCTCCAACTACAACAGCTAACTCTGCACCGGATTTTAATAAGGTTTTAAATTGTTTGGCGATAGAATTTAAAATGTCAGGATCATGATTAAGGCCTTTTTCTCGATTTTGT
>MDSZ01048865.1_pt1 | contig 11538 bp, 17 predicted proteins | sample 811201 | NCBI WGS metagenome assembly MDSZ01 (sample SAMN05326647, study PRJNA326480) | marine metagenome | isolation source: seawater | place: Indian Ocean: North | collected 2010 | reverse complement strand
GCAATTATTATTACAATAATTACTGCAATTTCCATAAAACCAATCATTCCAATAATTGCAATTACCAATAATCTTTCTGCTCTCTCACCAATTCCAATACCTTGCATAGTTATTCCTGCAGCATCTGCCTTAGCACGAGCATAGCTGACTAATAGAGATAGAGTGATTGCAATGAAAACCAAATATGGCTCAGTATAATTACCAATTAAAATTCCAAAGAAGATTGCTACTTCAGCAATTTTATCAAAAACAGAATCAAGAAATCCTCCAGATTTTGACATTTTATTTGCATAACGTGCAACTTGCCCATCAACGATATCAAAAAAACCAGAAGCCAATAATGCAAGACCTCCAAAAATTAATGAATATTCTGTTCCAATGCCATAGATTATTGATGCAACAAAAGCAAGTGCAAGTCCAATTCCAGTAAATACATTTGGAGAAAGACCAGTTGCTGCAAAAGATTTACCAATTTTTTGTAATGCAGGTTTTAATGAGTCACGTAGATTGTTTAACAATAATTTTCCTCACTTTAGATTCATAGATATGATTATTGACATTAAACGTGCAGCTAAAGATGCAGTCGAACCATTATCAAATGTAGGATTTAATTCAACAATATCTGCAGCCTTGATTTTCTTATCTTGAAGAGAAACAATCATGTCATATAGTTCACGAGAGGTTATGCCAATAGCCTCAGGATTTCCAACTCCAGGAGCAAAAGCAGGATCTAATACATCCAGATCAATACTGACATAGAGATTTTCAAATTTTTCAGTCATATTTTGTAATAATTTTGGACCATTGCCCATTCTAATGTCAGAATCAGATATGGTCTTCACATTATGCTCAGTAAGAAATTCTAATTCTTCTTTAACATATGCGCGAGCACCAACATGAATAATATTCTCAGAGCCACGCTCTTCAATAATTCGTCGTAAATATGCAGCATGACTTAATTTTGTTCCTGCATATTCATCTCTCAAATCATAATGTGCATCAAAAACAACATAACCAGTATCTTTTGGATAACTCATGTAAGAGCCGTATGTGAGAGAATGTTCACCACCCAATATGATTAATTGATTTGAAGAATCTTTCAATTCACTGGTAGTTTTTCTAACCATGTCAATCATATTTTGAGCAACAACAGTGTGTTCCAAATTTCCTAAATCTTGTATATTTACTTGTTCAAGATCAACACCAAATTCTGGCATAAAAATTTCAATATTGTTAAATGCATCACGAATCACATCAGGACCAAATCTGCATCCGGGTTTGTATGAATGAGTAGAGTCAAAAGGAATTCCAAATAGTTTTGCTGCAGGTTCAGTATCATCTGAAGGAGAAATAAGTTTTGGAGAATTTGTCAGGTACAAATCACTGAAGCTCATTATACAGAAGTTAATTCACTTTAAAATAAACTCATGCCCACTAATTAGGCGGAGAAGAAGAGTCATCACACAGACATACATTATGTGATTCACCACAATCAGTGCATATCAGAAGTTTTCCATGCATGAAATATTATTGCAAAATTTCTATTTAACCATCAAGAAGAAATGATAAGTTGTTCATCAGACCTGGATTACAGGTCTTTTAGATAACAACGGAGGGAGATTTAGACTAGAATTTGGTTTTCCTTGATTTTGGGTTTGTATTTCATTAATAAAATCATCAAATGGGATATCACGAACATCACTTTGAGTTCTGTCACGAACACTGAGATTTTTAGAATTAACCTCTTTTTCTCCAATTACAAGCACATAACGAATCCATTCCTTTTCAGATTCACGGATTCTCTTTCCAATTGATTCATTTCTATCATCAATGTCAACACGGATATTTTGTTCAGTTAATTTATCAAATAGACTCTGAGAAAATTCCATAAACTCATCTTTTAATGGGATAATACGAACTTGGGTAGGTGCAAGCCATAATGGAAACATTGGTTTTCTGCCTTCTTTAGCATCTTTTGCATATTTTTCAAGTAATGCATAGATTACACGTTCAATTGCACCACTAGGAGAGTTATGTAGTATAATTGGGTTTAATGTAGAATTACTTTCATCCACAAATTCAATATTATATCTATGGCCGTTTTCGACATCAATTTGATCAGTGGATAATGCAGAAGCCTTTCCTAAATTATCAATATAGTTGAATTCCCATTTTAAAACAAAATAAAAAAATCGTTCTTTCCACATCTCAACCAAAACAGGTTTATCCAATTTTTTTACCATTTCGACAATTAATTCTCTATTTTCATTGTAGAAGTCTTCTGTAAATCGTATAGCCATTTCATAATCATCATTTTCAATGCCTACATTTTTCAAAACATCTCTAGACAAATCAAAACGTTTTCGGAATTCATCAATGGCTTGAGGCATATCTTTACAAAATGCATGACAATCAGGCATTGTGAATGCTCTTAATCTTCTAAGACCTACTAATTCTCCAGATTGTTCACGTCTAAAGCTGTAACGAGTTAACTCATACAAACGGTATGGTAAATTTTTGTAAGATATTTGCATGTCATGTGCTATCAGGAACTGTCCAAAGCAAGCTGCAAATCGTAAGAATAATTGTTTTCCATCTGCATCAATATTGTATTGACGTGCAGGGAATCGATTGAAGTAGCTCTCCATACTAGGATGATGTGAATCATACATGATGGGAGTTTCTACTTCATATCCACCATAATCTTTTACTCTATTTGTTACATATTGTTCTAAGAGTGATTTTATCAGACGTCCATTTGGAAAAAACCTCATATTTCCATGATCAGATGCTGGCTCATAATCTGCAATTGCAAGTTTTTTCATTAATGCTACATGAGGAGGCGGTTCGTCAACATTTCTATTTTTAGCAGATTCGTACTTTGCAAGTTTTTCTAATTTTTTATGTTTTGAGAAATTAAATTTATCAAATTCAGTTAGAGAGCCATCAGGAGATAGAATAAACCAGTATGATTTGATTTTTGATTCAGATTCCAAAGCGGCGGATGTTTGTTCTTTTTTGTCACCAGCTGTAATTACTTTAGAACTTTCAGCTAATGGATGGCCTTTTACTTTAACATTGTATGATTTAGTCCAGCCAAATGGTGCACGGCTTACTTCCAATTCTTTAGATTCAGATTCCATTAATTTCAATAGTGACAATGCAGTAGAAGGAGCAGCCAAATCAGAACTCAGATGAGCATAAGGGTATAACAATAATTTTTTGCAACCAATTTTTTGCATTGATTCTTGTATTTGAGAAATTGCATCCAATGCGACATTATTATCATCACCATTTTCAATAGCTACAAAGCAAACTACAACCTCGTCAATTGAAATAGGTTTAGGTTCTATATCCTCGGCGGATTTTATCTCTTTTTTTGTAGCTTCATACGAGATATTATCGCAATGAAGTTGTAAGATTCGCATATTGACTGGAGTATTTGCCACAACTTATAATTTTCTTAGTAACAAACCAAGGTATGAAAGAAAAAAAAGACAAAGATCATGAGCATTTTGCAAATGACGATCCTACAGAATTTGAACAAGAGAAAACAAAAGATCTTGCAAAAGAAGCAATAAAGAAATTCAAATCAATGAATAATTAGCTGAATCCGGCACCAAACTGATCACCTTTTGTTAGCGGGTCAACATCTCCTGCGTTTTTCATAGATAGATATAGAAACGCTTCTGCAACCAAATCTTCGGTATTTGAGATATCAACACCAAGGCTAATTGCAAATTTTTGTAGATATTCAATTACTTCAGAAGAAGGATTTGCATATGGAATTTTTTCTTCAGATATTTTTTGCGCAATTTTTTCCACTAACTCGTTACGAATGCTGTCGTCCAATAGAATTCGGTAAATTAACTGCGTATTAAACAATCAGGGTTCATTTTCATCGTGTCCTACTACATGTTTTTCACAATAATAAAGATCATTCATGTTACAATAGTAAGAAGAATCATCATCACATAAGGCACATTTTGGTTTATGATCGTCACTACTTAATTTATAATGATAATTTTGACTTCTCAATTTTTCCCTATGTGATTCTTTAATGAAATTAAGCTACGAATGATTAAACCAGAAAGACCAAGATTTTGTGTTAACATATTTGCAGAGTCTTGCAGTGCATTTGTGCCTCTATAACCTTCGTCATATAATATTTCAATTTCTCCAAGATCGGTTTGGATTAAAGCGGTAATAATAGAATAATCTCCTAACTTTTCTTCAAATTTTATTTTATATTCCAATAATTCAATTTTATTAATTTCTACGCCATCTTGTTGAATTTTTCCATCAGAAATAATTGTAGTACGATTGTCAGGGTCATCAGTTATTCTTGATGAATCAGGAATATCAACGAATTTCATATTGATATTTATGAATTATCATATTAAAAGAAATGAATAACCTTATAACACATTTAGTTATGAAATTCTTTTGTTATGGATTACAGTAAACTTTGTAATGAATTGCTAGATTCTAATGAGAATATCCGTTACGTTGGAATCTATAATTCCTATAGCGGAGATGTTTATGAGAAAATGCAAAATGGCACAGTGCGACATTTTGATAAAGATCAAACAAAGAAATCCATGACACAGGCTATTATGAGATGGAAAACAAGAAAACAATTCTCATCGGAAATCGGAGATCCCGAATATGCCATGACACGGTATGAAAAAGTTAACAGAATTACAATGGCCTGTGGAAAAGATGGATTGTTAATGTTCAGTACAGAAGTAGATGTTCATTTGTGTGACATAATTGACGATACATTAAAGATGGTAAAACGATACGAAAATGAATCAGAAGATAATGATGGTTCACGAAATATCAGAACATAAAAGCTTATTTTACTTACAAAACAAATTTTGATGTGAATCATCATCATTTTGAAGGAAAAGATATTCCACACATCAAACTTGATTCTAAAACAACGGTAAAGGAATTAGTAGAGATTTATGCAAATTCAGGGTTTAATGCAAGACAATTAGGAGAGGCAGCAAAATTATATCAAAAAATGATACATGATAATGCAACAATTTGTTTAACAGTTGCAGGAGCAATGACGCCAGTTGGATTTGGAGGAATAATTAAGACATTATTGGAAAAAGGGTTTGTAGATTGGATTGTTACGACAGGTGCCAATGTATATCATGAAGATCATTTCGCATGGGGATTACCCGTAAAACAAGGACATTTTGAGGTGGATGACAACATATTGTATGAAAAAGAAATTGTAAGAATTCGTGATGTATATGTCAAATTTTATGAGACTCTGGAATTACAAGATAACATAATTCAAAATATTTTCAAAGATAAATTATCGCAAGAGCCATTTACTACAGCAGAATTTTGTAATGTTTTGGGCAAGATTAGTAAAGAAAAATCAAAATTCCCAGAGAAAAGTTTTCTTACAACAGCATATGATTTGGATGTTCCAGTTTATGTTTCAACGCTAAAAGATTCATCTCTTGCACTAAATCTTGCAGTTCACAGACTAAAGAATCAGCCATTTAATTTGGATTTTGTGAGAGAGATTATTGAACAGGCAGCAATTGTTTACAATGCAAAAAAATCCGGCATCTTAGAATTAGGGGGCGGAGTTCCAAAAAATACTGCACAGCAAACAGGACCATTATTAGATCAAATTTTAAGAAAAGATCACGGTGGACAAGATTACATAATTCAGATTACAGATGCAAGACCAGACACAGGAGGATTATCAGGTGCAACATTACAAGAAGGGAAAAGCTGGGGAAAGGTACAAGACTCACATGAAGACTTGATCACAGTATATACTGATTCAACAATTGCATTTCCAGTTCTAGCATTATACGCACTTGCAAATGAAGAACCTAGAGAGCCCAAAAGAATTTACAAAGATTTAGGAAAATTTTATCAAACACTACAAGAATCAGCCATAAAAGTACCTGAAAAATTTGCAGAGATTTTGAAGAAAGCAGATATCAAAATAGATTAGGATTTTTTATTAGCTTTTCTTCGTGCTGCTTTTTGGTCTGCAAATCGTGCATGTTTGCCAGCTTTTCTTTTACCCATTATGATTTCGAAGATCTTTTTCAATGTAAATGATTCGGTGTTAGAAGAAATTAATAGAACATTCATAGGATGCAGGTATGGGAAAAATATTTCCAATCATAGTTGTTGCAGTAGCAATTATTGGATTTTCAACATCAGCGTATTTTTTTAGTGAGTCGGAAATTTCCATAGAAAGTCCAATTACAATAGAAACACAGAGTAACAATTCAGTCATGGATGAGATAGAGGCATGTATTGAAGAGAATTTAGCTGGAGGTTCTATTTCACTTAATTCCTTTAATACAAACATGTTATTGACATTAAAAGAAGCAGCAAGTGAAGCCGAAACAGAAAATGAGTTAGAAGAAATTAGAGAGAGATTACATAATTTAACAGATTGTAAGCCAAATAATCAAGGATTTATGCCTTAATTAGCCACGGTCATATCTAGCACGCTCTAAAGAACGGTCTTCTTTTGTTGCTTTTTTCCATTCTTTGTAACATTTTTTACAAAGCGCAGTTTTTTTTCCAGAAGAATTAACTCGTAATCCGGCATCCTCAACTTTTTTGGTGTTTAGGGAGCGAACTGCAACTTCTTCGCAACCTTCTACATCACAGGTAGAACCCTTTGAGACAATTCCCATGTATGATTTACAATTAAACCGTTAATAAAGTTGAAAAAATAATTTTTGTTCGTTTATAAATAGGAATTAAAGTTGGAGATGCATGGGAGCCAAGAACAAATCTGTATCTTCAAGTGAAAAATCACAAGGAGGAAAGGACAAGGCAAAAAAAGAAAAGAAAGATACTTCAGAAAAGAAAGAAGTTGCCGTATTCATTAATGAAGATGAGGCAAACAAAATTGTCAAATCATCAAAAGTAATTACAATTCAAGATTTAGCAAGGCAAACAAATGTGAAAATTTCCACAGCAAATGCATTTCTTAAAAAAGCAGTTTCAGAAGGAACTGTGAAAAAAGTTGGCGGATTTAGTGGTCACTACATCTATCAATCAGCATCACAATAAATAGACACTTCATCACCAGATTCTGCTTTTAGTAATTCTTGCGAGTCATCTAAAATTTTACCAATAGGCGTTAGATCCTTTCCTACTTTGGTATCTTTGTGAAAAAAACAAAATGCATGACCTACAGATAAAAATGCAATATCCCCTTTTTTGAATTCCTTTCTAGTTCGTTCTCCACCTGATTCTATATTTGATTCAACATAAACACCACTAGTTCCAAGCATGTGAATTGTGCCAGAGACGGGTAATGAGCGATTAATTGTACCGACCAAAGAAGGAGATAGATGACGCTTTAATTCACATTTGATTTTGAATTTACCAGGTATTTCTAGAGTTACAACAGATTTTGAGACAGATCCACCATCATCCATAAGAAACAAAAATGTTTGGATTATATATTGGCATTTTTCAATTAGTTTACTTGTCTGAACCTGAAGAAACACCAATTACAACTGAAGAGAAAGAAGAAGAACCAGCACCATTAATTGAAGAGGCTACAGTTGATGAGATTATTAAGCCTGAAACCGAAGAAATTGATCCAGATGCAGAAGTTAGCGTTCATGCTACAATGGAAAAGGCAATTGAAAATTATAAGAAAATAAAAGAAGCCAAAGGAGAATTAACTGAAAAAGAACAAGATGAATTAGAAAAACAATGTGAAGCAATTAGACAAAGAGAGATTATTGATATTGACGAACAACATGAAGTAGTAGAATTAACTGCAGATGGAAAAATTTTGATGGGTCCACCTACATTAACTAGATTTGAAAAAGCAAGAATCATGGGGGCACGTGCATTGCAGTTATCATTAGGAGCACCACCTTTTATTGACATTCCAGTAAGTGCTGCAACTTCACTTGACATATCAATGAAAGAGTTGGAAGAAAGAGTGATACCAATTACAATAAGACGTGTTTTACCTAATGGGGATTATCAGAATATACCTTTATTCGATTTTAAAGAATAGACCATTCGTCTATAAAATTTAAAAGAAGATCAATTACGATTATAATTAAAGATGGAATTACAAGAAGTTGAACGATCAGAAAATGAAAATAATTATTTCATAAAAGACGAATCAGTTATGGCAAGTGCATTAGAAGTTTTAACACAATTATCGTCTAATAAGCGAATAATATTATTAGCAAAAGGCGACTTGATTCCAAATGCAGTTGCAGTAGCAAACATCGTTACGGAAAATATGTTGAAGGGAAATTCATCAATAAACGATATCAAATTAGATAGTATTATTTCTGAAGAAGATGGTCAAATGACTTCTAATATAGAAATCACACTGATAAAAAATTAGTAAACGCTTCCAGGACCTTTTAGAAGCATGTTTTCACATTCTTTGCAAATTGCTTCATCGATGTCAGTCTCTAAATTATGATGAATGTCACAAATAAGCAGACTTGTTTTGATATAGTTACAAAGACCAATGAATTTGGACAAACTTGATGGAGAATAAGCCATGTCTGATGCAAGATCTGATGATATTTCGTTAATCATTTCAGAGACTTGTTTTTCAGCAGTTAGTTTTTTAATCAATTCAGGATCACCTCGAGTTCCACGGATGTAATTACTGATTGCAGCTTGTGTCACTCCCAACATTTTTGAAATTTCATCTTCACGAACATTATGATTTTCTGCTAGATTTTTTGCAAGAATAGCACGAAGTGCAGGGATTAATGTTTTTGATTCAATTTCTGCGGGAAGTAACATATTGAAAATTAGCATTATTGGTTTATAACTTTCGCTGAAATTAGCTGAAACTATCTCCTTGATCCATTAACAAATCTTATTTGAAATCCGGTTATCAATAAGTTATGAATGCAGATCAATGTAAAATGATTTTACAAGATGCATGTGAAGAATGCGAATCCAATTGGATTGCATTATCAGGAGGATTAGACAGCAGCATTATTGCAAATTTGATGAGAAAGGAAAAAGCAAATGCCATAACAATAATTACTAAAGATTTTGTTGGAACAGATCTTACTTACGCACAAATAATGGCAAAACATGCAGAGATTCCTTTATCATTAATGCATATAGAGTTGGAAGAAGTTTTAGAATCAATTAACGAAACAGTGAAAATATTAGGAAATTTTAACGATATAGAAATCCGTAATTCTGTAGTTCCGTACATTTATCTTAAAAGACTCAAAGAGAAGGGAATAAAATCAGTGCTAACAGGAGATGGTGCAGATGAAGTTTTTGCAGGATATAATTTTCTTTTGAAGAAAAATGAACAAGAGCTCAACCATGAATTAGACAGAATTAAGAAAATTATGCATTTTCCATCAAAAGAAATTGGGGATTCATTAAACATTAAAGTCGAAATGCCATTTTTGAATGAAAAGGTCTTGGAATTTTCAGAAAGTATTCCAATATCAGAAAAAATTAACATAAAAAATGGGAAACGTTTTGGTAAATGGATTCTTAGAGAATCATTTGAAAAAGACATTCCAGAAAGTATTGTATGGAGAGAGAAATCCCCCATGCAAGATGGCTCGGGTACAGCAAATCTCACAAATCTATTCAATTCAATTATTACAGATGAGATTTTCATTCAGAAAAAAAATGACATACTAGATGGAGATGGAGTTTATATCAGAACCAAAGAGTCGTTGCACTATTACGAGTGTTTTAGGAAAATAAACTCAATCAAAAATTCAAGTTCAGACAATAAATGCCCTGATTGTAATTATGAACTTAGTCAGAATTCAAGGTTTTGTAGAATGTGCGGGAAATTTCCTATTGTTTAGATTTTTTTGACCATTTTTTTGGTTTTTTAATGAAGATTTTTTTGCATCCATCACAACAAAAATGATACTCTTTAGATTTGTATTCATGAGTTACAGATAGATCCTCGTCAAATTCTAGACCACAGACAGGATCTGTTACCTTCATGCTCTTCACCATTGAGCGGAGTATTTCTATCTAACTAAACAGATAGGACTGATAAATCATAAGACTGTCTTATATGGAAAAAAAATAATCGAGTACATGAAAAAACTTTTTGCAGAATGCCCTAATTGTAGAGAGCAAGGGCTATTCATGACAGAATATAATTGTCTCAAGGTTTTGATGAATGCTAAAAATTGGATTGTGTGTAAAAATTGTGATTATGCAATTCAGATTGAAAAATTAAAAAACATGTTATGCTGTGTGTGATTAAGAAACTAGTTTCGTAACAAATTCATCAAATTCAGATTTTTCCATTGCACTAATTTTCATTACTTCAAGATTTTCATCTACATGAGTACTTGATTTTTGTCCAATAAGAGGTGCAAGCACACCAGGAGTTGAACGTATGAATTGTAATAGACCCACAGAAGGACTAGAAGTTGAGAAAACGGGTTTTGATTTGGCCCATTCTAATAATCTGCCTTGCATTAATGGAACGCTTGTGAAAACACCAATTCCTAATTCAATTGCAGATTCTAAGATAGAATTCTGAGAACCATTAACTGTTTGATTTTTTAATAATAATGCTTGATCAAAATGTAAATTGAATGGAAGTTGTATGAATCTAAATCCATGATCAGGACCACCTACCTCTTGTGCAAGTTTTACCACATCTTCTAACGATAGAAACATTGGATTGTCAGGATTTGCTCTAAAACATTCCCAAGTAGCCAAACCATAGAATCTAATTTTACCTTCTTTACGTTTTAATTCATAGAATTCAAAAACTTTTTTCAAATTTTCTAAGAATTGGGATTTTGACATTTCAGGATGACCTTCAACAGCATTATGAAGATACATCAAATCAATACATTCAAGATTTAGATTTTTAAGACTTCTTTCTAGTTGATCTTCAAGATATGGAATCGTCATACAATGATAGCCTGACGAAATATCACCTTCTTTAACAATTCCTGGTTTTCCTAACTCGCGCATGATATATTGCATAAAATCTTCTTTAATGTCACCATCGTTGGTGACATAGCCATTTTTGGTACAAATGAATAATTCATCTCTAGTGACAGAGTTATCAGATGTTAATTCAGACAATGCTTGTCCAATACTTCTTTCAGATTTTTGAGCCCTATAGTTAATTGCAGTATCAATAACATTAATTCCAGACATAATTGATTTTTTTACAGCATCTTTAACTATTAAATCAGTTTGAGAGTCAGGTTCACCAAGATACGTTCCTATTCCAACATTGGATAAAGACAAACTTTGGAATTTATTATAATTTTTAGAGAGAAATTTCTCAGAAAAGGTTTTTGTTCCTTCTGGAGTTGCAAATCCGGGAATCATTCTAAGACAAGTCAAACATCATTACTTAAAATTCTATCAAAAACGAGATTACAAATAATGCGCCTGCAATCCTACTAAAGTACAGAGTGTTTGTCATTGATCTAAGCATTGTATGTTCTGATTTTTCTAAATCTTTTAGGTGTAATAATGATAGAATTAGAAACGGTTTGGCAAGTAAAACAATAAGGCTGT
>MDSZ01123487.1_pt1 | contig 11540 bp, 10 predicted proteins | sample 811201 | NCBI WGS metagenome assembly MDSZ01 (sample SAMN05326647, study PRJNA326480) | marine metagenome | isolation source: seawater | place: Indian Ocean: North | collected 2010 | reverse complement strand
TTCCGGGTCGAGTCTCAAGCAGATGAGGAGTGTAGATGACCCATGCAGGAAATAATCAGATAGGATATCGTTTTCCTGCAGGCACTGGTGGCGGATGCCCCTGTCGCGTTATCAACACATGGGGGAGATCGGAACCGATGTACGATATAAAAAAGAAGAGGAGACATTGATGAAATCACACGCTCGCTTGATGTCGCTCATGCTGATGCTGTCATTTTCATGTGGGTATGCTGCAGCTGAGTCGGATGTTCCGTCAGCTACAGACGATAACAATGGCGCCAAGGGCGCACGGCCTGTACAGGTTTTTATCCTGATGGGGCAATCCAACATGCTTGGATTTGGAAAGATATCAGGTGATGATGACGGTTCCCTTGAGTATGCGGTCAAGCATAAAAAACTTTATCCATACCTCAAGGATGAGTCCCAGCCATTGGAATGGCGCGAACGACACGATGTGCGAAATGTCCACGTTCAGGGGAGTGGTTTGGCTGATGGAAAGATTTTGAAAAATGAGTGGCTGTCTGTTACTGGCCGATCGATCGGTCCCGAACTTGGTATTGGTTGCTGCTTGGGTGATTTCATTGATGATGCGTCAGTGTTACTCCTCAAGAGTTGTATTGGAAACAGGGCCTTGGGTTGGGACCTTCTACCACCAGGAAGTGAAGGCTTTGAATTCACGGATAAGCAAGGACAGACGTGGGTGCATCCAGGGTATAAGGGTTCACCACAACGATGGTTGAAGGGAACAGTTCCTGAGCCGATACAATGGTACGCTGGGATGCAATATGATGGCGATGTCCAGCGAGCGAAGGAAGTACTCAGTAACTTTGCTACATATATGCCTCATGCTCCATCCCGTCTCGGAGAGTCTCCTTTTGAGGTAGCGGGTTTTTTCTGGTGGCAGGGTGACCGAGACAGCCGTAGTGAAGCCCTGTCAAGTCGGTATGAGCAGAATCTTGTGCACCTTATCAGGACGTTACGCAAGGAATTCCATTCGCCTGACGCTAAATTTGTGTGCGCTTCGCTTGGACAGACACAGAAAGGAGATGCTACAGGTGGAGGAAAAATTCTTAATGCAATGCTTGCCGTTGATGGATCGTCTGGAAAATATCCAGAGTTTGACGGGAATGTTGCCTCCATATACAGCTATCCGTTATCAAAAGGAGGAAGTTCCGGTAGCCATTATAATAAACATGCGGAAACATATATGAATGTTGGCGAGGCCATGGGGCAGGCGATGGTCCGACTTCTTCAATCAAGTGCAACTGATGAGAAAAATAATGTTCAGAATACGTCAACAGTTAACTAAAGGATGTATCGTGAGTAAGAACGTAGTATCTTTATGTGTGGTCTTCGTATGTGCCATCTCATTTGAACGGGTATGCTTTTCGCAGCAGATGACAACGCAATCGTTCATTGATCGATTTGATAGTAATGGCGATGGGCTTATTCAGAAAGAAGAAGCAAAGAACCTGCTGCTCAAAAATTACTCCCGTGTTGATACAAATAATGATGGTCAGTTAGATGAAAAGGAAATCGATGCGCTAGTAAAACGATTGTCCTCGGCTGCTTCAAACAGACGGCAGGGAGGCCAAAGAAATCAAGTTTCCATTCCAGATTCCGTTCGCATGGAAGAGAACATCCCTTACCGAGAGGGTTCAAGTGATAAATGGAAGATTGATATTCTGTATCCTGCTGCTCCGTCGACGATGAAACGTCCTGGAATAGTCTTTATACACGGTGGCGGATGGCGAACTGGCGACAAAGCCACTGGTGTTTGGCGAAGTCTTCCCGTGAGTTATGCGGAAAAAGGGTATGTCTGTATCTCTGTGAATTATCGACTTTTAGATGAAGCTCCATTTCGGGCATGTATTGAGGATTGTAAAAACGCTGTTCGGTGGCTTCGTGCTCATGCGGACACCTATTCATTGGATCCAGATCGGATTGGAGCATTTGGTATCTCTGCAGGAGCACACCTTGTTGCCATGCTCGGTTTGGCAGGTCGAGACGCAGGTCTTGAGGGAGACGGTTCCTACAGCGATGTCTCCAGCGCTGTGCAGTCAGTCGTCTGCTGTGCGACACCAACAAACTTTCTGAATTGGGATGGTACGTCACCAACGCAAGGCGAACGAGCCGCCCGGTTTTTCCCAGAACTGTCCGAAGCCGATGCTCTAAAAATGATTGAGAGGGTCTCGCCGATCACCCATGTCCGGAAAGGCATCCCGTTCCTTGTCATTCATGGAACAGCCGATACAACTGTTCCGATCTATCAGGGTGATTGTTTTGTGGATGCTCTCAAGGAAGTGAACGACGATGTGACATATATTCGTGTTGAGGATGCTCGCCATGGAGTGTTTACGCAGGCAAGTGACAAAACGTATCCAGCCACTGAAGCGTTTTTCAAGCGCACACTCTCAGGCCAATAATCGCCTAGCTTCTCAGAACGTGTTGAAGGCCTGAGTCAATTGCTGCAAGGAAATCTTCTGTGTTGAGATGTGGTTGTCCTTTTCCAACAAGTAAGGCTAAGTCTTTCGTCATCTTTCCAGACTCCACTGTCTTGATACACACATTTTCCAGTGATTCTGCAAAAGCAACTACATCTGGAGTATTGTCGAGTTTTCCTCGATGAGCAAGTCCTCGCGTCCATGCGAAAATCGATGCAATAGGATTTGTGCTTGTTTGGTTTCCCTGTTGATGTTGTCGAAAGTGACGGGTCACAGTCCCATGAGCGGCTTCAGCTTCGACCGTTTTGCCGTCAGGCGTCATGAGGACACTTGTCATTAGGCCAAGTGATCCAAACCCCTGGGCAACAATATCACTTTGGACATCTCCATCATAGTTCTTGCACGCCCAGACATACCCGCCATCCCATTTCATGGCACATGCCACCATGTCATCGATTAGGCGATGCTCATAGGTGATCCCCTTCTCCGCAAATTGATCTTTAAACTCTGAGTCGAAGACTTCTTGGAATAAATCCTTAAATCGACCGTCGTATGCTTTCAAAATCGTATTTTTTGTGGACAGGTAAACGGGGTACTGTCGAGCCAGGCCATACCGGAAACTCGCTCGCGCGAAGTCTCGTATTGAGTCATCGCGGTTGTACATTGCCAGTGCTACGCCAGATGACGGGAAATCATAGACCTCCATCTCCATTGGATCTGATCCGTCAGACGGTGCATACGTCAGGGTCAGGGTGCCAGGTCCTGGAATTTTGAGATCCGTAGCACGATATTGGTCACCAAAAGCATGTCGTCCGACAACAATTGGTTTGGTCCATCCGGGCACAAGACGAGGGACGTTCTCAATAATGATCGGTTCACGAAAGATGACGCCGCCAAGAATATTGCGGATGGTCCCATTGGGACTGCGCCACATTTTCTTGAGGCCGAATTCTTCAACACGTGCTTCATCAGGAGTTATGGTTGCACATTTGACACCGACCCCACACTCCTTGATGGCATTTGCTGCATCAATAGTAATTTGATCGTCTGTCGCGTCACGACTCTGAATAGACAGATCAAAATAGCGAAGCTCAATGTCAAGGTATGGAAGAATCAACTTTTGTTTGATGAATTCCCAAATGATTCTGGTCATTTCATCGCCATCAAGCTCAACTACGGGGCCGTGTACCTTGATCTTTGAAGCCATTGCGTGCATTCCTTCTTGCTGCGTATACCTCTATCGACAGAACCCATTGTCTGGCAGCATTGTTGTACCACGTTTGGCACCAGTCAACGGATTTACTTGTTCTGACGTGATTGCTAAAGACAATAGCCTGTCGCCACAACCGGTACAATAATGCTTGCTGCGGAACGCCCCAGATGGTCAGACATCGTTGAGAGTTGAGGTGCTAGATTCCTTCAAGTACAAAAAGAAGCACCGATCTTCACTCATGGGCAAGATACCATTGGATTCGTTCATTACCGATCAGGAAAGCACCGTTATGAAATACTATGCCTGCACACTTGTGTGCCTCATCGCCTCTTTTTCGTGGATCAGTACCACAAAGGCCGCTGAGTGGAAGCCACTCATTGGAAAATCACTCTCTGAGCATTGGAGGACAGACGGCCACTGGGAACTACACGATGATGGTGTTATTCACCTGCCGAATCAGGAATATAAACACTGGAGGCACTACAAAAACTACTTAATTCTCAAGGATGTCCTGCTCAATGATTTTGAAATAGCCTTCGATTGGCGTGTTGCAGAAAACAGTGGCCTGTATTTTCATATTCCTGACCTTAAGAATCTGGAAGAACGGAAGCACAAAGAAGTACAGCTCTATGAAAATAGTAAATGGAACAAGCCTGAGTTTGGCGACCACACAGCAGGCGGTATTATCCCAGGCCATGCACCAACAAAGGATGTATCCAACCCAAGTTCAGCATGGAATCATATGGATATTAAGTGTGTGGGCAACCACATAACTGTTGCAATCAACGGAACGATTGTGACAGAAGCTGACCTGAGTGAAGGCAAAGCAGGAGAACGCTCAACATATGGCGGGTTTGCATTTCAGGATCATGGCCATGCCGTCTGGCTCAGGAATATCAAACTCAAAAATCTCGATAACGCTACACAGCGATAGGCAACGCATGGATTCATCGCGACACTGCTTTTGTCTTTGCATTCACAACGACACTACCGCATCCGTATTGCACGGTCTACTCGCCCAAAATTATCAACCAGAATGAGATCTGTTCCGGAAATAGAGCGAACGGATGGCATGAATGTCTGTCCTGCCATGTTTGCCCGTGATGATGATGTGACATGTGAAATGAGTCTTCCATTTTGTACTTGCCAGGTACCGGTGGAGATAGGTGTTGGAACAAAGACATACTGAAAGTTGGAAAGTGTTTGGTAATAACGGTAGGTTTGAAACGTACCATCACCGTTGTAGACAAGATCAACTGATCCCTCTGAATCGTTTTCACGCCATGTCCCGATCAGCATCTTGCTGACTTCTGCATCCGTGAGAATTTTGGAAGTGACTCCACCAGCAGAAACGACTTGGGGTGGAGGCTGAGGCGGTGGATTTGCGGCTTTCCAGGCTGACATGTCAGGTGGGTTTGCGTTTACCGGCGGTTGCTGCGCAATGGCCGTCGTTCGTCCAGCTGTTGCTTTGCCATCAGGTGAATAACTGCTGAGCACCACCAACAGTCGGGAGGAGCCCTTTGGTGCAGAAAAATCTGTTGGAAGAGCAGAGGCATCTCTTGAAAGGCACAAGATTAATTTCCCCTCATCAAATTTATAAATACCGGTTCCTGTAACGGTATCCTTATCTTGAATGGTTACCTTTTTTGGATAGGCGTTCGGCTCAATGCGGAAGTTTCTTGTGCTTTTGACATGACTCATTGGGGATTCGAAGATGATTGTGTAATCCACGATCTCTAGGGTGCCACCACCGGGTAACCAATGAGACATTTGTGACTCAGGTACTTCTTCCCCATTTTCAATCAGTTCGAGGACTCGCCAATGTCCAGAGAGTCGCTCGAGTTCTGCATCTACTGTTTGCTTTGGTTGGGCCCAGCATTGTGTGAATCCGAAAACGAACACGGCAAACAATGCAGAAATACCAATACGGCGAGTCATGTCTGGTCCTCAAATGTGTGGCGTAATACAAACTGTTGCACTCTGCAACCGCAGAACAAACAAGATAGTGACGGAATGTCGGAAATCCTGTCAAGAGAAGATGCACGTGAAGATTGTGATGACGCTGCAGCCACTGGCGGCTTGTCACGCGTTGCATGATGGCTGTGCATCCTGAAATGTCATAATTCACGTGTTTCATTACCGTTTCACGAACTGTTTGTTGGCTTCACCAATGATCTCCGACAAGGACTTGCGGACAAAGAGAGTGGCTTATGGAACAAGTTGCTGCATTCGGATACGCTAATAGTCTTCTCATACAAGATTGGGAAACTGTGACCGAGTTGAAATTTGTTTCCGTAAAGGTTCTCTGATGTCTGACACAATCTCTGAAATGAATGCATGCGATATTCTCTCACGTCTCTTTCGGGCGAGGGGCTATAACATTTCGCGCAATGTGATGTTTCATGAATATGGAGTGGAATTCCATATTGATGGCTGGGATGAGAAAGAGCGCATTGGATTTGAATTCCTCAGCAGTGAAGACGACGATCATGATGACCTTTCACTTGAGGAATATAAAACGCTGATGGCAGCGCAGTTGCGCGGAGAGCTATCGCTTCTGATCATGGATGAAGTGGAGCCGATGTCGGAGGCGGAACTTACAGCCATGACTCATGAATTTCTTGATGAAGTTGCAGAAGCAAGGATGGCTGCACGGAATGCAGACACCGCACAAGATCAGCCGGGCTCGTAACGCCATCATTTTTCTGATGATTGAATGCCGTCTGTCTCATCAACATATTGGAGTGAAGCATGCAATGGCAGGTGGTTCGGAAGGTAAGCCTATCAATCAGTGTGCTGGTGTCTCTCAGTTTTCTTTGTGTGAGTGTTGATGCACTGTGTGCCGACGACTGGCCTCAATGGCGAGGGATGCACAATGATGGAAAAGCTGTATCGACGAAGCTTCCGTCGGTGTGGTCAAAAACAGAAAATGTCCACTGGCGAACGCGACTCCCAGGGCGGGGGGGAGCAACCCCATGCACCTGGGGCGAACACGTCTTTGTCACGAGCAACGATGGAACAGATCTCGTGCTTCTCTGCATCAGTCTTGATGACGGGGCGATTGCATGGAGGCAAACGGTCTGTTCAGGTAATCAGGATGCGCGAGCAGGAGAAGGAAACTCTGCATCACCCTCTCCAATCACTGATGGTAAGCATGTGTGGGTGTGTTTTGGCACTGGCATTTTGGCATGTTTTTCTGTCGATGGATCGCACGTGTGGACAATGGATCTGAACGAACGCTTTGGGAAGATTGATATCCAGTTTGGAATGACCTCCACGCCGGTTTTGGACGGAGAGTTTCTGTACCTCCAACTTATTCATGGTCCAATGAAAATGGACGATCCGTCCCGCACCGGAAAGGTCATCAAACTGAACAAGTCGACTGGGAAGACACTGTGGGCGATTGATCGTGAGACGGAAGCACTCTTCGAATGTAAGCATTCATATGCTTCACCATTTATCTATCGTGATGAGAATCGTTCATTTCTTGTCGTGCATGGAGCTGATTGCACAACTGGCCACGACCTCGGTAATGGCTCGGAGATCTGGCGCTTTGGTGGATTGAACGGACCGTCGGCAGTCAATCCTAAGCCATATAACATGACCTTTCGGCTCGTAGCATCACCCGGGGTTGTTCCTGGGGCAATTATTATTCCAACATGCAAGAAAGGGCCATGTGTTGGTCTTCGGGTTACCGACGAACTTGTAGGCGAGTGTTCAAACAAGCAATCGATTTTGCGATGGGTGAATCCAATAACTCCTGACGTAAGCACTCCACTTATTCATGACGGGCTTGTGTACTTGCTTCATAAGGATGGAAAACTGCAGTGCGTCGACCTCGAGAGTGGAGAAGATGTCTATCTTGAACGAACGCATACAGGTCAGCACCGGACGAGCCCGTTGTTGGTAAATAATAAATTGTATTTTGGTTCAAATGATGGATGGGTATCTGTTGTACAGGCCGGGAGAACGTTTCAGTTGCTCCATTCCATTGATATTGGAGAAGCGATCTCAGCATCACTACTCGTGGCGCACGATACGCTCCTGATGCGTACATCGGAAGCACTGTATGCAATCCGTACGAAATAGGGTGACGTGGCGGTCAGTGCAGCAGGGGTTAGCCGCCAGTCGCTATTTTTTCGGCTACGTCAGGAAACACCACGCGGAACGCAATCCAAGCCATAGTGAATGTCAGCAGGAGATTCAGTGCTTGTCCGCAAAGATACAGCACCACGGGTTTCCATGAACCCATTGCTTCCGCAAGTTGGCGAACATTTGTTTCAAGTCCGATACTTACAAATCCAAGGCAAAAGCACCATGACCGCATCATCTTCACCGGTCCTTTTACCATCGTTTCCACTGCTACATCCTGGCCTTCTGGTCCGGTCGATGCGAGATAGGTAAATACCGCAGATGCCCCTATGAATCCGAATACAAATTTGGGCATACGACGCCAGATTTCACCTGCCATGTCACTGGCTGACAATTTCTTGTTGTCCTGTGCCTGTGGAGCGCTATCCGTTTTTGCCCACCAGGCTGCAACGGAAAGAGAAATGACACCAATCAAAACATTTTGAATGAGTTTCACTGATGCGGCAACGTCTCGAGCAACGGGGCCAACCAATTCTCCTGCTGCAACGACAGCACCCGTTGAATCAACAGTGCCGCCTATCCAGGCACCGCCCACGACCTGATCAAGTCCAACAGCATTTATGACTGCAGGAAGTGTAAACATCATGACAATGGTAAAAGCCAATGAGATACCGATCGCAATAGAGAGCTCTTCTTTTTTGGCTCGGCAGGCTGCTGCTGTGGCGACAGCGGCGGAGACACCACACACACTCATATCTGCCGATAACACAAGATTGAGGGAACGAGATTTAATTTTCAAATAGCGTTGTCCAAAAAGATACGTACTAATGAGGACGACAGGCGTCGTGATCCACGAAACGAGAATCCCTGGTGGGCCTAGTTTCATGAGTGTGCCAAAAAGGAGTCCGGATCCCATCAGAACGAGCCCAGTTTTGATATACAATTCTCCTCTTAATGCTGGCTTGAGCCACTCGGGGACCTGAAAAATATTACTGATAACCAGGCCTCCGACGAACGCCCAGAGAACGTATTCGAGTTGGAAGCCCTTGATGACGACTTGTCGGCTGATGAGCCAGGCCGTTGTGGCGAGCACAGCAATGCCGAGTACCGCAGGAACAGCTTCCCGGAGAGGGACGCCAAGGCCACGCAATGCACATGAAAATACAACACCACATCCAAGAATTGTTGTCAGGACAGCAAGAGCACGATGAGGGCCAGGCTCGTTTGGGCCACTTGAGAATGCTTCGATTGGATTAAGGGACCATGCACCAGGGGTTGTCAACCATGGTGCAATGGCATTGGCATATGGGTTTGTTTGAGATTCGGAAAGCGGTGCCGGCGCAGTACACCACCAGGTTATGGCAAGTAATGCAGTTGCCATAATCATTGCCCATATATCATCACTTCGGCACCATTTATTCCTTGAGTCAGTCATGACGTTCTAGCTCTCCCCTTCATGCTCCCATGCATCTACCACTGCACAACCACAGCTGTCACTCCACACATTCACGGCTGTGCGCATCATGTCCAAGACGCGGTCAACGGCAAGAATAATTCCTTGTGATTCCGCTGGAAGTCCAACTGCTTGTAGGATGATTGCCATCATGACCAAGCCTGCATGTGGAATTCCAGCGGCTCCAACACTTGCAAGCAATGCTGTGACGCACACGATCACCTGTTGTATCAATGGAAGACTTTCGCCAAAGTGCAATTGAGCGATGAAAAGCACGGCAACGGCTTCGTAGAGTGCGGTTCCATCCATATTGATGGTCGCACCTAATGGCAGAACAAATGATGCTGTGCGGTTTCGCACTCCTGCGCGATCTTCGACACATGAAAGAGTGAGTGGGAGTGTTCCATTACTTGACGCACTTGAGAATGCAGTCAAGAGTGCCGGTGACATAGCGCGTGCATAAGCAAGTGGATTTCGGCGGGATGTAAGCCACACAATGATCGGAAGTGTCACTGTTGCATGAATGCAGAGTGCAATAGCAACGGCAAGCATATAGAACGCCAGTGACTGAAAGACTGACAGCCCCTGGGTTGCTGTGACATAGGCGACAAGAAAAAATACTCCAATTGGTGCGAGATTGATAATGGCTGTCGTCATGGACATCATGACCCGAAAGCCAATTTCCGCAGCCCGGCGAACAGCGCTGGCAACGTCACCACCCGCCAACATTGCAAAAATTGAAAAACCAATTGTGAATGCAATAATTGAAAGAAAATTTGGTTCCACAAGAGCTGCAAACGGATTTTCTGGGATCATGGCCTCCAGTTGTGAAAACAGCACGTCCCCTAAATTGCTTCCTGTACCATGGGCAGAAGGCGTATGTGTTGTCATTGCCAGGATGTTGCTGCCCCGCAAACCGGGCTGCACAATATTGACAACAAGCAGGCCTGTCAGGATTGCGAGCGAACTGGTGAGGACATAGTAACCAAGTGTTCGCGAAAACATTTTCCCGATACTTTTTGTCCCCCCAAGTCCAAGCACGCCACTGGCAAGCGAGGTAATAATCAGAGGAATAGCCACCATTTTGAGAAGCCGCAAGAAAAGACCACCAATGCGACGAAATCGTTCACCCCACACTCTCGCCACACTTTGTCCGCGTGATTGAAATAGGTTGTACAACTCGGGTTCTTGATGGCTCAATGCATCTACATTCGGTAGCCGTATCGCTTGGCTGGATTCCTGGTGCGTTCCAGTTGGTCCAATAATGAAGACACGACTCGTACCATCTCTCAGTTGCTCCTTGATCTCGATAGCGTCGTGCGTGTCATCAATTTCTACAGCACTGACGTCTGAAGATAGGCCATCAGAGATAACCGTTCGTGAACGTCCACCCGTAGCATTCAGCGTCACGCCGATTGCCGCTCCCGCCAGCATGCCAATGAGAATTTGCCAATGCAGTGCTAATTTGAACATGAGGTTTTTCCTACACAACGAAAGGGATGGGAACCGTGCAGAGGCTTCAAAAACTCTAGAGCGTCGCGAATCAGACTCATTTCTGCAACAGCGGCCAGTGCAAGGTGATCCGAGCCGCTCTGGAAACTGTGATAAAATATCTCAGAAACCGTCATTTATCTGACACGAAAGCAACACGCTGTATGGAAAAGACACCTCAGTATCTTTTTGTCTATGGCACGCTCAGGCCATGCCTTGCTGGATCTGAGCAAAAAAAAATCACGAAAGAGTTTCGATTGGTTGGGCCAGCGACAATCTCTGGCGTACTCTACGATTTGATCCAGTACCCAGGAGTGACACCTGGTCCAGGCGTTGTGGCTGGTGATGTCTTATGGTTACCAAGCCATGGTATGCTCAAATTGGTTGACGAGTATGAAGGGTGTTGCCTTGACCCACCTCTCTATTCAAGGGTAACTACTCTTGCGACCCTTCACTCGGGAAAAACAGTTATGTCATGGGTCTACTATTATTGTGGTTCGCTTGTTAAAGCCCGAGCAATACCTGGTGGGGACTACTGGGTATCGAAAAAGCAGTCGTGATAGGCCAGATGTCCATCGTAGCCGCAAAAAGATTCTGGTTTGCTTGAGACTGTTATGACGACACGTTGTTCGCTCGAGATGTACGACGTTGCTTTGCAAGTGTCCAATGGAGGCCAACGGCCGGAAGGAATAAGAAGACGATGATGAAAATCTTCATTTCTGCATAAAGATAGAACATGGTTGCATTGTAGGTTGGTCGGTCCATTGGGATGATGGAATTGTGATAGGCATACGTAAAATCTGTCATGAACAGAAACGGAAGGAATGCTATCAATATTAAGAATCCA
>MDSZ01040722.1_pt1 | contig 11541 bp, 9 predicted proteins | sample 811201 | NCBI WGS metagenome assembly MDSZ01 (sample SAMN05326647, study PRJNA326480) | marine metagenome | isolation source: seawater | place: Indian Ocean: North | collected 2010 | reverse complement strand
TCTGCAAGAGCTGGTAATGTTATTGGTGGTGGCGATGTTTCGCCAAATCGTTTGGTCCCAGATATTTTTAGAGCAATTAAAAAAAATAATAACTTAAAAATAAGAAATAAAAATCATGTACGACCATGGCAACATGTATTAGACTGTAATAATGGATATTTAACTCTTATAGAAAAATTATATTTTAGTAATGATTACTCAGGCTCATGGAATTTTTCTTCTAATTATAGAAAGTATACAGTTCAAAATATTTGTGATGAGTTTAGTAAAAAACTAAATTTAAAATATACATACTCTAAAAAAATTAATAACGAAAAGAAAACTTTGGCTCTTAATTCTTTTAAATCAAGAAGAGAACTTAAATGGAAGAATTATTTAAGTTTTAAGAAAATGATATCTAGTACAATTTATTGGTATAATAACTTTTTAAATGGTCAAAAAGCAGATTTGCTATGTATTGAACAAATAAAAGAATATTATTTATCAAAATGATAAATTGCAGAATTTGTGATAGTGAAATTAATAAGATTTTTTGTAATCTTAATAAAACACCATTAGCAAATTCATATAGAGATTCAAATATTCAAATTGAAGAAGAATTATTATTTAAACTCAAAGTTTATTTTTGTAATAATTGTAAACTTGTTCAATTACCAGAAACTGTATTTCCTGAGAATATATTTTCTCATTATGCATACTTTTCCTCTTATTCTAAGGATTGGTTAGAACATTCAAAAGAATTATGCATTGATTCCTTAAAAGAATTTGAAATTAAGCATGACGATCTAATAGTTGAAATAGCAAGTAATGATGGATACTTACTTAAAAACTTTAAAAATCAAAACTATAATAATATTTTAGGTATAGAGCCTGCAACTAATATAGCTAAATTTGCTAATAATCAAAACATTCGTACTGAAAATATTTTTTTCAATAAAGAAACAGCTAAAGATATTCTAAAAAAATATAATTTTTCTAAACTTATTTTTTCATTAAATGTTTTAGCGCATGTTCCTAATGTAAAAAGTTTTGTAATGGGAATAAAAAATATCCTTGATAAGGATGGTTGTTGGATAATTGAGTTTCCGCATCTTCTTAATTTAATTAAGAATACTCAGTTTGACACAATATATCATGAGCATTTTTCATATTTTTCAATACTAAGTTTAAAATTTTTATTTAAAAGATATGATCTTCGAATTTTTAATGTAAAAAAAATTAAAACTCACGGAGGTTCTTTAAGAGTTTTTGTATGCCACAAATCTAGCCTTTTTAAAGAATCTGAAAATGTTAAAAAAATAATTAATGAAGAAATTAATTATGGTTTAAATGATGAAGCAATTTATTTAAATTTTCAAAAAAAAGTAAATAATAAAAAAAATAAGATTCAAAAATATTTAAAAAATCTTGATGATAATAAAATATGCGGTTTTGGGGCTCCTGCTAAAGCAACAACTTTAATAAATTATTGCAAAATTGATAAATATATTAGTTTTATTATTGATAATAATACAAATAAACAAAATAAATACTTACCAGGCACACATATCCCAATTAAAGATTTTGAATATATGATAAAGACAAAACCAAAAAATATACTAGTTTTTCCTTGGAATATTAGTGATGAAATAATAAAAGAGTTGAAAAATAATGGTAAATTTGATTTTAAAATTCACACACTAGATTTTAATTAACTTATGAAAGTTTCAATTGATACTCAAAAACGAACTATTAAATATAATAATAAAAGTTTATCCCTATATTCAAAAAGTTCCTTCGAATTTATTTCTGATTTATGGGTTAATCTAGGCTGGAATCAAAAATACTCATATACTTTTTCATGGCTTGGTAGGCCAATTATACAATTACCTGAAGATATTATAAGAATTCAAGAATTAATATTTAAGATTAAGCCCACAAAAATTATTGAAACTGGCATAGCACATGGAGGCACTTCTATACTATTTGCATCATTAATAGATATGATGAAAATTAAAGGCAAGGTTATAGGTGTTGATATCAAAATAAGAAAAAAAAATTTAAAAGCAATTAAAAAACATCCATATTCCAAATATATAAGTTTAATTGAGGGTTCATCGATTGATGATGAAACTTTTAAAAAAGTAAAAAAGCATATTAAATCCCATGATAAAATTTTTGTCTTCCTTGACTCAAATCATACTTGTGATCATGTTTATAAGGAATTGTTATTATATGCAAATCTTGTCACTTTAAATTCTTACATTGTAGTTTGTGATGGAATTATGCAAGCAGTGAGTGATACACCCAGAGGAATTAAAAAATGGCAAAAAGATAATCCATTAATTGCCATTAAAAAATTTTTAAAAAATAATAATAAATTTGTTCTTCATGAACCAAAATGGCCTTTTAATGAGAGTAAATTAAGTAAAAGAATTACTCACTCACCTAAGTGTTTTCTTAAAAGAATTAAGTAGAAAGTGCAAAAAAAAATTATTTCTATTGTTGGTCAAATTATAAATATTTTTTTTTTATTACTAATTAACCGATTTTTCTACCAAGAATTTGGTTTATTCTTTTTAGGTCTTTATAATGCTGCTGTTATATTAACTCAATTTATATTAATTTTTTCAGATTTTGGAATTAGTTCTGGATTAACAAATCAAATTGCTAAATATAAATTTTCAAACAAAGATTATGTAATAAAAATAGCTCAATCAGGTTTATTTATATCAATTTTTATTTTTATTATTTTTATTATTTTTGTTACATTTTTTTTGCAAAATCAACTAATTAGTGAATTCTTGAAAATTCAAAATATAGATGATTTTTCAATTATTTATTTTTTAATAATTGGAATGTTAATAGCAATACCAAGAAATCAATTAGGCTCTATTTTGATGGGTTTTAATCTTCCACATATATGGTCTTATTTAAATCTTTTTACTAATTTCATAAATTTAATTGGCCTTTTTATTACTTTGCACTTTGGATTTAGTAATTTTACGATTGGATATGTTTTTATATTAACCAATTTATTTAGTTTAGGTATCTTTATTATTTTTGTATTTAAAAATACATTTCCAAAAATATTATTAATAAATTTTCATTATCAATGTTTTAAAAAAATATTAAATTTCTCTACAAAAATTTACATTGGGTCATTAATTTCATTTTTTTCGAGCTTCATAGATAGAATTCTTGTTTTTTCAGTAATTTCAATAAATATTTTAGGGATTTATTCAATAATTCATAACGTTTCTCAAAAAATAGAAGTAATTGGCAACAGTATAGCGGTTACTATATTCCCTGAATTATCTTCAGATAGTAATAAATCTGAACAATTATTTATAAATAATATTAAAAATTGGATAGAATTTACTAATTTTGCAAGTTTCAATGCTGCAATTTTAATTTTTTTTGCATCAGATTATATTTATTACTTTGTTTTTAATGAATTGCCAGATTTTGAAATTAAATTAATTTTTTTAATTATAATATTGTCTTATTTTACAAAATCAATTTGTAATTTAATTATCTGGGTCATATCTAGTATTAATAAACCTGAAATACAAATTTATTATGGAATAATTAATTTTGTAACATATTTAATAATGATTGTAATTTATTATAAAAGCATTAGCATAAATATAATTGCTTACTCATTTTTATTATCAAATACAGTCTCACTAATGTTTTTAATTATATATTTAACTAAATTACTAAATAATTATTTAATTTTAAAAATTTTTGTTGATTTTGTTAAATATTTTGTTTGTTCAATTATTTTAATGTCTATGATATATTTCATTATTAATCTAAAATTAAATATACATTTTACTTCGATATTTACTTTTACAATTTATTTCTTTTCAATAATATTTTTATTATTAAAAACAAATTTTTTAAACAACTATAAAAATAATGAAATTATAAAATATATTTTATTAAAAACAAAAATTATAATTTAAAATAATGCTTACTGAAATTACAACAATTATACCAACGAGAAATAGATCAGAATTTTTAAAAAAATGTATTTTTAGTATTCTGGGCCAATCTGAAAATTTTAAAAATAAAATTATTGTTTGTGATAATGCGTCTGATGATAATACTTCAGAATTATTAAAAAAATTACAAAGTGAATATTCTAATATTAAGTATTATAAACATGACAAAAATATTGGTTTGTATCAAAATTTTAGCTTCGGTATTTCTAAGGTAAAAACTAAATATTTTAATCTTATTTCTGATGATGATCAATTAACCAAGAATTATTTAAAAGAATGTTTAAAAATTTTTGAAGAAAATAGAAAAGTTGATATTGTAATAGGGGATACTTTAGTAGTTAACAAAAATAAATATGTTTTAGCTGGGCCTTTTAGAAAATTTTCAAATGGTTTTATGAACAATAAAGAGGCTACTATCAAAATGTCTCAAAACTTAATTCCGAGAACATGGACAGGGATGGTTTTTAAAAAAAATATTAATTATGATTATAAAATAAATCCTCAATATGGACCAATGGCTGATGGATTATGGTTAATTGATTTAATCTCAAAACATAATGTTTATTGCTTTAATAAAATTGGCGGAATTTTATTTGCACATGAAAATTCCACTAGTCAACAGATAAAAATTATTGATAAAAATCAAATTGATGGTTTTAATCTTTTTAAAAAAAAATTTGAAAGTAATACTTGTTTCAATCATAATGAAAAAAAAATCATTTATCAGGGCTTAAAACCAGATGTAGATAATATAATTTCAAAACAATTTATTTCATGCATTTTAAAAAATGATCAAAATGGAATAGCAAAAATACTTTTCTTTTTAAAAGAATATAATTTTAATAGTCTTTTTTTAAAATATTCTTCTTTAAATAATTTATTTAAAATTTTTTTCTTTTTAATACCACTATGTAGAATGATAAATTTAATAAGAAAAAGATATCAAAACTTTTTTCATTTTCAAAAAAGTAAAAAGTTTAAATTTATTCTTAAGGATTTGTTATAAATGAATTCAATAAGCAGACATTATTATTTCTTTATTATTTTTTACATTTTATTATTTATATATTCTTTTCAGTTTTTAATAGGTCCTTGGGATGAGTATCATTTATTGTACTATTTTAAAAATCAAACCTTTTTTCCATTCTATGATTATAATTTCCCATATTATGATGCTTTTTTATTAGGACGGTTTAGTCCATTTGCTGGTCAAGAATTTAATATTCCTATTTTTGTTACTTCAAATATAAATTATGCATTTATTTTTGTAAGCTCTTTAATATTTGTTTCATTAATTTTATACGACTATCTTATCTGTCAAACTATCAAAATTAATAATTTAAATTTTATTTTTTTCTTTACTATAATAATTATATCATCTCCAGGATTTTACTTATTAACTACGAGATTATTATATGTTGAAGATACTCAAGTTCTTTTTTTAATAATTTTTTTTATTTCTTTTTTTAAATTAGGAGAATCAAATAAATTATTTCAAAATTTGTCATGGCAAATACTTTTAATTGCATCAACATTTATTTCACTTCTATATAAAGAAAATAATTTTCTTATTATTGCTTCATTTATTTTTTTTTATTTTATTTTTGACAAAAAGAAATTTTATAAAAATAAAATTATTTATTTAATTATAATTTTGCTTTGCCTACTCTATTTAATTGTTTTAGGTTATATAAATTTATATTATAAAAATGATGATATTTCATATATTAAAAATGAAAACTCAAAATTTTTTTTATTTATAATCAATATTTTTTTAAGATATTTATTAAATGATTTTTTATTGTTATTTTTTATTTTACCAATTGGTATTTATGGGCTCTTAATTTCTAAAAATATATTTATTAAATCAATGTTTGTGTCAGGGTTATGTAATATATTCTTTTTTATCATATTAGGTTTGTATGGTCCCTATTATTTATTTCCCTGTTATTTCTTAATGTTCCCACTATTTTTTGAAACATTTAGAACTATGAGAATAAATAATTTTTTAGGATTTAATTTTTTAAAATTAATTTTATTTTTCTTAATTTTAATTTCATTTAGCAATTCTATGTTTTATTATTTTGAAAGTAAAAATCTCTCCAAAACATTTAATAATACAGTAAATTATTTAGTTGAGAATATTCAAAATAAAAAATCAAACACTAATATTTTTATGTGTAACGATTTAAATGAAGGTAATTTAGCTCAATTATATATTCTAAGTGAGCACTTAAAATATTATGATATAGATTCGGAAAGGGTTCAATTTTTTGCTTTTGATAAAAATGATAAAATTAATTTTTACACAAGAATTTCTCCATTTGATGATATTAAAAATAGTAAATATGTTGATTCAATATTTTATAATAATCAAAAAAATATGGACCCAAAAAAAGGTGATATTATTCTCAATCTGCCCATATATTCATATAAATTAAAAAAAAGTTGTAGCTTTTTAAAAGATCAGCAATATAGTGATAAATTATCTTTTGCTTCAAGTTTTTATAATACTTTAATTACAAATTTAATAAAAGTAATTGTGTATAAAAAAAAATTTGTTAAGACAAATTTTTTGAAGGAATTTGAGTATGAGATATTTAAACTATAATTCTAATTAGATACATGAAAAATTCTTACACACTACTTCTTTTAACACTGAATGAAATTGATGGTTTAAAAGTCATATATCCAAAAATTAATAAAAATTTATTTACTAAAATAGTTGTTTTAGATGGTGGCTCAACGGATGGTACAATTGAATGGGCCAAAGAGAATAAAATTGAATATTATATCCAAAAAAAGAAAGGTTTCAGACATGCTTATTTTGAGTATTTTAGTAAAATTGATACATCTCATGTAATTACTTTTAGTCCAGATGGAAATTCTATACCTGAATTATTAGAAGATTTAATTAATGAATTAAATAAAGGTCCTGATTTAGTTATTGTATCTAGATATAAAGATAATGCAAAAAGCATTGATGATGATATAATTACTGCATTTGGAAATTGGTTATTTAGATTTTTGATTAATCTTCTTTACTTATCTAAAATAACTGATCCAATGGTAATATATAGAGGTTTCAAACTAGAATTAATTGATAAACTTAATTTAATGGATGAAAGTCCATATTCTATTCCAGAAAAGATTTTTAACACTCAAATAAGTTGGGAGCCACTTATGTCAATTAGAACTGCAAAAAGAAAAATAAATTATTCTGAAATTCCAGGTGATGAACCTGAAAGAATAGGGGGAGAAAGAAAATTGAAAATACTTAAGTGGGGAGCAGCTTATATGTTTCAAGTTTTTTTTGAGAGATTTACTAAATAATTCATGATAATTTCTAAGACTCCTTTTAGAGTATCCTTTTTTGGAGGAGGTACAGACTATCCTCAATGGTATTTAAAATATGGAGGTCAAGTAATCTCAACAGCTATAAACAAATATTGCTACATTACATGCCGATATTTACCAAACTTTTTTGATCATAAACATAGATTTGTATATTCTAAAATTGAGCTAATAAATGATTTTGAGAAAATTCAACATCCAGTCATTAAACATACTCTTAAAAAATATTGGAAAAATGGATTGGGTTTAGAAATTCATCATGATGGAGATTTGCCAGCAAGATCAGGTTTAGGGTCAAGCTCAAGTTTTACTGTAGGTTTGATTAATTCTCTACATGCGCTTCAAAATATTAATTTAGATAATAAAGATTTATATTTAAAAGCTATAGATATAGAGCAAAATTATGTTAACGATACTGTTGGATCCCAAGATCAAGTAGCAGTCTCTGTAGGAGGACTGAACAAGATAATTTTCAACAAGAATGGTCAAATAGAGGTTAAAAATATAAAAATAAACAAAGAAAAATTTACTAATCTATCTAGTAGTTTATACTTATTATATACAGGAATATCAAGACATGCATCAAAGTTTGCTAAAAAGAAAGTTGATAACATTGACTCGAAATATTCATATTTTGATTCTTTATCTCAATATGTTGAAGAGTGTGAAAAAATATTATTATCAAAATCAACAAATATGGATAGCTTAGGAGAGCTACTTCATGAATCGTGGCAAATAAAAAAAAAATTAGCATCTAGTATTTCAAACTTAAAGATTAACAATCTATATGATGAGGCAATCAACTCTGGAGCAATTGGTGGTAAATTAATTGGAGCTGGTGGGGGTGGTTTTTTATTATTATATATTCCTAAAAAAAATATTAAAAATTTCTTAAAAAAGTTTAATAAATTTACTATAGTTCCTTTGGGAATAAGTAAAACAGGTGCTCAAATTATTTTTAACGATATAAAAAGATTAGATAGTAAAAATGTATAAATATTCAATAAAAAAAAAATTTAATATTAAAAATATATTGCAAAATTTTTCTAAAAATTCGTTAAAAAAAATTTATCACGATATATTGCGTATTAGATTAATTGAAGAAGCGATTGAGAGTAAGTATCATGAAGATGAAATGAAAACACCTATTCATCTTGTAATTGGTCAAGAAGCTACTTCAGTAGGTGTTTGCTACAATTTAAAAAAAACTGATATTGTTTTTAGTAGTCACAGAACTCACGGTAATTATTTAGCAAAAAATGGTGATCTTAAATCAATGTTATCTGAATTTTTTTGCAAAGATACAGGTACAAATAATTCTAGAACAGGTTCAATGCACTTACTAGATCAGAAAGTTGGGTATGGAGGTTCCTCTGCTATAGTTGGAGGGATAATACCTATTGCAGCTGGACATGCATTAAGAAATAAAATGATGAAGAAAAATCAAATTATTGTATGCTTTATAGGTGATGCCACCTTAGAAGAGGGTGTTTCTTGGGAAACATTTAATTTTGCTGCATTAAAAAAACTTCCAATAATTTTTGTTTGTGAAAACAACTTTTATTCAGTTTGTACTCCTTTAAGTGTAAGACAATCTAATGAAAATTTAATAGATAAAGTTAAAAGCTTTAATTTGAAAACTTTTTTAGTTGATGGAACAAATGTGATTGATGTTATTCAAAAAACAAAATTAGCTTTAGATTTAGTAAAAAAAAATAAAGGTCCTATTTTTATTGAAAGTCAAGCTTATCGCTTGAGAGCCCATGGTGGTGCAGGAGATGATACTAACACAGGCTATAGATCTATAAAAGAACATAATCAATGGAATAAAAATTGTCCATTGGTTAAATTTGAGAATTTATTAAAAAATAATAAAATTATTGATGATAATTTTATTAAGAGTAGAAAAAAAATTATTAATAATGAAATAGGTCACGCATTTGATTTTGCTAAAAATAGCAAATTACCAAAAGCCAATTCAATCTTCAATTATGTATATTCTAAATAATTATGCCTTGGGCTGAAAAATATATAAAAAATTTACCAACTTTTAATGAAGATGGTAAAAACACAAGAAATTTATCTTATGTTGAAGCTGTAAATGAAGCATTAAAATTAGCTATGGATTTTGATAAAAATGTATTTGTTTTAGGTCAGGGGGTAAACGATCCTAAGCCTTTTTTTGGAATAACTAAAGATTTGCTTAATCTATTTGGTAATGAAAGAATTTTTGATACACCTTTATCAGAAGATTCAATGACGGGTATTTGTGTAGGCGCATCTATGCATGGAGCTCGACCAGTTTATCTTCATAATAGACCTGATTTTATTTTACTTACATTTAATCAAATAGTTAATCATGCATCTAAAATTCATTGGATGGATAATGGAAAAAGTAGGGTACCTATTGTGATATGGTCAGCAATTGGAAGAGGATGGGGGTCTGGCCCACAACACTCTCAGAGTGTGCATGGTATGCTTTTAGGAGTTCCAGGTTTAAAAATCATTATGCCTTCAAATCCGCATGATGCAAAAGGCCTAATGCTCTCAGCAATAGCAGATAATAATCCAGTTATAATCATAGAACATAGGTGGTTAATGAGATCTAGTGGCCATGTCCCAAAAGGATTTTATAAAGTGCCTATTGGAAAAGCTAATATTATAAAGAAAGGTAAAGATTTAACAATTATCTCTTCATCTTATTCATTAGAATTAGTCAAAAAAGCATGTGCAAAGATTCAAAATAAAATAAATGCATCTATAGAAATAATTGATTTAAGAACAATTAAACCATATGACAAAAAAACTATTTTAAAATCTGTAAGTAAAACTAAAAGAATTATGGTTGTTGATTATGATTGGCCTATGGGAGGTATAGCATCTGAGATTATATCATTTATTTCTGAAAAAATTGGAAATAAGCTTAAAAGCAACCCTGTAAAAATTACTTTGCCAGAAACACCAGTTCCAGCAGGTTTTTATCTTGAAAAGAAATATTTTTTTGATGAAAATGATATTATTAATAAATTAATTAAAATTTTTGAATAGTAAAATGAAATATAAACTAGCTTCAGATAATTGGGATAAAAAAGAAATAAATGCAATTAAAGAAGTAATTAAGTCTAATAGATTTACTTATGGGCCTAAAGTAACAAAGTTTGAGAATTTATTTGCTAAATATTTTGGCTGTAAATATGCCATAATGACTAATTCAGGTTCTTCTGCAAATTTAATATCAATTGCAAGCTTGTTTTTTACAAAAAAAAATAAATTAAAAAAAGGAGATGAAGTAATTGTACCTGCAGTTTCATGGTCTACAACTTTTAATCCTTTACAGCAATATGGACTAAAGCTTAAATTTGTTGATATAAATTTAGATACACTTAATGTTGATATTGAAAAATTTGAAAAATCCATAACAAAAAAAACAAAACTATGTGTGGCAGTTAGTATTTTAGGAAATCCTGCTCATTTAGATAAGATGAGAGCAATATGTAATAAAAAAAAGATAATATTTTTCGAAGATAATTGTGAGTCTATGGGAGCAAAAATAAATAAAAAATATTGTGGAACATTTGGAGATATTAGTACTCATAGTACTTTTTTTTCTCATCATATATCTACCATAGAAGGTGGAGTTATAATGACAAACAATAGAGAAATTTATGAGATAGGTAAATCACTAAGATCTCACGGGTGGACTAGGGATCTTCCAAAAAATAATTTACTTGTAAATAAATCAAAGAATTCTTTTTATGAAGCATATAGATTTATTTTACCAGGATACAATTTAAGACCTACTGAAATTTCTGCTGCAATTGGTATTGTACAACTAAAAAAATTAAAAAAATCTATAGATATGAGAAGAAGAAATGCTGATTATTTTAAAAAAATATTTTCTGATAATGATATGTTTATTATACAGCAAGAAAATCATTACAGTTCATGGTTTAGTTTTACATTAATTTTAAGACCAGAATATAAAAATTTAAAAAACAAGATATTTAATTTACTAAAAAAATATTCAATAGAATTTAGAATAATCACTGGTGGCAGTTTTTTAAGACATGAAGTTCGAAAGTATTTTAATTACACAGTATATAAAAATATTAATAATGCAAATTATGCTCATGATTATGGGTTTTTTGTGGGAAACTATCCTATGGATTTAAAAAAAGAAATTAAATATTTACACAGT
>MDSZ01011114.1_pt1 | contig 11541 bp, 13 predicted proteins | sample 811201 | NCBI WGS metagenome assembly MDSZ01 (sample SAMN05326647, study PRJNA326480) | marine metagenome | isolation source: seawater | place: Indian Ocean: North | collected 2010 | reverse complement strand
GAACTGGTGGAAGTGGATTCCTAGGAATTACACAGTTAACATTTGGTATCTTCGGATCAGCTGTTAGTTTAGTTTTAATGGTACTAGTTAGTTTAATGACTCAGGAGCCAGATAAAGCTACTCAAAAAATGGTTGACGATGTTCGTGTGCCAAGTGGTAAAACAATTCTTGGTAAATCACACTAAATAATTTTTTTAAGGGGCGATTAATTTCGCCCCTTTTATTTCAATAAATTTTCCAATATATATTTCAAATGTCAGCAAATTTTCACCCTCTTATTTATTTTATAGATTATTTACTTGGAATAATAATGTGGACATTAATAGGAAGAGTTGCAATGAACATTTTTCAAAGGGAAGATTCACAGTTTTTTTTTATGAAAGTATTTGTTAAATACACAAATCCACTTATTAAATTATTTAAGCCTATAACTCCATCTTTTATAATAAGACCACTAGTACCATTATATGTCGCTTGGTTCTTTTATATGGTTAGATTTTATTTAATGCCATGGATATTAGGATATTCAGTAATGGGAATGTTGTCATTTCCTCTTGAAAGTGAAATTTCAAGGCAAATTTATCAATTTTTTAATTCATTTAAATTTTAAAAATTGATACTAGTAAATTTAAGTAACTAATGAAAAATATACAAGTTTCTCCTTCGATTTTATCAGCAGACTTTAGTCAACTGGGTAATGAAATTAAAAGACTTGAGGAGGCTGGAGCTGACATGATTCATGTTGATGTAATGGATGGGCATTTCGTTCCAAATTTAACAATTGGACCTCCAGTAATTGAAGCATTGAGAAAAAAATGTTCTTTAAAATTTGACGTTCATTTGATGATTTCTCCTGTACATAATTATATAGAAGCTTATGCAAATGCTGGGGCTGATATAATTACTATTCATCCAGAGGCTACAAATGATTTAGAGAATTCAATTAAAAAAATTAGAAAACTTAATAAAAAAGTAGGTGTGTCACTTAATCCCAAAACTGAAATAGATATAATCACAAAATTATTAGATCAAATTGATTTAGTTTTAATCATGAGTGTTAATCCTGGGTTCGGTGGTCAAAAATTTATGCCCGAAATTTTAAAAAAAATTGAAGAACTTAGAAAAATTAAAATTAAAAAAAATTTAGAATTCGATATTGAAGTTGATGGAGGAATTAATTTTGATAACGCTAAATCTGTGATAGAAGCAGGTGCTAATATTTTAGTTTCTGGAACTACCATATTTAAAAATAATAATGGTGATATTAAAAAAAATATTGAATTATTAAAATCAGTTTAATTAATGATTTTTAAAAATTCTTTAAATTTAATTATTGAATTTTTTTCTACATTAAAAGATAAAATTGAAATTATTTATTTTAATTCTAATTATTATGATAAGAAAATTTCAAAAATAAATATAAATGATTTAATTTATAAACCAAGTCCTCATTTACTAACGTCAATTATTCAATATCAAAAAAAAAAAATAAATATTAACGATATTTCTATAGAAAATTTATGGAACAAGAAAAGTTCAAATAATAATAATTTTAATAAATTAAATAATTTTTATTGGTTTTTTAGTTTAGATTTAAAATCATCAAAAAAAATTATTCAATCAATTATTTTAAAATGGATAGAGAAAAATTTAAAGTATTCTTCAGAAAATTGGGAATTTGATTTAACCTCAAAAAGAATAATCGCTTGGCTTTCAAATCATAATTTAACCTATGAAGAAATTAATGATGATTACCAAAATAAGTTTAACATGATGGTCCAAAAACAGGCTAATCATTTAAAAAATATTATCAAAAATTCAAAATTATCAGATGATAATATAATTGGTTGTGCTGCAATAATTTTAGTTGGTCTTTGTTACAAAAATGATAAAAATTATCTATCTTTCGGTTTAAATCATCTAAAAAAAATTACTAACTTTACATTAGACAATCAAGGTTTCCCAAAATCAAGAAGTATTAAACAACTGATCCTTTATTTAAAATATTTTATATTAATAAGAGAGTGGTTTAAGGAAGCACAAATTACAGTTCCTGAACAAATCAATGAAACTATTTATTACTTAGGTCAAGGATATGCTTTTGTTTGGCAAAATATCAAATCAGATATTCTATTTAATGGTAACAACGTTTCAAATAATTTTGAGTTTGATAATTATTTAAAAAGATTTGGTTATAATTTTAAAAATGAAAATATTGAATACGGAGGATATGCGATTCTAAAAAATAAAAAAACCTTATTGGCAATGGACATAGGTAATTCTCCAAATCGGCATTTTTCAATGGATTACCAGTCTGGAGCAATGTCTTTTGAAATATTTTCAAATGGAAAAAAATTGATATGTAACTGTGGATATTATCAAAATAAAAATGTCAAACTTAAACAACTATCAAAAACTACTGCAACGCATAGTACATTAATTATTGATAATAGTTCTTCCTGCAAATTTAAAAAAATTGATAGAAAAAATTTTATTTTAGATAACGATTTAAAAATTTTAAAAAAAAAGATTATATTTGAAAAGAATTATTGGAAAATACAAGCTTCTCATAATGGATACCAAAATAAATATAATTCTATTCATGAAAGAGAAATTCAGTTTCATGTCGATCAAAACAAATTTATTGGAATAGACAAAATTATTAATAAAAAAAAAACCTAAATATTAGATTTGACATAAGATTCCATCTCGAACCGTCTATCAAATTAATGAAAACTCAAAATAACAAAACTATTTTGATTGAATTAGATGATGAAGGATGGAAATTTACTTGTGATAAATTTGATATTAATATTGATAATGGTATATATTTTGGTAATAAAAATTCTTATACTCAAAATCAAAATATTTTTATCTCTGGAATAACTAGTAATAAAAATGAAAGTATTAATTGGCAATTAATAAAATTGTAATGCAAAAAATTAAAAGAGCTCTAATTTCAGTATCTGATAAAAAAAATTTAAAGTCATTATTAAATGTATTAAATAAATATAAAATTGAGATAATTAGTTCGGGTGGTACATTCAAGGAAATCAAAAAACTTAATCATAAATGTATAGAAATTTCAAAATTTACTGGTAGTCCAGAAATTTTAGGAGGAAGAGTAAAAACTTTACACCCTAAAGTCCACGCTGGCATTCTTAACAAAAGGAAAGATAAAACTCATCAAAAAGATTTAATTAAATATAATTTTAATAACATTGACCTTGTAATCGTAAACTTTTATCCCTTCGAAGATATACTAAAAGTTACTAAAAATCATGAAAAGATTATTGAAAATATTGATGTTGGCGGCCCAGCTATGGTGCGTGCTGCTGCCAAAAACTATAACGATGTAACTGTTATCACTTCAAGTGGCCAATATGAAGAATTAATAAAGCAATTGAAAAAAAATTTTGGCTCTACCTCACTTGAATTTAGAAAAAGAATGTCTCAATTAGCTTTTGCTGAAACAGCTTGCTATGATTCATTAATTGCAGAATATTTTAACAATTCAAATAACATTTTATTCCCAGAAAAAAAAATCATATTTGGCAACTTAATTGAGAAATTAAGATATGGAGAAAACCCGCATCAAAGTAGCGCAATTTATTCAAAACAGAAAAAATTAAATATCAAACAGCTTCACGGTAAGCAACTGAGCTATAATAATTATAATGATATATTTAGTGCATTAAATATATCAAAATCTTTGCCAAAAAATGTTGGTACAGTTATAATAAAACATGCTAATCCGTGTGGTATATCAATACTTAAAAATAAATTAGAAAGTTATAAATCAGCATTAGCGACAGACCCTATAAGTGCATTTGGTGGAGTAATTTCTTGTAATTTTAAAATAAATAAAAAATTGGCATCTGAATTAAATAAAATTTTCTTGGAAGTAGTTATTGCAAATGGTTTTGAAAAAAGTGCAATCAATGTTTTGAAAAACAAAAAAAATTTAAGATTAATTGACTCCTCAAATTTTAAATTCACTGAAACTTTCAAAGTTAACTCAGTTAATGATGCAATATTGGTACAATCAGATGATTATAATAAATTTTTAAAGAATGATTTTAAAGTTGTCTCTAAAAAAAAACCTACAAAATATCAATTTGAGAATTTATTATTTGCTTTTAACATATGTAGATTTGTTAAATCTAATGCAATTGTTTTATCATCAAATAAAACAACTGTTGGCATAGGTTCTGGTCAGCCAAGCAGACTTGATAGCTGTCAAATAGCTGTTGATAAAATGACAAAATTTGCTGATATAAAACACGATATTGTCGCTGCATCTGATGCTTTCTTTCCATTTGTTGATGGAATAGAAAAATTAGTTCAGTCTGGAGTGTCGGCAATAATTCAACCAGCTGGATCTATAAAAGATAAAGAAATAATCAAGTTTGCAGATGAAACAGGAACTGTATTAATTTTTTCGAATACTAGACATTTCAGACATTAAATATTTCATCTATTTTAGCTGCTAAAATAAAATCATTTTCTGACAGCCCTTCAATAGCATGAGTCATAATATTAATCCTCGCATAACCCCACCCAAAATTTATATCTGGATGATGTCCCTCTTCTTCTGAGATTTCTCCTACTTTATTTATAAAATTTTGACTTTCTATAAAATTTTTAAATTTAAAATTTTTTTCTAAATAAAATATTTTTTTTTCATTTTTTAAAACTTCCCACCCGTCAACTTTTTTTTGATATTCATGAATTTTTGATAGGTCAAATGCTTTTACTCCTCCTTCACAAGGAAGACATTTTTTATTTAATAAATCATTATTCATTATTTAGATAACCTAACTCATTTAACTCTTTTTCAAAAGCACTATTTATTTTTAAAACAATTTCTTTTGGTAAAGTATCTTGCCATTTATTCTTAAATCCTAAATTAAAAAAATTTATTTTTTCTCCTTTAATAGTTGTAGTACTTTCTTCAAATCCTTCATTAATTTCTTTATTTTTCAAATTTACAAAATTTGTAGAATTTAGTGAGTTTAAAAATTTTTTTTCATCTATTTTATTCGTATTATTTTTAAGTTGATTAATAAAGTTTATAACTTGTTGAAAAATTTTTTCCTTATTGCTTTTCAAATCTTCATATTTGATAAATAGAACTTTAAAACTTTTATTATCTCTCCAAGATTTATAATGTTGATCCCATGAACTTAAAAAAGTAAAATTACTACAATCACCATTTATAGCTTTTTGAGATAAAGATGCATTTTTATCTAACATTTGTTTTAGTGCATGATCAAAATCAAACGAGTAATGATTGCACATAGATAATATTACATTTCTTGGATCTCTAACAATGTATATTGCTCCGGCTGTTTGATTTGATGTTGTAAAATTATTTCCATAATAACTATTTAAAGAATTATGCGTCTTTAAAAAAAAAAATTTTTTTTTTTCAAAAAAATAATTTTGATTTGATATCCAATTTTTAGCTGCTTCTGTAAATGTCCAAACATCTTTCTCTGAAAATCTTGTCGAAGGGAATTGGGGTAAATTCTTAAGTAAGTCAAAATCAAATTTTCCTTTTTTTGAATAAAAGTATGACGCCAAAAAAGATCGGATATATGTATTTCCGCTTTTGGGATAAGAAACAATCCAAAGTATCATATTAACTTTAATGGAGCGGGCAAAGGGGGTCGAACCCTCGACCTTCTCGTTGGCAACGAGACGCTCTACCACTGAGCTATACCCGCGTTTAAAATAATAAAGTTAGCTTTTTTTTTAATTCAAGCAATATTAAATATGATATATTTGTTAAATGAAAAAAGAAAATTTACCAAAAAAAATTGCAGTTTTTCCATTAAGTAATTTTATTATATTTCCTAAAACAACTGTTCCACTAAATATTTTTGAACCAAGATATTTAGAGATGATAAATGATAGTATGAAATCTAATAAATTAATCGGAATGATACAGCCAAAATTATCTAAAAATCCTGAAAAAATGAGTGCACCAGATTTATACAGTATTGGTTGTCTAGGAAAAATAACAAATTTAAAAGAAACAAAAAATGGTTGTTATTTGATTGATTTAAAAGGTCTTGTAAGATTTAAAATCAATGAGGAAGTATCAAATGATAAAAAATATCGAGAATGTGAAATTAATTTTGATGATTTTTTAGATGATTTAAATGATAAAAAAGAAGAATTAAAATTTTCTGATCTAGAGATAATTTTTAAAGACCTAAAATCATTATTTGAAAAAAGAGGTTTTATAATTAATTGGAAAGCTTTAGAAAGCCAAAGTTTAGATGAAATAATTAATGCATTAGCGATGGCCTCACCATTCAGTTTAGAGGAGAAACAAGCTTTGCTTGAAACAACAAATCTAAATTTAAGAAAAACAAAAATTGCAGAAATCTTAAGTACATATACCTATGATCAATATAACAATACAACTCTTCAATAAAAATTAGTAATTTATAAAACCTTCATCTGCAAATTTTTTGAAAAAAGAGTTAAAAAATTTATTTTTTCCTAAAATATTTATTGATTTACTTATGACCTCATTTTTTATTTTACTCTCAAATTTAAAAAATTCATAGATCCAATCCACACCTGTTGCAAAAACAAAATTTTTACTCTGCATTTTTTTTTCAAAATCCAAACAAATTGATGAGTCAATATTCAAACCCAAATTTAATTTTTTATCGATAAGTTTTGAAAGATATCTAATATCTCTTATTGACATATTTAGTCCTTGACCAGCATGTGGATGAATTTTATGTAATAAATCTCCAAATGCTAAAATATTATTTACGTAATAATTTCTTAAAATTGATGAATTTAATTCAAATTTAGAAACGTTTCCAATCTTTATTATTTCATATCTTGGGTTAAATTTATAAATTAATTTTTTTATCTCGTTTTTATTTTTAAAATAATTTCCTCTTAATGAATAGACAATTGATGTTTGTTTTGCCGAAATCGGTAAAAATGCTATTGGACCTTTTTTTGTAAAAACTTGTACAGCAATTTTATTATTAAACAACTTTTTATGATTTATAATAGTTGTATAAGCAAAACTATTATAATTTTTAATAATTCTTTTCGAAAAATATTTCTTAGATATATAGTTTTGTGAGTCACAATTAATTATTAAATTATAATTTTTATTAATTACGTCTTTATGGCTCACATTTTTTTTAAATTTAATCAATTTATTATTGAACAAGTCTCTTCTAATAACCATTAAAAATTCTTTATTTTTAACCATAGAAAATATTTCATTTTTTGGACTCGAGAAATTTAAAATTTCATTATTCTTAAAATTTTCTGTATAAATTTTAATTTGATTTATTTCCCAAAAAGTTTTTTTAATATTTGCAAAAATTTTTTCTAAATATTGAATATTTGATCTAGCTATTCCTATAGTACGCGATCTGTTGTAATTTGTTGATTTAGTAATGTTGTAAACATCAACTGATAAACCTTTCAAAGCTAATATTTTTGCAAGAATTAAACCTACAAGTCCTCCACCAACTATACAAATTTTCATAACAAATTAATTTTAACAACAAAAATTAGATGATACAAAGTGATATAATTGATTCATTAATTATGAATATAAAAAAAATTACCAATACTGCCTTAAAATTTGCATTAAACCGACTCATAGAGATAATGGGGATATCTGTGATTATTCTTGGCATACTTCTATTTGTTTCCTTGATTTCTTATTCGCCAAATGATCCTAATTTCATTTTTCCAGAAAATACTGAAATAAACAATATACTTGGCTTTCAGGGCAGTTATGTTTCAGATATTTTTTTTCAATCATTTGGATTGATTTCATATTTGGTTCCAGTAACCTTTTTTTTTACAGGGATAAATATTTTCAAAAACAAAAATTTTTTCTTGATTGTTGAAAACATATTTTTTGTAGTTTTTTACCTATTTTTTGGAACAATATTTTTTAGCTATTATTACGAAAATTCTTTTGATCTTTATATAAATGGAAATGGAGGTTTCGTAGGGTATTACCTAAATAACACTTTTTTAAATGAACTAATATCTCTTAATAAGAACATTTCATATTATGTACTTTTAATATTTATTATATTTGTGTTTTTAAAAAGTATTAATTTTAATATAGGGAGTATTAAAAAATATTTTGTAATATTCAAAAATTTTATAAAAAAAAATAAAAATTACACTGATAAAAGTGAAATAATTAATGAGTATATACCTCAAGAAGAAATTAAAAATTTAATCCAAGAGGATTTACCATTTATTAAAGCAGACAAAATTAAAGAAAATAAAAAAAATAAATTCAAACTTCCAGATTTAAATTTATTAAAAGTCCCAACAAAAAAAGAAAGAGAAAATTTTAATACAAATGAAAAAAATGATCCAAAATTTTTAGAAAAAATATTACTAGATTTTGGTGTAAATGGTAACATTAAGAAAGTTAGTCACGGTCCTGTAGTAACTCTAAATGAATTTGAACCAGCAGCAGGAGTAAAAGTTTCAAAAATAATAAATTTATCAGACGATATTGCAAGAAATACTAGCTCTGAGTCTGCAAGAATTTCAACAATTCCTGGAAGTAATACCATAGGAATAGAGTTGCCTAATTTATCTAGAGAGAATGTATATTTAAGTGAAATTTTAAATAATCAAAGATATAATAAAAAAGATATCAAATTACCAATAGCTTTGGGGAAAAGTATATCTGGAATTCCTGTAATAGGTGATTTGACGTCGATGCCACATTTATTAATTGCGGGAACGACAGGTTCGGGAAAATCTGTTTGTATTAATACAATTATTCTTTCACTTCTCTATCGTCATAATCCTGAAAAATGTAAATTTATTTTAATTGATCCAAAAATGTTAGAGTTGTCGAGTTATGAAGGAATACCTCATTTGCTTTGCCCGGTTATTACAGAAGCAAAAAAGGCAGCTTCAGTTTTAGGGTGGGTAGTTAAAGAAATGGAAAGTAGATACAAATTAATGACCAAAGAAGGGGTAAGAAATATAGATAGTTATAACGATAAACATAATTTACCGATGCCATACATAGTGGTTGTCGTAGATGAAATGTCAGATCTTATGTTAGTAGCAGGTAAAGAAATCGAGAATTATATTCAAAAATTATCTCAGATGGCTAGAGCAGCTGGGATACATATCATAATGGCTACTCAAAGACCAAGCGTGGATGTTATCACTGGTACAATTAAAGCAAATTTTCCAACTCGAATTTCTTTTCAAGTTACATCAAAAATTGATAGTAGAACTATTCTAGGTGAACAAGGAGCAGAACAATTGTTAGGAAAAGGAGATATGCTGTACATGACTTCAGCTAATAAAATTATAAGAATTCACGCACCATTTGTCTCAGATGCAGAAATCGAAAAAATAAACAACTTTTTAAGATCGCAAGCTGAACCAGATTATATAGATGAAATTTTGAATTTTGTAGATGAAAAAGAGATGAATGAAAATTTAAAGAACCAGGGTGATCAAGATGAACTTTACTCAACAGCTTTAGAAATTATTAAATCTGAGGGGAAAGCGTCAACATCATTTTTGCAGAGAAAGCTCCAAATTGGGTATAATAGGGCAGCAAGGATAATTGATATGATGGAAGCAAATGGAATAGTCAGCAAAGCTAATCATGTTGGAAAACGTGATGTTCTTAAATGAAAAAGAAATTTTTTTTTTTATTAATTTTGATTTTATCTTCTAAGACCTTAGCCACTGAAAAAGATAATGTAATTGAAAATTTCAAAAATATACAAAATTTAACTTTTAATTTTGAACAAAATATAAATGGTAAAATTGAAAATGGGATTTGTACGATAGAATATCCAAAAAAAATATTGTGTAATTATGATTCAAAAGATAAAAAAATTTTAGTGTCTAATGGAAGATCATTAGTAATTAAAACTTTAAATAGTTATTATATTTATCCTGTTGAGAAAACAACTCTAAATCTGATACTAAATAAAAAATTCATTGTAGAAAAAATTCAGAATTCAGAAGAAAGAATAATTAATAATAAATATATTAATTTTAATTTTTCTGAAAATGGAAATCAAATGAACATTTTCTTTGACAAAAAAACGCACAATTTGATCGGATGGCAAACATTAGACGTTTTTCAAAACTTAAGTATTACATATCTTAATTCGATTATAAAAAATAAAAAATTAGAAGAAGATTTTTTTAAATTACCATTAAGAGAATAATTTTAAATTGTTATAATTTCTTTTTTAAAAATTTTCATTCCTCTAGCAATATAATTATTAAGTGCGTTTTTATGATCTAATGAACACGTATGTACCCAAACTCTTTTAGGATTATTTAAAAATGCACTTCTAATTGCAGAAGACAATAAATACGACCCTAATTTTTTATTTTGATATTCCTCTAACAAACCTAGATAGGCTATTTCAACTTCATTTTTTTCTGAGTGAAAGATAAGCTCAAAATATCCTGCAAATTCATTTTTATCTTTTAAAACATAAGTTTTTACTTTTACATCAGAAACATACTCAATCCATTTTTTTTCACTCCAAGCTAATCTATCTGACCAATGATGTTTTTGACCTATATTTTTATAAAAGAATTTATTTAGCTGAAAATTTACCGGTTCTACAAGATCAATTGCGTACTGATCTGAAAAAAAATTAGACTCATTTAGGTCTTTTAAAAAATTGATTTCTAAATAATTTCTTTCAACTTTTTTATTCACTCTACCATTTTACCAACTCTTTCACCTCCAAATAAATGGAAATGTAAATGAGGTACTTCTTGGCCTCCATGTTCACTTATATTAGCTAAAGCTCTATATCCTTTTCCAGTATCAACAGAAATCCTTAGCTTTTTAGCTACAATATTTATTCCTTTCAAAAGACCTACAATTTCATCAGGCGTTGCATTTAAACTAAAATCATCAAGATCAATATATTTTCCTTTTGGAATAACAAGTGCATGTATTTTTTTTTGAGGATTAATATCATGAAAAGACAATACATAGTCATCCTCATATATTTTCTTACAAGGGATTTCTCCCCTTAAAATTTTTGCAAAAATATTATTATTATCGTAGCTCATTTTTTTCTTTTGTTAAGTTCTTCCATTACCTCTTCTATTTTTACGTCATTCGCCTCCAAATACATTATTAAGTGGTAAAAAACATCTGCAGCTTCATGTATCTTATTTGAATTACTGTCAACTGCTTGGATAAGTTCATTTATTTCTTCTAAGACTTTATCTTTACTTAATGACTTATCGCTGAGCAATTTATTTGTATAAGACCCATCTACTGGCATTTTTTTTCGTTGTCTAGCAAGATTAAATAAGCTTTCCAAAGTATTAAGCATATTAAATTCTAACAGGAATCCCTTTTGAATCCAAATACTCCTTAGCTTCTTTAACAGAATGTTTACCGTAGTGAAATATTGATGCAGCTAATACAGCGCTTGCATTTCCTAATTTAATTCCATCAACTAAATGATCTAGATTACCTACTCCACCTGAAGCTATTACTGGAATATT
>MDSZ01186656.1_pt1 | contig 11542 bp, 8 predicted proteins | sample 811201 | NCBI WGS metagenome assembly MDSZ01 (sample SAMN05326647, study PRJNA326480) | marine metagenome | isolation source: seawater | place: Indian Ocean: North | collected 2010 | reverse complement strand
TCTGAAACAGACTCGCCAAGGGTTGGTACTAAAATTTTTTCACTCATTTTTTCCTAAGTATCTTTTCTAATATTTCTTTTTGTTGTGCAAGATGTTTATTTAAATTTCCAGTCGCAGTAGAGGACGCAGCCTTTCTTCCAATATATTTCACAGATTTATCACCAAAATTAATCATCTCCAAAGTTCGATCTATATAGTTTCTTACTGTATTCCATGCTCCCATGTTTTGTGGCTCCTCCTGACACCAAATGAATTTAGCCCTAGAATATCTTTTTAATATCGTAGCTAACGTTTTTGCTGGAAATGGATAAAGTTGTTCTATTCTTATGAAAGTAACTTTATCGTTTTTAACCTTTTCTCTAGCTTCCAGTAAATCATAATAAATTTTACCCGAGCACATTACAACTTTTTTAATTCTATCATCTCTCTTTTTTAAATCTAATAAGTTATTTACTTTAAAGTATGCATCGTCTTCAAGTACTCTATGAAAAGAACTTTTTTTAGAAAACTCAGATAAGTTTGAAACACATTTTTTATGTCTAAGTAAAGATTTTGGCGTCATAATAATTAAAGGTTTTCTAAACTCCCTATGCATTTGACGTCTTAAAACATGGAAATAGTTTGATGGAGTTGTACAGTTGACAACTTGAATATTTTCTCCTGCACATAATTGTAAAAATCTTTCTAATCTTGCTGATGAATGTTCTGGTCCTTGACCTTCGTAACCATGTGGCAGTAACATTACTAAACCACTAGCTCTTCCCCATTTAGACTCACCCGATGAAATAAACTGATCAATAATTATTTGTGCTCCGTTTGCAAAGTCACCAAACTGAGCTTCCCATAAAACTAGGGTCTCTGGTTCAGAAATTGAGTAACCAAATTCAAAACCTAAAACTGCTAATTCAGAAAGCAAACTATCAATAATCTCAAAATTTTTTTGATTTTTTGAAATGTTATTAAGAGGGATATATCTGTAGTGACTATCCTGATCTCTTAATACAGCGTGCCTTTGACTAAATGTGCCTCTACCAGAGTCTTGGCCTGATAATCTTACTGAAAAACCCTCTGTAAGCAAAGATCCAAATGCTAAACTTTCTGCTGTAGACCAGTCTATAGTTTTACCTATTTCGATGCTTTTTTTCCTCAAATCAAATATTTTCTCAAGCGTTTTATGTGCTTTTAGCTCACTTGGTATGCTTGAAATTTTTTTACCTATTTCAATTAATTTATTCTTTTCTACGCCACTTACACCCCTTTTATCCTTTCCAAGGCCTGGCTTAAATCTTGACCATGCTCCATCAAACCATTTTAATTCTGATTTATAATTTTTTGATGACTGGAATTCTTGCTCTAAAAAAATTTTAAAATTTTTTTTCTCATTTTGTAATTTTGTTTCTGAAGTCAATCCTTCTTGAGTCAATTTTTTTCCATAAATTGATAGAGTAGTTGGATGAGACTTAATTTTTCTATACATTATCGGCTGAGTAAAAGAAGGCTCGTCTCCTTCATTATGACCAAACCTTCGGTAGCAAACCATATCAATTACAACATCTCTATTAAACTTCTGTCTATACTCGGTAGCTATTTTTGCACAATGAACTACTGCCTCTGGGTCATCACCATTAACATGAAAAATAGGCGCTTGGGCAATTTTAGCAACATCCGATGGGTATGGAGAAGATCTTGCAAATCTTGGAGCAGTAGTAAATCCTATTTGATTATTAACAATAATGTGTATTGTGCCACCAATATTATGTCCTGGCAGACCAGACATAGCAAAACATTCAGCAACAATACCTTGCCCTGCAAACGCAGCATCACCATGCATCAATACTGGGATAACTTTTTTTCTATATTTATCTTTGTGAAAAAATTGTTTTGCACGAACTTGTCCGAGTACCACTGGATTTACTGCTTCTAGATGTGAAGGATTGTCTGTGAGGCTTATGTGAACAGAATTTCCATCAAATTCTCTGTTAGAGGAAGCTCCTAAATGATATTTTACGTCCCCTTCGAAATCCTTACTAGAGTTTACACTTTTACCAAAAAATTCACTAAATATTGCTTTAAATGGTTTTCCCATTACGTTAGCTAATACATTTAACCTCCCGCGATGTGGCATACCAATTTTAATTTCTTTAGCACCTAAATTTCCACCTCTTTTAATTATTTGTTCTAATGCAGGTATCAAGGATTCTCCTCCGTCTAATCCAAATCTTTTAGTACCCACAAATTTCACATGTAAATATTTTTCAAAACCCTCTGCCTGAATTATCTTATTTAAGATTGCTTTTTTACCGTTTTCTGTAAAAGTTATATTTTTTTCTGGCCCCTCAATTCTATCTCTTATCCAAGATTTTTCATCAGGATCTCCCATATGCATAAATTCATATCCGATATTAGAACAATAAGTTTTTTTTAAAATCTCCAAAATTTGATGCAGATTTCCATATTGTAAACCAAGTACTCCATCTAGAAAAATTTTCCTATCAAAATCATTTTTTGTAAATCCGTAACTTTCTGGTTTTAACTCTGGATGTTCTTCTTTTTTTTGAATTGATAATGGATCCAAGTTTGCAATTAGGTGCCCTCTTATTCTATAAGCCCTTATAAGCATTATAGCCCTAACGGAGTCTTTAGAAGATTGTTTTACTAAACTTAAGTTAACATCTGAAATTTTTTCTTCTTTATTTTTTTTTCCTTCAGATATTGCTATTGGCCTCTTGACTCTTTTTTCTGGAGACCAACTAGGACCTCTTAAATTATCATAAACTAATTTTTCATCTTCACTCAATCCATCAAAAAATTTTCTCCAACTTTCTGGCAATGTATTCGGATCAGAGATATAATCAGCATAAAATTCATTAATAAATTCTGAATTATTTCCTGCAAGGAAAGAAGTTTTTTTATAAGTTGTATTATTATTAGAAGATGACATTAGAAATTTATTCTAACATAAATTTATAAAAATCAACCATTAAGTTTTTGAAAAAGTGTCTTACCTATATCTGCTGGAGATTTTGAAATACTTATACCCGCTGATTTCATTGTTTCTATTTTATCCTCAGCTCCTCCTTTACCACCAGAAATTATGGCTCCAGCATGTCCCATCCTTCTACCCGGAGGTGCTGTCAATCCAGCTATAAAACCGACCATTGGTTTTTTAACTTTTTCCCTTTTTAAAAATTCAGCAGCCTCTTCTTCAGCTGAACCCCCTATTTCACCAATCATAACAATGGATTTTGTTTCATCATCTCTCAAAAAAAGTTCTAAACAATCAATAAAGTTTGTTCCATTTATAGGATCTCCACCAATACCTATACATGTAGATTGACCCATTCCATTTGCAGAAGTTTGAGCCACAGCCTCATAGGTCAATGTACCTGATCTTGAAACGATCCCGACAGTTCCTTTCTTATGGATATTGCCTGGCATAATACCTATTTTACATTCCTCTGGAGTAATTATTCCTGGACAATTTGGTCCAATCAATCTTGATTTACTTTTATTTAAAAATTGTTTTACTTTAAGCATATCTAGAATTGGAATTCCTTCAGTTATACAAACAATTAATTCAATATTTGCCTCAATAGCTTCGATAATTGCGGATCCAGCAAATTTTGGGGGTACGTATATCATCGTAGCATCTGCTAAAGTTTTTTCTTTTGCTTCTTTTACTGTATTAAATACTGGCAGGCCTAGATGTTTTTGACCACCTTTTTTTGGTGTGACACCTCCCACAAGATTTGTTCCATATTTTAAAGCTTGTTCTGAATGAAAGGTCCCATGTGTTCCAGTAAAACCCTGACAAATCACCTTGGTATTTTTATTAACTAAAATTGACACTTTGCTAAACTACCTCAACAATTTTTTTGGCTGCATCATTTAGATCTGAGGCAGATAATATTTTTAAATTGGATTTATCAAGTATTTCTTTTCCTTCCTTAAAATTTGTACCAGCTAACCTTACTACTAAAGGAACAGATAAATTAATTTCTTTTGCAGCATCAACTACACCTTGTGCAAGTACATCACATCTCATAATACCTCCAAATATATTTATCAAAATTCCTTTAACATTTTTATCTGAAAGTATTAATTTAAATGCTGCTGCAACTTTTTCCTTTGTTGCTCCACCGCCTACATCTAAAAAATTTGCAGGTTCTTTTCCATAAAGTTTTATAATGTCCATTGTCGCCATAGCTAAACCAGCTCCATTTACCATGCAACCTATTGAACCATTAAGTTTTATATATGCAAGATCATGTTTACTTGCCTCAATTTCCGCAGGATCTTCTTCATTTAAATCTCTTAACTCTAGTATTTCAGGTCTTCTAAAGATTGCATTGTCATCAAAATTCATTTTTGCATCTAAGCAAATTAATTCATTAGACTTTGAAATAATCAAAGGGTTTATCTCGATCAAATTTGCATCTTTTTCAATTATTATTTTATATAGAGACTTAATTATTTTTGATGCAGAAATTCTTTGTGCATCTTTTAGTTTAAAAACAGAAATTATTTTTTCAACTTCTTCCTCACTAGGTCCATCACTCTTAAGTTCTATTTTATTTGTAATAATTTTTTCAGGCGTTTCAGAGGCTACTTTTTCAATATCCATTCCACCTTCTGTGCTGCTTATAAATGCTATTTTAGAGGACTCTCGATCCACAAGACAGGACAAATAAAATTCTTTTGAGATATCCGATGCCTCCTCTATATATAACCTTTTAACTTCTTTACCTTCTGGTCCAGTTTGATGAGTAACTAAGACTTTTCCCATCATTTTTTGTGCTTCTTTTTCTAATTCAGAAATATTTTTTATTAGCTTAACGCCTCCTGCTTTTCCTCTTCCTCCTGCATGTATTTGTGCTTTTAAAACAAATTGACTACTTTTTAATTTTTTTATCTTATCTTTAATATCATCTAACGATAATATTACTACTCCATTGGAAACAGGTGCTCCAAAATCTTTAAGAATTTTTTTTGCTTGGTGCTCGTGTATATTCATATTAAATTTTTCAAAGTTATATAACTAAAAAAGTTATTAATCTATGAATTTACTAAAAATAAATTTCGAAGCTTTTTCTGTAAAGTGATTTTCATCCCAATTAACTATTGAATCTGAGGTATTTTCGGTCTTTACTAAACAGGTATAATTTTTTTTACACAAAATATTTATTGGTGAGAGATACTTAATTGAATTTTTAGCCGAAAAATCTCCAAATAGTTTATCTAGTTCAAAGGATTTTTTATGATTTTCATCTGAAAGGTATTTGGGTATCTCTCGTTTCAATCTGTATTCTTTATATAAAATTTTCGGTAATGGATCGTGCCATCTTGGTGAAGGTCCTACTAAATATATTTTATTAAAATTTTTATTTTTTAAAAAATCTATAACTTTTTTTATAGAATTAAGATCTTCTTTTTTCCAAAAGCCGGAGAGAAAAATTTTGCTTGGTTTAAGTGTTGAAATTTCATCGATAATAAAATGATTAATAGAGGAGCAAAAATCGTTACTTTTTTTATCTTTTTTCAAATATGGTTTGCATCCACCAGTTGTTCTTTGAAAAATATTAAAATCTTTACCGTACTTTTCCTCTATACCAGGATACAAATGAGCTGCAAGACTATCGCCCCAAATTAAAATATTTTTTTTATTCTCATTTAGTTCAATTTCACAATTATCAAAAAAGGGTTTTGTTACTTTTTTTTTGCTCTCAATATGACAAGTTCCTATTCGATATACTGTTTTATAATCGTAGTTAAAATCAATCAGTTCAAGAACTTCTTGTGAAAATCTTTTAGGGAGACCGTTTGTTTTAACTATATAGGCTGAAAGAAAAAATATACTTGTGAAAGTAAAAGCTATTACGGATATAAAAATTTTTTTATTAATTAGTTTTTTATTTCTAAAAGGTTTTTCAATTAAAAAGTAGCTCAATAAAGATAATATAACCACTAAAAAAATTGACTCTAGCTTGTCAAAATCTGAAAGTGAGCTTGATTTAACTTTTTTAAAAGCGAATACTGGATAATGCCATAAGTATAAAGAATATGAAATAAGACCAATTCCAACAAAAATTTTTGAAGAAAGAATTTTTATAATTATTCCATCAAAGTTTCTTAGATAAATTAAAATACCTGTACCAATTATTGTGAAACTAGTCATAAGCGAGGGGTGGTGTGTATTCTCGTCAAAGATAAAAAATGGAATAATAATTAGTGATAAAGCAAAAACTCCTAATAAATTAGAATACTTAATTTTTTGACTATCATCTAAATTAATATGGTAAACAGCAATCAGAGATCCAAACGCAAGTTCCCAGACCCTTGATATGATTATATAAAAATTTAGATCTTTAAAATAAAAACTACCTAATTGTGAAAATATAAGCGAAAATAAAATTAATATTAATAAGTAAAAAGTTATTTTTTTTTTTTTTAAATGACAGAAAAATAACAGCGGAGGAAAAAAAATATAAAATTGTTCCTCAATAGATAAACTCCATGTATGTAGTAAAGGTTTTAATAAACTTGACTCAGCGAAATAATTATCTGTAAAGTAAAACCATATATTTGAAACAAATAGAAGTGATGAAATTGCTGAACTTGATAAATCTTTTAATTGATTTGGCAACATTAAAATATACCCAGCAACTAAAGATAGAAGTATTATTAAAAATAAAGTTGGCAATAACCTTCTAGCTCTTCTCTCGTAAAAATCTAAAAAACTAAAACTATTAGACTTTAATTTTTGTAATATTAGATAAGAAATTAAATATCCAGAAATGACATAAAAAACATCAACGCCTAAATATCCTCCTGGTAAGAGCATATATGTTTCATTATTGTAGTTTATTTCGAAACCAGCATGGAAGATTATGACAGACATAACTGCTAGAGCTCTAAGTCCGTCTATTTCTGGCCTATATTTAAACCTCATTTTTATTTTTTTTAGCTTTATTAAAAGGCAAAATTAAGTAATTTTAATTATAAAAAAAATTAAATTAACAATAAATCATAATTGGAAAAAAAAAAGCATATAATTTTAATTCCTGTTTACAATGACTGGGAGTCATTAAAAAAACTTCTTAATATTATTGATAAAAATATTGCTATCAATAAAAAATTTGATACAGAAATATTAATTCTAGATGACAAATCAACAACATCGGTTGATTTAAAAAGTTTAAAATTTAATTCATTCAAAAGTTTGTCAATCTTAACTGTAAAAAGAAATTTAGGCAGTCAGAAAGTTATAGCTATAGGTCTCAATTATATTAATCATAAACATAAAAATTTTGTCACAGTTATTGATAGTGATGGAGAGGATAATCCTTTAGAAATCGAAAAAATGTTAGACCTTGCAGAGAAAAATGAAGAAAACATTGTCACATCTAATAGAATAGGAAGAAAAGAGTCATTATTAATTAAATTTTTATATAAAGCTCATTTATTCTTGACTTTTATTTTTTGCCTAAAATGGATTTCGTTTGGAAATTTTACTACTTTTAGTACTATAAATATTAATCAACTATTAAAAGATAAAAGTTCTTGGTACGCTCACTCAGCATCAGTAATAAAGAATTGTGAGATAAAGAGACTTTATGCCAGGAGAGAAAAAAGATTCTTTGGAAAATCAAAGCTAAGTATCTTTAAATTGATCGAACATTCTCTAAGAATAAATGCTGTATTTTTGAATAGAGCGATTTTAATGTCTCTTTTATATGTTGTTTTGGCTATATTTCTAATGGGAAATAATTTTTATTTAAGTTTTTTTATTTTTATTTTAGTTGCCTATAATTTTGCAATAATTTTCATAAGGATTAAACATTATAAGCCAAAAAATGATTATAATGAATTAATTGAAAAGGTTGATTTAATCTAAACATTTAATACCATAAATTATAAAAATATTATCCTCTTCTAAATCTAAACATCTTGCACTAATATTTTTTTCGATTATCTGTCTTGATAATTTTTCGTGTTTAAAAAAATAAATTTGTCTTATTGAGTTTGCCTTAATCTTATTTTTTAGAAAATTTTTATAGATCTCTTTTAATTTTACTCCTGATACTGGATAACTTATACCCTCATCTGTAAAAGTCCTATTAGGAAAATTCATTTTTTTTTCAGTAATTGTATCAAGAAAAGCATAATGAGATATTAACATAATCTCTTGATTTTTATTATTAAGTTTTATTTTTGCTTGCTTTAAAATTTTTATTTCTTCTTCTGGAGCACCTTTAAAAAAAGGATTTATCCATTCTAAATTATCGAAAATCTTATCTATTTTACTAGCAGGTAATGACTGATTAACTAGTTTCTTATTTAACTCATGAAATTTTCTATTTTCATTAAATCTATAATGATATTTTAGTGTAATCATGATCACAGTAAATATTAACAAAATATTAAGTAGAGATTTATTTTTTAAATTAGAATTAAATATTTCTGAGTGTAAGAGACCAAAATACAATGGAATAAGAAAGTATATAAAAATTTGATTTTTTGTTAGTATCTGATGATAGATAAGTCCTATACTAAGAAATAAAATAAGAAAAAAAGTGATATGGTTTTTTTTCTTATTAATATTAATCTTAAATTCAAAAAATGTTAAAATAATTATCAAAAAAATTAAAAACTTGTACTTATTGAAAAAGTTTTCCAGAGAAATATTAAGATCGATAAATCGGCTCGAGCCTATATCAATTGGATGATCAAAATACTGTATATAGAAAAGTTTCAAATCGATTTTTAAAAAAAACAAAAAAATATAAAAAATCATAAAGGTCAATATAATACTCAAAACAATTGCTAAAAGAGCTTTGAAAGATTTTTGTTTTACCATGATAAAGAAAATAAATAATCCTTGAAGCATAGTCACATAAATAAAAGGTACCTGTTTAGATAAAAAACTTAAAAAAGTAATAAATATAATTATTGGCCAAAGATAAATTTTTCTTGGATTTTTAAAAAAATTTATAATTAAGTAAGTCGATATTAATAAAAAAAAAGATGCATGAATGTCCACAAAAGGTGTTCCGGAAACAGTATAAGCTAAAGTTGCAAAACATAATGTGTATATTAAAGAAATTTTTTTATCTTTTACAAGTTCGTTAATAAAGTAATATGTAAATACTGAGACAACCACATTCATTGTAGATGCGTGAATAATATAAGAGTTCCAATTTAAGCCAAAAAACTTAAAAAATAAGGATTGGATAAAATCAACAATAAATCCAGAAACTATCCAATAATCTCTAACTGGATATTCGCCGTTTAAAATTCTATAACCACTATCAAAATGAAGGAAAGAATCTATTGGAAACGTCCCAATATTTGCATAATAAATATTGATAAAAAATGAGTATATTATTATTAAAAATAAAAAAATATTATTTTTGAAACTATTTTCTATATAAAAAAATTTCATTTTTATTTATAAACATAATAAGTTGTAATTTCAAAATTATATATGAAAACGTACCCTTTAGAAGCAACAGAAAGATTCGATAATGCAAACTTTCACATCAAATATTGTCTTTATTTTTTGAAAAAATATTTGTTTGGTAATGTTTTAGAAGTTGGAGCTGGTTGCGGTAGTTTTACTAAAAACTACTACAACGGTAAAATAAAAAATATTTTATTAACTGAGCTTGACAAAAAAAATATTAGATCTTTAAAAAGCAGATTCAAAAATTTCAAAAATATAAAAGTATCTAACAACTCAATAAAAAATATCAAAGGAAAATTTGAAACAATCTTGTATTTTCATGTTTTAGAACATATCAAAGATGACCGAAAAGAATTGATAAACGCAAAAAAAAAATTAAAAAAGAATGGACATTTAATAATTATAGTTCCAGCAGGGAAAAAAATTTACAGTAATTTAGATAAAGCTGTAGGTCATTATAGAAGATACGAAAAACAATTTTTTAAAAAAGAATTGTTTAATTTAAAAAGAGAATGTTTATATCTTCTCGATGGACTAGGTTACTTATTATATTTTTTAAACAAACTAATTTTTAAAAATGAGGTTTTTCCATCAAAACTAAAAATTTTTATTTGGGATAAAATATTTACCCCGCTTACAATAGTGCTTGATTACTTAACAAACTACAATTTTGGAAAATGTATTTTAGTTGTTTATAAAAAAAGTTAGTTTTGAAGTTCTTTATCTATTTTTTTTGCTGCTTCGAATAAATCCTTCACGGCTTCTACTGATTTTTCAAAATTTTTTCTCTCTTCAGAAGAAAGATCTATTTCAACAATTTTTTCTACACCACCTGATCCTATAATTACAGGCACACCAGCATAAATATCTTTTGTTCCATACTCTCCGTTTAAATGAACAGCACAAGGTAATTGTTTTTTCAAATTTTTAAGATAACTTTCTGCCATCTCTACTCCTGAAGCAGCAGGAGCATAAAATGCTGAACCTTTTTCTAAATACTTGACAATTTCAGCTCCCCCTTTTTTTGTTCTGTCTACAATCAGGTCTAATTTCTCTTTAGATAATTTTCCTTCTATCACTAATTCTGAAATTTTTTTTCCATTTACCTCAGTGGATCCAAGCATTGCAACCATACTGTCTCCGTGGCCACCTAAAACAAATGATTTAATATTTTTAACCGGGACACCAAGTTCTTGAGATAAAAAATAAATAAATCTTGAGGAGTCTAAAATACCTGCCATACCTACTACCTTATTCTTAGGTAAACCTGAATATTTTTGTAAAGCCATTACAATTACATCCAATGGATTTGTAATACATATTACAAAGGCATTCGGTGAAGTCTTTTTTATCCCCTCCGCTACTTGTTTTATGATTTTTAAGTTGATACCAAGTAAATCATCTCTGGTCATACCTGGTTTTCTAGGAACTCCGGCAGTGATTATTATTACGTCAGAGTTTTTAGTATCCTCATATTTGTCTGTACCGAATAAATTTATATTAAATCCATTTACAGGGGAAGATTGTGCTATATCTAAAGCTTTACCTTTAGCTAAGCCTGCTGCAACGTCAAATAAAACTACATCGGCTAACTCTTTTAATGCAATTAAATGAGCTAGTGTTCCTCCGATTTGCCCAGCTCCTATTAATGTAATTTTTTTTTTCATTATATCCTTTTAGTTATTTCATTGTTGGCATCACAAACTCTGGATCAGATCTTAATCCTGATGGCCATCTTGAAGTTATTGTTTTTAATTTTGTATAGAATCTGACACCTTCTGGTCCATGCATGTGTTGATCTCCAAATAAAGATCTCTTCCATCCTCCAAAACTATGGAAGGCCATAGGCACAGGTATTGGAATATTTATTCCAACCATTCCAATTTTAGCTTTATTTGAGAATGTTCTGCCTGAATCTCCATCCCTAGTAAAAATGCTCACGCCGTTTCCAAATTCATGATCATTTACTAACTGTAACGCCTCATCAAAATCTTTTGCTCTTATCACAGATAGAACTGGCCCAAATATTTCTTCCTTATAAATTCTCATATCTTTTTTTACATGATCAAACAGACATCC
>MDSZ01180431.1_pt1 | contig 11543 bp, 11 predicted proteins | sample 811201 | NCBI WGS metagenome assembly MDSZ01 (sample SAMN05326647, study PRJNA326480) | marine metagenome | isolation source: seawater | place: Indian Ocean: North | collected 2010 | reverse complement strand
TCAGGAACATTTAATTGTTTACTCGTGTACCAAGAAAATAGTTTTTCTGAAATCCTTGTAACGTTTAATCTTTGAGGAACAACTATGTCTATATTTTTCTCATTCATAATTTCTGCGATCTTAGATAAATCTTTAACATCATGTTGTCCATCAGCATCAAATGTAATAATTTTCTTATATCCATTTGCTGCGGCATAAGAGAAACCTTCATTAATTACTTTGTCATATCCTTTGTGATTTTTAAAAGATAACACCTTTGCACCACAAGACTCTGAAATTTCTACTGTTTTATCTGTTGAGCCATCGCTTACAACAAGAGTGTTAAATTTAGGTATAATTTTATCTAATAATCTACCAATTGATTTTTCCTCATTTAACGCAGGAATAACAACTAATAAATCATTCATTCAACGTTTTTTTCGTTAATAATTTGATCTTTTTTAAAATCAAGCCTAGCTTTTTTACCTAATACTAGATTTTTTTTATGTGGTGGCAAACAGTCTTTTGTGCATGGTCTTAGAAAACTCAAATCATCTTCTGAGATAATTTTTCCCTTTTTTATATCTTTATTAACTCTTATTCCTCTACGCTGTATAACAACTGTTTCTATCTCATTTTCTTCAACTTTTTTTAAACCATTTCCTAAAGAAATTTCCAGTTCACGCGTTCTATCTACCATATTTTTCCAGTTCTTAGGATTCATTGAAAATGGATGATCAGGGCCATAAAGATCATTGTCATTTGTAAAATGCTTCTCAACAACTCTGGCTCCTAATGAGACTGCTCCCAAAACCGTTGAGTGTCCAGGAGTATGGTCTGAAAGTCCCAAAATTAATTGAGGAAAAAGTTTTTTATAAGTTTTGAGCACGTTTAAGTTTATTGACTTAAAGTTTTCTAATGAACCTGTATAGTTCGTGTTACACTGCATTAATACGAGTTTTTTATTTATTTTTAATATTAAATCTACTGCACTTTTAACTTCATCAATTGTAGATGCTCCAGTTGCTAATAATATAGGTTTCATCTTTTTTGCCATTTTCTCAATAGAATCATGCCAGGTTATCTCTCCTGATCCTACTTTCCAAGCACACACATGTTTATCTAATTCATCGATTATATTGATGTCATATGGTGCAGTAAAATAATCAATTTTGAATTTTTTACATTCCTCTTCAAGATGCGGTGTCCAATCTAGAGGGACACTATTTTTTTTATAATTTTCAAAAACACTACCTTTCCAATTTGATTGATGTGAAACACCACCTAATTTATTAAAAGCTGAGTCACAAATAATTGTTTCGCTTGAAAAATTTTGAAATTTTGCTGCATTTGCACCGGATTCTGCACACATTTGTATAAGCTCTTTAGCTTTTTGGAGTGAACCGTCATGATTTGAAGCTATATCAGCTATGAAATAAGTCGGCGAATTATTACCTATCTTGTGAAGGCCTATTTTAATTTCATTGCTCATTATTTAATTTAATTATTTTTTCTATAAAAAAATCTCAAGACCTGCCGGGGGGTTTTACTAGGCATAGCTCCACGATGAATACCAAACTCATCAAAGATAATAGCGCCGCCCTTCTTCATTTCTATATCGAATTTTTTCGTATCTTTATTTTTATCTTCTATAAACTCTGTGTTTTTTATAAAACTATTAAGTTTTTCTTCTCCTACTATATTTAAAATTAAATTTTTATTATTATTAGATAAAACGAGATTCCTTAATTCAATTAAATTCCAGTAAGGAGATGGTTCTATTTTTTTTTTTAAAATTAAATTTGCTACTGCTTTAGTTATGAAATTACTATAAGGTACATAAGCTAAGCACCCGTTATCGCTCTGTACATCGGTGAGATAAAAAAAGAATTTGAGAGAAGCATTATTTATCTTGTAATTTATTTTTGGGTCAAAAGTCATGTCTGAGTGCCAGTCGATAACATTTTTATTTGATATGGGGCTATAATAACTGTCAATCATATGTAAATGCGCTTTACCATTAAAGAATGACTCAGCTATTTTCTTTAACTCAAGTTTTTTAGCGATTTTTTCTAAAACTAGTGATGATTTTATTGAGTTTATATCTAATTTAAGAAGTTTGATAAGCTTAGCTCTGACTCTCACTGGATAATAGCCTCGTTTATCACCCTTATTGATATTAGTTGTAGAAATATTTTTTAATTCTTTGTCTATTGCCTTTATATTTTCACCGTCTAAAAAATTATTTATTGTGACAAAGCCGGTTTCTTTTAATTTGCTATTTAAATTATTTTCTTCTTGTGTATTCATTAATTGCTTTCAATCTTGATGGTAGGAACCAGTGTCTTTCCAATTAGTTTCACTTATTGGAAATACTCCAATTTTACCACCTTTACTTTTAACTTTTTTTAATAAAATGTCCATATCTAGATACTTATTTTTGTTTATGCTCTTGATTACGTCTGATTTCATTAAATAAAGGCCGACAGAGACTAGATAATTTAAATTTGGTTTCTCAGATATTTTTATTAGCTGGCCGTTTTTTTTATTTATTTCACACGAGCCATAAGAAATTTTAAAATTTTTAGATGCTGCTACAAGCGTTATTTTAAAATTATTTTTTTTATGAAATTCATAAAATTTTTTTAAATTAATTGATAAAATACTGTCACAATTAATTAAAAAAAAGTCATTTTGAACTTTGCCTTTAAGTAAACCAATAGCTCCTGCTGTTCCTAATGGCATTTTTTCCTCTAAAAATTTCACGTTATCTACTTTATTTTCTCTAAGATATGATTTTATCAAATTTTTTTTATAATGAACGCTCATAAAAAATTTATTTACACCGAAACTTTTAAAATTATTAATAATATATTCAACGGCTGTTATATCTTCCACGGGCGTTAGGGGCTTAGGAAAATAATTTGTAAATTGTTTAAGCCTACTCCCTTTACCTCCAGCCATTATTAAAGCTGGTACTTTATCTAGTTTTATGTTTTTTTCTGTATAACTATTATAATTTCTTATAGATATAATTTTAAAAATTTGTTTGTTTGGTTTTAAAATTGGTATTAAATCAATTGATTTATCTTTTATTGTTTTAATTAAAGTTTTTATTTTCTTATGAATTTCCTCATCTGTAATTGAATTGCTTTTTATTTTAATAGAATATGGATTCTTTTTAATATACTCAGTGATTTTTGTGTTAAGGTTAGCATTTCTCAGGAGGGCCCTTCTTACATCACCGTCAGTTAAAGTTCCCTTGATCTGTTTCTTGTCATTAACAACCACCAAACATTTTTGCTCATTTTTTTCTAATTGTAATAAACATTCTCTAATATTTTTTTTGAAATTAATTAAATAATTTTGCATTTTAAATTCTATAGGTATTTGTTAAATTTTTTTCTTTATTTTCTCTTATCCATTTAATTGTCTCTGCTATACCCTTTTTAAAAGTTATGTTTGGTTTCCATTTAGTTTTTCTTTTAATTAATGAATTGTCACACTTTAATCTATCAACCTCACTAAGCTTTGGTCTAAATCTTATTTTCTCAGATACAATTTTTAATCTGGGGTTTGTCATCTTTATTATAGTTTTTGCTATTTCTTTTATCTTAATTTCTTTATTTAAGCCTACATTTACAGGTATTCCAAAAAGGTTTTTAGATTTTAAAAGTTCAATGTAAGCATTACATAGGTCACTTACATAAGTATAATCTCTGGTCGTTTCTATATTACCCAATTTTATATTTTTATTTTGAAGTGCCTGTAGAATTATAGATGGTATTACTGCCCTAACAGACTGTCGAGGTCCATAAGTGTTAAAAGGTCTAATAATTTTTACTGGCGTCTTAAATGACCTCCAATAACTTATTGCTAGTTGATCTGCAGCTATTTTAGTTGCTGCATAGGGAGATTGACCTAATAATCTATGAGTTTCATTTATAGGAACTTTTTGAGCGCTACCATAAGTTTCACTTGTTGATGTTACAATTAATTGTTCGATGTTAGATTCTTTGACCGAGTTAAGAACGTTATAAGTACCCTCAATATTTGTCTTTACATATGCGAGTGGAGAATAATATGAATAAGGTATTCCAATTAATGCAGCCAAATGCAAAACTATATCTTTACCCTTAATAGAAGAATTTACAGAGTCATAATCTCTTATATCTCCAAATATAAATTCAATATTTTTTTTAAATTTTGAATTTTTTAAATGACCAAGATTGTATTCAGGATTATATCTATCAAAAGCTGTAACTTTATAACCTTTTTTTACAAACAATTCTGTTAAATGTGATCCGATAAAACCCGTGGCGCCAGTAATTATTATTTTTTTATTAGCCATTTTTTTAAAGAAAGTTAATAAATTTTTTGTTTAGTATTTTTTTATTCTTAATCATTTTAAAAAGAATATTTGAAATATTCAATTTTTTTTTTTATTTTCATAAGGGTTTTTCATCTTAATCAGTGAATTTAAGAATGATTTAGATTTGATTTTATTTAGTGCCTTTAAAATTTCTTTTTCATTAAATGAACAATTAACCACGTTTTTTGGATGAAACTTGCCTTTTTGACGATTTCCCAAATTTATTACTGGAATTTTCAATGAAGCGGACTCAACTATCCCGGATGAAGAATTTCCTATCATAAAACTGCTATATTTAGCTATATTTAAAAATTTATCTTGTCCGCAATTTTTTATTATCCTAAATTTATTTTTATCTTTAAATTTTTTTTTGAAATAATTTATTATCAGGTTGTTTCCTAAATCTGAGTTAGGATAAGTGATTACCAAATTTAAATTTTTCTTTTGTATAATTTTTTGAATTATATCTAAATTTTTCTTTATTCTACCAAATTCATCTGAGGTTGGATGATAAGTTAAAAGAGCATATTCCTTATTTAAATTAAATTGAATTTTTTTTGCAAGGAGTTCCTTTTTTTTGAATTTTGTAGTTTTTATATTCCTCAATGATGGAACACCGATATTAAATATTCTCCAACTTTCCTCTCCTAACTGAATTAACCTTTTTTTGTAATCATTTAACGCCACAAAGTGGATGTGGCTCATCTTAGTTATGGCGTGCCTAGTTAATTCATCTGCTGAGCCTTCGGTGACCGAGCCACCAAAAAAATGAGCTAATGGTATCTTATTTGGAATTGCTAAAATTGGACCTAATAACATTTCATATCTATCGCCTAAAACAACTATAAGATCAGGTTTAATAGATTTTATTTTTTTATTAAAAAAAGAGAGGTCGTCGGAGAAATTCTCCCTTTGATCTCTTAGAAATTCAGAATTTTTATAATTATTTTTAATAATTTTAAACCTCTTATTGATAAATCTTACAGTTCTACCAAATTTAGGATTTAGATGATCTTTAGAAATGAATAAATTTAATTTAAATTTTTCATTGTTTTGAAGCTGATCTAAAATCGGTATAAATCTGTCATAATCAGATCTCGCAACTGAAATGGCAACTATTTTAATTTTTTTCATTTATAACTAATTTCAGGACTGCTTGGCAAATTAATAACAGTTTCATAAATTTTTTTGCTAATATTACATTTATCACTTTGACAGTTTTTAAAAATTTTTAAGGTGTTTAAAGGCTTCCAAACAGGTCTACTTTTGATTTTTGCTTTATGTAGTGCTTTGAGCAGACTATTTTTTTTTATTAATTTTTTTTTAAATTTAAGGCTTATTAGCCAGTGATTTATTGAGGAATTTTTTGGTTCCTCAATTATTTCAGCAAAAATCAGATTTTTGAATTGTTTCAAGTATTGGTAATAATTTCTCTTTTTCGCGATTAATATTTTTTTTATATTTTCTATTTGAGCACAACCAATTGCTGCATTAATATTTGATAATCTATAATTATATCCAACTTCATCATGATCATACTCCCATTCACTTTTTACTTTTGCTGTTGTTGATAAATGTTTAATTTTCTTTGCTAACAAATTATTGCTCGTGATTATCACTCCTCCGTTACCTGATGTAATTGTTTTATTGCCATTAAAACTTATAACTCCACCCTCAGTGAAATTTCCCAAATGTTTATTTTTATAAAAAGAGCCTAAAGCCTCTGCAGCATCTTCAATGACTTTAATATTAAATTTTTTACACACTTTTTTGATCTCAATTATATCGCATGGAACACCAAATACGTGAACTGCTATTAAAGCTTTAATTTTTCTTCCACTATTTCTATTAATAGAATAGTTTTTTTTAATTATAGCGATCTGATTTAAATATATTTTAAGCTTTTTTGGACAAATACCAAAATTTTTTTCTGTAACATCTACAAAATTAGGGTGTGCACCACAATATTTTACTGCGTTAGCTGTTGCAATAAATGTAAGTGACGGAACTATTACTTCATCATTAAATTTAATGCCTAAACTTTTTAATAGAATATGGATAGCGCTTGTACCGTTTATAATTGCAACAGCATTTTTAGATTTGGTATAATTTGATATTTTTTTTTCAAATAATTCAACAAATTTTCCTGAGCTAGATACAAAAGTGCTTCTTATACACTCATTTAAATATTTAATTTCATTACCTCTAAAAATAGGTTCGTGCAAATTTTTTGACTTATTTTTTATAACATTTTTAACTTTATAAACTATTGTTGATATTTTAGTTTTTGACATTTTTTTCAATTATTTAATATTTATTGATATAATTCTCCAACGCCTCTTCCATAAAAGATATATTCATTATTATTGTAACTCAATTTAATTTTTTTATTTTTTTTAAATTCATGATCTAAAGTTTTTTGTGTTTCTGAATCAATTACACTTTCATTTTCTTTATCAAAGTATGTGCTTGGGCCAATAAATTTAAATTTATTTATATCTTCTTGAAGCCAATACTTTTTATTTTTTGATTTATTTAATACGAGTTCAAGAGAGTTAATATCGATGCCAAGCCAATCACAAAACTTATCCAAGTATTTTGGTTTTTGATTTTCGTAATATTTAATTAATTTTATACCTTGTTCCCTTGATATCCTTTTGTGTCTAATTTCTCTGCAAACATGATCTGTAATTTTTGAGTATCCTCTTTTAGAAATTTTCAAAATATCGTGAAGACTCATGTAGTTGTAACAATCTACATGATCGTAAGTATCAAATGTTCTAGGTAACTCGCATGATTTATATCCAAATTTTTTAATCATTAATTGATGTTGGGCAGTGGGGTCCCACCTTATGTAATTTCCAAGATATATTCCTCTTATACCAATTGAGTTTATAGTATTGTCGTCTGGATAATTATAATGAAAAATATCTTCATCTGATAAATCATTATCTATTTTAATTAATTCTTTTGCCTCTGTACCAAATAAATCATGATTTTCCCTATATCTTCTGCTCATTTCTACTTCTTGTTCATGGGAAAACATACCGACTTGCTCTAAACCTTGATGAGCCCCCCAAATAATAAGAGGAATTTTATAATTAGTTGCCACCTCTAAAGGAAATACAGTGTGTCCGGCTAATATCGGCCAATAAATATTTTGGTATTCTAATAAAGTAAATTTTGTGATTTTTTTAACAGAGTTCATATTGACATTTTTGGATACAATATCTACGTCAAATTTAATTCTTAAATTAGCTAAATTGCTTATACCGATAGGTGTATTAAAATATTTATTATAGCTTACTACTAAAGGGTTAAGTTTAAGTATATTTTTTACAATGTGTAAAATGAAATAACTATCGTTTGCACCAGTCACAGGCACAATACAATCATAATTTTTTCTGGATTTAGATTTGTAAGGGTTTACTATTTTTTTTAGTTTTTCGAGTCTTAGACCCCAATCAAGAGTATTTTTTTCTTCATGAATTTGACAACCTGAACAAATTCCTTCATCATTAAAAGTAATGCTAAAAGGATGCTGATTGGTATAAAGACAATTTTTACAAAATTTTATTTTTTCGTTATTCATTTTAAATTTTTTTTGAATAGTAAGCTTTTCTAAAAAAAGGTAAGTTTAGACTTGATTTAAATCTTTGTATCCTATGCTCTCCATAGTTAAGATTGTTTCCAATTGCGCTTGCAACTACTCTTTTATCCTTAAATATTTTTGTGAAACTATTTTTGTCATAAATTCCTCCACTTAAGATCAAATTTTTTTTAAAAATTAACTTTTTAAGAATTTTTTGATTAAAACCTTTCATTGTGCCTTGACTTTTATAATCTGTAATTAATATTTCAGAAACTAAATTTTCATTAATTGCTTTAATAAAATTTTTACTTATTTGTTTCTCTTTTTTGATTTTATAATCATAAATTCGTAATTCATTGTTTTTTGTACAAGAAAGAGGCATACTTAAAATTATTGATTGGCTTCCGATATTTTCAGATATTTTTTTTAATTCATCAATATTATCATCAGCAAGACTTTCAATAACGATTCTGTCTGCTCCAATTTCTAAAACTTTTTTTGCATCTAAAAGGGATGAAATGCCCCCACCGTATATTATTGGTGTCTCGATATCTAAATTTCTTATTTTATTTAATAAATCAAAATTTGGCCCTGCTTTATTAATCGACCTATCAATAGATAAAATAATAATTTCATCAGCATTCCACCTATTGAGATTCTTAACAGATGACTCTACTCCTCCAATAGGTAAAAAGTTTTTATATTTAAATGACTGAACAACGTTGCCATTATAACAAATAATATTTGCTATTAATCTTTTTTTAATCATTTAAATTTTCAAAATATATTTTAAAAAAATCTAGGCCAGCGCTTTGACTTTTTTCAGGATGGAACTGTACTCCTAAAATGTTTCCTTTTTTTATCATAGCAATAAATTTTTTATTTTTAATTTTAAAAAACCCTTTTTCAGCAGAAATATTCGTCTCAATAAAATATTGATGCTGAAAATAAAAAGAATTACCGTTTAAACAATTAAAAATTGAATTTTTTTTAAAAAAAACCTCATTCCATCCAACGTGATTATTTATAGGTATTTTTTTAGTTTTACCTTTTAAAATTTTTAAACCTTTCGTATCTTTAATTTCAGGTGAAAAATCTGTAAATAATTGCATGCCTAAACAAATACCTAGGATATTTTTTCCTTTAGCAGCTATATTTTTAAGTTTTTTAATAGCAGAAATTCTTTCCATATATTTCATAGCATTTGGGAATGTTCCTACTCCTGGAAGGATAATAACATCGGACTTATCAATATTTTTTTTTGAGTTTCCTATATAAATATTATTATCAAATCTTCTTAATGTCTTTTCAATTGATGCATAATTTCCTGATCCATAATTAAATATTAGAATATTTTTTCTCATTTCAAGCCAACTCCAACTTTAAATTTTGGAATGTATTTTTCTGAATTTTTTTTGTTATTTAATGTAAACAAATCTTTATTAACGTAATTTGATACTACGTCCCAAAATTCTCTCTCATCAATGTCAATATAATTACAAAAACTCTTAATATATTTTGAATTACATTTCCCATCGTATTTCTCAACAAGTTTTATAGCCTCATCTCTTCTAATTTTACCTTGTCTAATTTCATAATTTAAATAATCAGTTACTCGGCCAAAACCAAATTTGTAATATTTAATCATTTGATTAACTATTACCCAATCTTCATCTAATGCCATTGCTCCATAAAGGTCTCCAGTATTGTGTGCTCCATCAGATCTCAATTTTAAACCATGTAGAGAGGAATATTTTGCATTATTGAGAATTGACCATTCTTTCATGAACCAACCCATATATATAATTTGTATTTTATTTTTTGAAAATTCTTCCTCTGTTGGGTATCTGTAAGGAATTAATTTTGCTTTATCTTCAATAATATCATTAGTCCATGATAAATCACAATTTTTAAGTGTATTTTGTTTTCTTAAAAGATTGCCATCATATTCTTTTTTTTTGTTGATAGTTTTTAATTCAGTAATTTTACCGTTTCCGCCTTCACCCCAAAAGACTAAATTGATTTTGTACCTTAAAGCGATTTGAGGCAGCGATGAATATAATGCTAATTCGGGACCTCTTAAATAATTTCCTCCGTAAAACCCTTTTTTTAAAAATTTTTTCCATGTTACTGGCGCAGGTGAGGTAACTATCAAATCAAATCCGAGTTTAATCAAATTAGACAGGTTTTGAGCACCAAGCTCTGTTAATTGTTCTGGCGGATAAGCACAACAAACTAAAAGAGGCCGCATATTTAATTTTTCTCTTATCCATAATGCTTGTCTGGTGCTGTCTTTTCCACCACTTACACCGATTATACAATCAAAATTATTTCCTTTATTAGCATATTTGTCTTTAATTTCTCTCAAAATTTGAAGTCTTTCACTATCATCGAAATTATTTGTGAAAGTCTTATGATACTGACAAGTTGTACAGATTCCCTCTGAATTAAATTTTGAAATAGGAAAAGTGTTTGGCTCTAAACAATTATTACAATACTTCATTTTTTCCAATTATTTTTTTTGCTTTAAGATAATCTTGTTTAAGGTCTATATCAATTGACCGTTCTTCGGACATTATGTAATAGCCTGTTTTTTTTGTTAACAATTTTTTTTTCCTTAAAAAATCATTTATTTGCGTAATATATATAGCTCCATTTAAATGATAATAAAATTTACCGTTTTTTTTATTGTTAGTTTTTTTTATGTAACCTGATTTGACTATATCGACCATAAATTTTTTTTTTTTCTTTGATTTATAAATAGAAGTAATAGATGAAAAATTTCTTTCAGATAATCTTTTGATGCACCTATCGATATCTATAGATTTTCTTAAGGGAGATGTGGGTTGTAAGAGTATAATAAAATCAAATTTTTTTTGATATTTTTGTGCTGCATGTAAAACAACTTTATCTGCTCCAATGTTATCCTTTGATAATCTTTTCGGTCTTACATAAGGAGTATCTAGTCCAATTTTTTTTGCAATTTGTATTATCTTTTTACTTTCAGTAGATAAAATTATTTTATCGATATATTTAGATTTTTTCGCCTCCAGAAAAGATCTTTCGATTAAGGTCTTTTTTTTTATTTTTAAAATATTCTTATTTTTAAGTCTTTTACTACCTCCCCTAGCAGTAATAACTGCTATGAATGATTTATTATTAAACATAAATAAATTTATTTTTATCTATTTTATAAAACTTTTCTTAAAAATCTTATTTTTAGGTATTTCAAATTTAACTCTTCTGCCTAAGACATCTCTAATTTGAAGAGGAGATATGCCTGTACCTGGTCTTTTAAAACAAATATCACCCATAGAAATTTTTGAATTTTTTTTTATTACCCTTTTTGAAGTGATACTTTTTCTTGAAGCTGCTTTCACATTTTTTTCTTTATTTGAAAATATTTTTTTATTTTCTCCTAATATAATTTCTAAATTTCTTATCTTTTTAACTAATCTTTTAAACTCACTTATTGAAGCCGATGAGCTATGGTCTGGTCCTTTCATTTTTTTTGATATTGTCACATGTTTTTCAATAATTACTGCACCTTTTGCCACCGCTGCTAAACTTGCTTCATCACCTATTGAATGATCAGAGTAG
>MDSZ01137218.1_pt1 | contig 11543 bp, 9 predicted proteins | sample 811201 | NCBI WGS metagenome assembly MDSZ01 (sample SAMN05326647, study PRJNA326480) | marine metagenome | isolation source: seawater | place: Indian Ocean: North | collected 2010 | reverse complement strand
TGTTGAATCTGCTTTATCTGGGATATTATTTTGGTATAAAATACCAATATTATCTTTTATGCTTTGACTATTATTTAATCTTTCTTGATATCGATAATTGTGTCCTAAGTGTTTATTTGATGGGGATAAATTAGTATTAGTAGTATTAATTTTTATGGAGTTTTGTTGTTGATTAGATAAATTGCGTAATTCATCTTGTCTCATATTCTTAATCATTTGGTTTGCCATATTAATTGTGGAATACGATAAATTATTTTAATGGGGTTTAAATTTAATCTAATTTAATTAATCTAATTTAATTAATCTAATTTAATTAATCTAATTTAAATAATATAATTTAAAAAGAAATAATGTTAAAGTTAAAATTAACTACTAGATACTTGAATAAAGAATAACATTATACTTAAACCTATTAATAAAATACCAAATGGAATACTATTTTCTTCTTGTTGGAATAAATCTAATATAGCACTTCTGGTTTGACTATCTAGAAAGAGAGGTAAAACATTTTCGTTAAGATAACCAATAAATGAATTAACTAATGTTAATAAAGAATTTGTAGTTTTAGTTAAGTTGGAAGCAACTTCTTTATCTAAGTTATTTAAGTTGTTTTTATTCATTTTAAGTACTTTGGCCTGGTTAGTTTTATTATTGATTTTTGGTTTGATAAGATTATTGTTTTTAATTTTTATAATATTTTCCGATAATTCTTCTTCTCCTATAATATCTTCCTCTTCTTCAACAACACTTACAAAACCTTCAATAATATTATTTGGTTTATTAATTGTTTTATTAGTTAATTTATTATTATTTTTAGTAATGGAATTACCAAGAGTAATGCTATTTTTAATTTTGTTATTACTATTTTTTTTAACAAGTAATGAACCTCTATTAGTAGTATCTATTTGGTTATTAAAAATATTTGTATTATTAGTCATTACATTATTATTTAACATATTGGTTGCTGGTGATTTACTAGTTATTTGTTGAGAATTATTATTTATTTTATTTTGTATTTTTTCTAAAAAAGTAATAGTATTCTTTTCTAGACTATCGATGGTATTTACAGGATTAATTAACATATCTAAATCATTCTTGCTTTGTTTAACAAGATAATTATTATATTGATTAGCAAAAGCATTACCTAAATCGAATTCACCTGCTATTTTTCCTGAATTATAATCAGCAGAGTTAGTTAAATTTTTACTAGCATTGCTAATATTAGTTAATACTTTTTCACTTCTAGGTTGAATACTTTCATTTTGTAATTTATTATATTCAGTTTTAACTTCATCTCGTAATGAACGATCTTCATCAATTAGATAAGTCATAACATAAAGAATATTTCTACGGTATTCATCTTGTGATTTAATTTCATTTGATAAATCCTGGTTTAATAATCCTTTATCATCACTAGTTAATTGTTTTTCATTATCACATTTTTTCACATAGACTTTTCTAGATAAGTTTCTTAAAGAGAAAAACAATCTGTAATTAACTTCCTTAACAAATTCATCTACTATATTACTAGTATCAAAGTCTTTTGTATCAATTAAATTACTAATATTTTTAGCAATATCAGTATTAAAATAACTAGTAATGTTAGCATTTAATAATGAAATATAGTTAGTAATAATAGTATCATCAAATTGTAGAGAATTCTTATTTTCTTTAATGAAGTTATCAGTAGATTTTAATAAGTTTTTAGTATAATCAACCAAAATTAAATTAAGATCTTCTACATCTGGGTTAGGATTTAATAAAAAAAGTTTAATAAGTTCTATTTTATCGTTTGGAACTTGTTGTAATAAGTTTTCAATAAATAAATTATTAAAATATGTGTCTTCTAAGGTGTTTTTAGAATCATTAGAGGTATTTGAGCTATCATTTTCAATTTTTAATTGTATATCATCTTGGCAGGTTAAGGAGTATTCATCTAATAAATCTTGTTTGTAATTAGCAAATTTTTCAATTGCTACATCTCTTTTACTTGGATTATTTTTTCTAATCTCCTTTACCATTTTCCGTCTTTCGCCAAACATATAAATAGCACAAGCAACTGCTAATATTATATAAAATATAATATATGTTTGAGTGGGAATATTTTTAATTTTTTGTGTAAAATTGTCAATACTATTAACAATAGTTTGGGTAATCATTTTTTTAGGATTAAATCTATTCCTTTTCTTCCTTTTTAATAAATAAAATTATTTAAAAATGAAAAAATAAATTAATGATAACTAATAAATAAAAGAAAGAAAATAGAATAATAACAAGTTAAAAGTTATTATAAAATATAAGTATATATTAGAAATGACATCACCTTCACCTAATCAATATTCATCTAATACCGATTTTTTTCAAAATGTTAATACTCAAACACCATTAAACACCAATTATGGTTATAATGGTAGAGTTTTTTTTGATGTTAAAGAAAATGCCCCTACCTATGAATTATACACTAATAGTAATAAAGAACATAAGAAAATTGATAATACTCTTAATTACAGTTTAGAAGATACTGGTTTAAGTCGTCTTTACTTTAGTAAGGAAAATTTAGATAACATCCAAACTGATATTAGAGAAACAGTTTATACATTAACTGCTAATGATAAAGACCCTGTTCTAGATAATGTTAAACCAGTATCTATTGGTCGTCAAAATGACCTTCAATTACAAATTATTATGCGTAGTATTTTTCTTCAGTATGCTAAACATAATAATGATAATATTGCCGGACAAATTAGAGAACTAAATGATTTAGTTATTAGAGAAGCTGTGCCTGATATTATTACCAACATTAAACAATATTTAGGATATAGTGCCGATATTCAAAGAGCTCCACAACTTATGGATAGAGCTCAAAATACATTTCAACAGAAGAATACAGGGAAATCCTTTTTATTTGTTTAATTTATTAAAAAAATGAAAACAGGGAAATCCTTTTTATTTGTTTAATTTATTAAAAAAATGAAAACAGGGAAATCCTTTTTATTTGTTTAGTTTTTTAATTGGTTTTTATAATCATTCTTTTCAATTTCATCTTTTAATAATAGTTCTTGATTGCTATCTAGATATTCAATAAAATTCATAATATCATTAATACAATTATGATTTAAATTTCCTAAATTAATTAAAATGTCAGTTTTGGTTTCTGTATATCTTTCATTATGGTCTTCAATTATTTTATAAACTTGAGACATACTTTCAATATTCATATTATTAATTCTTCTTTGAATATATGCTAAGTTAGCACGAAGTTCTACTTTTTCTTTACTTGTAATATCTGTGGTATCTTGTAATGAACTTTCATTTGTATTATTTGTTATATCATTTTTAATTTCTTGTATTAAATTGTCTCTTTTTTCAATTGGACTTGAAATATTATTAGTTTTTTCCATTTTAAGTAAATAAAATATTGTTATTAATACTATTAATAATAGTCTAGAATACAAATTTAAAATTTAAACACATTTCAAAATTAATTTTAAATAAATTTACTTAAGATTAAAATTATAATTTATAATTATATGTATTTACATTTATAATGTCTGTTTCTAATTCAAGGAAAAGAAAATGTTCTTATCAAGATAATGAAAAAATAAATTATTTTAATAACCAAGATCATAATTATTTTAAAAATAGTAACAAGATTAATTCTTCAAACATAGGTAATAATAAGATTATAGTAGTTCAAAAAGATAATGAATTGCTCCAAAATATTTTAGATAACCAGAAAAATATGCTTCAACAAATAAATAATTTATATATTTCTCAAGAAAATCATAATAAAAAACTAAGTAATCAAATACATCAATTACAAATTAATATTAGTAATTATGAAAATATTATTCCTAATATTATAAAAGATAAAATAAAAGATTGTATTGATGAAATAATATTTACAATTGAAAATAATAAAATGATAGATCAGGTTAATAATATATCAATACAGAATGATAAAAATAATTATTATCTTTAAAATTGTTTTAACTTAAACATAACTTAAATATTAATACATATAATCTTATAGTAATTTATATACCTTAATAGTTCATTACTTTTATAGTTTTATACTTTTATTAATTAAATATGATTTCCAGGAGTAGAATTATTGAATTAACTAGTAAAAATACCAACCGTTTTAAAAAAATAAAATTACCAAATAGTTCAACATTTAGTCAACCTACATACTATGATATTAAAAAAATAGAGTTAACTTATCAAAAAAAATTACAGGACAAATTAGAATCACATTCTCCTTTTAATGAAATTGTTAGTGGTCAGAAAAATTCCCTTCAAGATACTTATCAGAGTATGGAAAAAGTGAATGAAAATCAACAAGATGAAAAGAGTAAAAGATATTTAGACCAACCAGATATTGATTATGAATCTTATATTCAATTTAGTGAAAATGAAAAAATGAAAATACCCGCTATTCTTTGTAATGTTTTTGGTAATACATTAAATACAGAACAATGTTACTTATATGGACATAAAAATCCAGATAGTTTTTATAAGTCAATTTTACACTTAAAAGAACCAGATTTTATTATTAAGAATAAATATGAAGCAAATCAAAGTATTCTTCGTATTAAAAAGGAAGTAGCATTTGATTTTAGAAACTACTGTAAAAAATATAAATACAACTTCATTTCTTTTGAAAAATCATTATCCCAAGATAAAACTATTAGTAATCTTTTAAATAAGGAAAGTTATGTTGATTCAATAATTATTCAAGCATTTTGTAATTATATTAAAAATAATATTATAATATTTAATATTGTCAATAAAACATTTCAGGTATATTATCATAAATGGGAAACAAGTAATTATCAAAATTCTGATTATGAAACCTATTTAATTATTGATTATAAAGGAAGTTATCTTCCTTGCCTTTATGTTAATAATAAACACTTATATAATCATTATCATATTGATAATATTATTAAACAATATGAATGGAGTAATAAACAAATTTATACTGAATTTTTAACTACAAAGAAAGTTATGAAAAAAACAGATATTACTGATAATATTATTGTTAATGAAAATATGGAAGAAAATACTAATTATGAATTAGATGTAACTATTCAAGAACAAACAAATAATGAAGAAACAGCAACACCTATTCAATTAACTAATATTAAGGATTATAAACTAAAAGATTTACAGCAATTAGCAGAAAATAATGGTTTAACTGTTAAAAAAGAAGGCGCACAAGGAAAAATGAAAAATAAAACAAAACAAGAATTATATGATGAATTAAACAATTTGTCTTAATACTAGTTTTAATTACCTAACTAAGAAAAACTAATATAAACACATTTAACATTTATTATTTTTTATAATTTACCAGACTTAAAAATATAATTGTTTTTATTTATTATAGTAGAGTAAAAATATTAATTCATAATAAAACTAAAGATGAAAGTCGATACTAAGAATAAAGAAGAATTAAAATATTTACTTAAACAGTCTATTCTTAATCCAACATATGAATTAGAATGTTTGTTCGGTGTTGATTTTACAGGAAATAATAAAATTACAGATAAACAATTTGAAAAGGTCATTTCTCGCATCAATGGGAAAAAAGAATTTATTACAAATAATCCTTATGATAAATTATTAATTTCTTTTCCTAGAGATAGTAAATTTAATGATTTGCGTATCACAGTAACTGGATATCAAGCCATTGATTTATATTGTAAGCAAGAAAAATTAGATAATATTATGAGATATTTATCTTTTGAAAAGAAAACTAGAGTAAATGATAAAGTATCACGAGTTAATATTCCAGATTATCAACTTAGATTTAATCAAAAGAAAGAAATACCTGTAGATGTTAATTCTTCTTTAGTTAGAGAATGTATGCAACAATGGGAAAATTTACCAAAAGTATTCCGGTATAAAAAACAATATAGTTATCAAACATTAGATAAAGAATTTAGTATTGATTGTGCTATTGTCAAAACCAGTAGTGTTGAAACCAAAGAACTTAGCATTGAACAAGTATTAAAGCAAGGATTAGAAAAACAAGTATTAAAACCAGATGAAGAAAGAATACCATTTAAAGATTGGTGGTTTTCTGTAAAAAAGAGTCCAGAAACACTTGTTAAGGTAAAAGATGTTAATAAGTATTATAAATCTATTAAGGAAAGTAAATTATTTAATAATATCTTTTCGTATGAAGTTGAAATTGAATATTTGGGAAATAAAAAGACAGGTTTTAAGAAAGATTTTGTAGACGCTAAAGAGGAGGAAAAAACTAAACTTATACAATCTACTTTTGTTAATTACTTTAGATTTATTGGTATTATTCTTCAATGTCTTCAAGATAGTTTCTATTTAATGAGTCAAAGTGAGTTCTTTAAAGTAGTTAAATCATATACTTCTTTAATCGGTGCAAAAGGATTAAGTAATATGAAACAGATTTTCTTTGGCCCTCTTCCAATTGATTTAGATAAAAATAAAATTATCCAATATGACGATTATGTATATCAAAACCCAGACAGAGTATATGAATCAGGTAATATCTTATTAGATTACTGCGTTACTGATAAAAGTGACGGTGTTCGTAATTTACTCTTTGTTGCTGAAGATGGTGAATGTTATTTAATTGGCCGCGATAGTATTTCTTTAATGAAAAAAGTTGGTGTTAAAATTCCAAAGTATAGTATGAGTATCTTTGATGGTGAATATTTAGAAGTTGATAAAGACGGTGAATATTTTAATAAATATATGATTTTTGATGCTTATTTTATCAATGGTAAAAATATTATGCGTCTTCCATTCGGGGATGGTAAAGGAGGAGAAAAAGAGCGCTTGGGAAATATTACTCATTTTGTAAAAACATATGTAGAAGGTAGTAATATTCTTCTTAAAGATGGAACTAAATCAGCTTCAAATAAATACCAATTTAAGATTGATAAGAAATCTTTCTTATTTGGTGAAAGTAGTAAAACACCAATAGAAAGACGCAATATGGGTCTTATATTCAAACAATGTGATAATTTATTAAACAAAATGAACCAAGAATTTGGTGGAAAATTAAAAGAAGGACATCTCTATAGTTATGAAACCGATGGTCTTATATTTACTCCTACTCGTTTAGGTGTTTTTCAAGGTAATACTCAAGATAAAGTAGCTAATTATAAATTACGACAATCTGCTAAATGGGATAAAGTATATAAATGGAAACCAGCAAATTTATTAACATTAGATTTACGAGTAGAAATTTTAAAGGATGGTTCTACAGGGAAAAGGAAATCAGTATTTATTGGCAATACGGAATATGTTAAATGTCATCTTAAATGTAAGAATTATGGTGGAAAACGATTAACATCTAATATTGGTAGTTTAGTATTAAATAATGGTCTTAATTTAGATAGTTTACCAGATGAAACTAATTTATTAACATGTTTCCCTTTCATAGGAGAATATGATTTAGAAGGTAATTTACTTTCTTCTGCACATCAATGTCTTCTTCCCTTGTCAAAAGATGGGGAATTAAAATGTGCTAATGGTGAGTTTATTCAAGATAGAATGGTAGTAGAATTTGCATATGTTCCTTATTTGAGGGAAGAAGATAGAAGTAAAGTTTTATCTACAACCATTGGGGAAAAATTAGATAAACCTAACTATGCTAAAAATTGGAAGCCATTACGACTTCGTGTTAATAAAAGTCCTAACCCAGTAAAGATTTGTATTGATACCTGGAATTTAATTTATTCACCAGTATCCTTGGATATGATTACTCAAGGTTTAGATGCTGGAAATATGTCTGGATTAGAAAAAGCAATTGAATTAAATTATTATTTAGGTGGTAAGGATTTTATTTCTACACCCGTTAAGAAATTTAATAATTTTGCTAAAAGATGGGTATTAGAAAAATATTTTGCCGGTTTCCAAAGACCTCGTGTTTTAGATTTAGCATGTGGTAAAATGGGTGATTATCCTAAATACTTAGCCAATGGTGTATCTTTATGTGTAGGTATGGATATTAACCCCGATAATTTAAATAATTATGTAGATGGTGCGGCTTCTAGAGTGCTCAAATTAATGTCTGGCAGCCAATCAGGTAAAATGTTAAGTAACAAGACATTATTAATGTTGGGTAATTTTACCGAGAATATTGCTGATGGTAGCGCAAGTTTTGATGATTTAAGTTCTTATTATATGGATATTCTTTATGGAAGACATAAACCTAGACCAGAACATAATCGTAAATTAAGTAGATTTTATAATATTGCTACTGAGGGATTTCATATGGTAGTATGTAGTTATGCTATTCATTATAGTTTTATAACAGATACTACATTAGATACTTTTCTGGAAAATGTAAGTCAAAACTTAAAAGACCAAGGATATTTTGTAGGAACTTGTTTAGATGGTAATCTCATTTTGGATATGGTTAATCGTCAATCTAATAAGAGATTAGAAGGGAAAATTAATAACCAACTTATTTGGAGTATTGATAGAAATAATGTAGATAATAAGAATGGTAATATCTTTAATGATAAGGGTGGATTAGTTAATACTAATCTAGATAGTTATGCCTTAGGTGGTTCTCAATTATTAGGAACAGGCAATGAAGTAAGTATTTACTTTGAAACTTTTAATAGTGTTAGTAATGAAAACTTAGTTGATATTCAATATTTAGAAATGAAAGCCAAGGAACATAATCTTAAATTAGTTGATTCAAGACGATTCACGGAAGGACCAGGAGATTTAATTCAAGAATGGGAAGTATCCGATGATAGAAATGTTGTTAAAGATTGGATAAAAAATATAAAAGAAGAAAAAACTTTACATACCTGGGCAGATTTTCAAAGATATTTTGTCTTCCAAAAGGTAGAAGATATGTAATTTATTACTTTTAGAATTTTAAATTTTTTTCATTTGATAATTTATTGATTTAACTTTCAGCAATAATACTTAAAATAAAGATAAATAAGAATATAATAGCATATTTAATATCAAGATCCATTTTTTGAATTAAGTAAGCAACAGCTGTCCATATTAAAATATAAATAGTATCACCTATTATAGCATAAGCTCCTGCTGTTTTACCATAATTACGGAAAAATGATAACCATTTACCTCCAACAGATAAAGGTATTATTTTAGTAATTATTTGATAAAAGGTAAAATCACCTATTATCTGGACTAAAGCAAAGACAAGAAAGAATTTCCAGATATTTGTTTCATCACCAAAAAAATAATGATATAAACGATAAGTAATAATTAATCCAACGAAAACATAGAAAATATCACCAACCATTACATTATATACATTAAAAGTTTTAAAATCGTACCATTTCATTACATTTGGTCCTTTGATGACTTTAGTGAAAAAATACATCATAGGAAACTCCATTAAACAAAAGGCAGTTAACCAAGTAATAAAAGAAGAATTAGAAAATTTTGTAATATCCATTTAATTTAGTTTAGTTTGAATATATTTATTATAATCAATATATTATTTTTATAAATCTATTTATAATTCATATTCTATTTATAATTTGCCTTATTAAATTTATTTTTTAATAAGAAAATTAAATAATTCTGTGTTGGCACATATCGCAGGTACCACAAGGACTACCATCCCCTTTGGGATACCAACAACTCCAAGACATTACTAATAAATCAAAGAAGAAATTATTTCCATCTAGACTTATCTCTTTCATTTCTTTTTTAGTAAGATGACAAATAGGAAATCTTAAATTGGAAAATATACTTAATTCTTTTCTATCTTCTGGTAATTGTGATTCTGGTAATATTTGACATTCATCCCATTTACCATAACGACAACCTCTAGTTGCTTTATCTAGACCTGTCCCACAATTTTCTAAACCAATTAATAAAGGGTTATTCCAATCTGAACTGAAACGAGTTATTCTTTCATACTGACTAACACTACGAGTAAAGAAACCATTTTTTTTATGAAGTTTACTAAATTTCTTTGTAAGAGAGTTATCTTTTTTAACACTAGTTACATAATAAGTAGGTAGTAAATATGCTTGACGATGAGGATATCTTTCCATTAGTATTTTTCTAATTTTTTTCATTGTTTCTAGTTCTTGTTTTTGGTTATTTCTACCAACAATACCAAATTTACTATCTAGATTACCACACATTAAATATATTGGTTGAACTGGTTGTTGTAAGACAATGAAATAATAACATAATAAAAATGTGCTATCATATCCCCCAGTCCAAAGAATATTTTTAACATTATCTGGATAATGAATTAGGTAGGAGATATTAGGTACAATTTCTTCTTGATGTATAATATATTTATTATGAGTAGCATCACAATTATCTTTATAATTTTTCCTGGCAAATAAAATAGTAAATACTACAAATCCAATTAATAGTACTATCCATAAATGGTTTTTAAAAGAAAAATGGAAATAGGGTTGAATATAATCTTCTAAATTGATTATTTGAAAAGATACCATTTTTGCTAATCTTTATTATTTTAATTTATTTTACTAATTAGTATTTTATTTTTACTAATAAATATTTTATCAGTAATTAATACAAGATTTTTTATCTAATTAATTGTTAAAAGTGAAAATAAATTTCTATTACCTTACCCAGATAGAAAAAGAAAAATATACAAACCTTAAATTAAGTTATTAATTAATTAAAATGAGTATGAAAACTGAAAATAAAAATAGTACAAAGCACACTAAATATTGGTTTCAAGATTTAAAAGAAATATTAGATGTGGATAAAATGAATCAATTTTTACCCTCTACTGATATGAGTTATTCTGAAAAAGTAAATGCGATTGTCAGACTTTCCTGGTATGTCGGTATTTTAGGAGGTATTATTAATGCTAATTTCCTCTATCTTTATATCCCTGTAATTACTATGATTATAACTTATGTCTTGTATCTTTTCCGCCAAGAAACTTTAAAAAAACAAATTAAAGTTGAAAAAGAAAGAAGAGCATTAATTAATAAAAAAAATGGTGTTGTTGATGCTAGTAATGAATTAGAAGAATTAGATGACGAATTATTAGAAAAATTTGAAGATTATTTAGAAAGTAAACAATGTACTCAACCTAATCCACACAACCCTTTTGCTAATCCTATGCCATTTGATGATAGAAAAAGAAAACCAGCGTGTAATACTTTAAGAAATCCTTTAATGAAACAAAGAGTAGAAGTGGCATTTGATGATGGAGTATTCCGTGATGTTAATGATATTTTTGATAAGAATAATGCTAAAAGACAATTTAATACTCTCCCTGCTACTACTTATCCTCATGACCAAACTAGTTTTGCTAATTGGTTATACAAGAGACCACCTACTTGTAAAGAAGGTAATGGTGCTCAATGCGTTGCTAATAACTTTACTCCTGTGAATATGCGTTTAGGTGCTGGTGGTTCTAAAATAGTTTCTTAATTTTAATAATGGTTTATTTTTTGTTTATTTTGCTAATTTAAAAAAATTGATTTTAATTAAAAAAATGTTAAATAATCAAAAATTTCATCAAATAAAACTAACTAAAGATGAGATGGATCGTAAAT
>MDSZ01096712.1_pt1 | contig 11543 bp, 8 predicted proteins | sample 811201 | NCBI WGS metagenome assembly MDSZ01 (sample SAMN05326647, study PRJNA326480) | marine metagenome | isolation source: seawater | place: Indian Ocean: North | collected 2010 | reverse complement strand
TTCTCGTCTCTCGTCGCATTCATCATCATCATCATCATCAAACGGTCGTCTTTCGTTCGTTTCAAAAACAAAGTCGTCGTCGTTTACGTCGTCATCAGAAAGTTGTTTTGATATGTTGGTTTTTTGACGACGCAGACGATGATGGGGTTTGTTGTTGTTGTGTAATGCGAGACTGACAAAGCAAAGTTTTTATGGGTGTCGACAACACGGCTCTCATCACAGGAGTATTTTGTACACCTCTTTTCTCCCTTTCGTTTAAGGTCTTGATTCTTTTAGGGTTTAGTAAAAGGGAAAAAAGAAAAAGGAAAAACTACTACCATACGAGTTTCCACACGCACTTTAGAAGAACGCGTTGTTTGGGAACGACGAAAAGACACCACCACCACCACCACCACCCTCCCATAGACGTTTCTTTCTTTCTTTCTTTCTTTCTTTCTTTCTTTCTCTTTCTCTCTCCATTGGGGTGTGGTGTTTTCGTTGCGAGACCTTTCGTTTCGTTCTTCATTCATTCAAGAAGAAGAAGACATCGCGCCGTCGGGGATTCATCGTCAAAAAGACCAACACCGCAAAGGCGTGACGACGACCAAACTTTAGGAGTAAAGAGAGCATAATAACGAAACATATAAAACATGGTGGCAGCAGAAGACGAAAAGAAAGACGCCCCGGCGGCAAAAGCGGACGACAACACCGACAACACCACCAACAACAACGGGCAAAAGTACGGGAAAGACATATTTAACGCGAACGATAAAAACGAAACGTGGTACCACGAGTTAATCGAGGACGGGTTAGCGCTGTCCTACCGCGTCGACCAAGTGTATCACCGAGGAAAATCTGAGTTTCAAGAGATTGAGGTTGTGCAAACGACGCCGTTCGGGAGATTGCTCGTCACGGACGGGTTGATGCAATCGTCGGAATGCGACGAAGTCGTGTACCACGAAGCACTGGTACACCCGGCGATGACGCTGCACGAAAATCCAAAACGGGTGTTCATCGCCGGCGGAGGCGAAGGCGCGACGATGAGAGAAGTGTTGAGACACCCGAGCGTGGAAGAGTGCGTGATGGTGGACATAGACGGCGTTCTCGTCGAACAATGCAGAGAACACTGTCCATTTTATAACGACAACGCGTACGACGATCCGAGAGCAAAGTTGGTCATCGGAGATGCGAAGAAAGGATTGGAAGATTACCCAGAAGGATCGTTCGATGTTATCGTTATGGATTTATCCGACCCGTTGGACGGAGGTCCGTGTTACCAGCTCTACACGACGTCGTTTTACGAAACCGCGAAATCGAAATTGAAACCGAACGGTATTTTAGTTACGCAAAGTGGATGCGCATCGGTCAGAGACGCGCAATTCGTCTGGTCGCCAATTCATAACACGTTAAAACAAGTCTTTGATAACGTCAGCGGATACACCATGTGCGTCCCATCGTTTACCTCAGAGTGGGGGTTTAACATCGCCAGTTTAGACCCGGCGAAACCGAATTTACGCGAGAAAGGCATGAACGAAGTCGACGAGAGATTGAAAGAAAGGAAGCTGGACACCGCGTTGCAATTTTACGATTCCATCTCGCACGCTCGAATGTTTAGCCCGCCGAAGCAGTTGAGAAAGTTGCTCGCCGAAGAAACGAGAGTGATGACGGTTGAAAACCCCTTGTTCATGTGCACCACCGATACGCACGTCGGTCTGTTCGAGAAGAAGTAGTAAGTACCACTGGTAATAGCAGTACTAGGAGTAGTAGTATCGATGACGACGAATAACACCTTACATCCCTTCTTTTCAAAGCGTCGCTTTCTTTCTCTCTCTTCTGTTAAAACCCTAAACAACACCCTTAAAAAGAGGAGAGAAAAAAAATCCTCTCTTGATGAAAAACCACACTTTACGCGGGCGAGTAGACACAGATCTAAGAACGCGTCGCGCGAGGTAAAAAGAATCTTTGGAAGAGCGACGGAGGGACTCCCCAAAAGGTGTCGGCAAAGATGTACAACGGCATCGGGTTAACCACCGCGCGTGGGTCCGGCACGTCCGGGTACGTGCAATCGAACAAATTCCACAGGCAGCAAAGTCGATTGAAACGCGAGCAATTCGAGGACCTCAAAAAGATCCACCAGGGACACAAAGGAGGAAAAGAAGGCATCTCGAAGAGAGAAGGGAACGCGGATATACTGGAGCACAACAAAAAGAGGAAGATCGAAGTGCGATTGGTCGAATTTCGAGACGCGCTGGAAGAGGAAGGAAAATTGAGCGAAAACGAGATTGAATCGAAAGTGAAAGACGAACGCGAACGATTGCTGAGGAAGATGAAACAAGAGGATGAAGAGCACGAACAACGAAGAGGGTTTAAAAGAAACAGAGACATGGAAAACGAAGAAAACACGCACGAAATCGCGGAGAGGCAACGACAGAAAATGGCGAATTTGAGAACCGCGTTTGGCATCTCGCGAGACGACGACGAGAAAAGAGAAGGCGAAGCGTTCGATCGAGAGTTGCAGCAACAGCTGAAAGAGGAGAAGCAAAGGAAACGCGAAGACGAAATTTTGAGAAGGGAGAAGGAAATGGCGAAAAGGAGGAAAGAGGAGAAGAAAGAGGAGAAGAAGAGAAAGAAGAGGAAAAAGAAAGAGGAGAAGATTTTAAGGAACGGAGAGAGAGCGAAGAAAGGATTGCCAAAGTTGAGAGAGAAATTGGAGAAGATTGAGAAAGAGATTGAAAAACGAGGCGGGTTGATGGCGTTGAAAGAAAAATTGGAACCGAAGGAAAAAACGGCGAAAAAAGAGCAATCGTCGAGGAAGGAAAAAGACTCCAAGAAGAGCGATTCAGAAGAAGAGAAAGGAGAGAGGAAGAAGGCGAACGTGCCGCCGCCGCCGCCGACGAGACGAGCAGAGGTTCCACCGCCTCCTCCATTGGCACCCGCAGTAAAAACGCTTCAAAACGTACCACCACCACCAGCAGCGACGAGAGGAGAAGAAAAGAGAAGAACATCTCGTTCTCGTTCTCGATCACGCTCGAAATCCGAAAGTCGTTCTCGATCTCGTTCTCGTTCTCGATCGCCGACGCGACCACGACGACGAAGAGGCAGAGACGACGATCGCCACAAAGGACGAGGACGAGACGAGAGCAGAGATAGACAACACCGAGACACTAGAAGATACAGAGACGATAGTCGGGACGGAAGAAGAAGCAGACGCTCCCCCAGTAGAAGTTTTGGTAGCCGCAGTGCTTCGCCAAAGAGAACGAAGAGGGCGCGGAGCGAATCCTTTGGAAGCGAATTTTCCGAGTCGCAATCATAAAATAAATAGCAGAGTTTTTTACAATGACATGATATCACTATCCATCGGTATCATCCTTAACGTCGTCGTCATAGTCGGAAATATCTTGGTGGTATCCGTTTTCAATCGCATATTCTTCATCAATAACGTTTTGTACCTTCCTATTCAATCTGGCGCTGAACGTCCACAGCATGAACATGGAGAGCGTAAACGCGAGAATGGCGAGCCATCCGATACTAGTCACCACCGTCCACACTCGACCTTTCAAAGTATACGAGACGCAATCAGTCAAATTATACTCTTTCAATACGGCTTCGTCGTCACCAATAAACGTTGGTCCGAGCTGAATGACCCAAAACGAGAGTAAACAAATCATGGTTGAAAATACGAGCAACGTTCGTTCGCGCGGCTCGAGCTTGGAAAAGTGTCCGATATTTTCTTTGATCTCTTTTTCTCTTTTAGTCTCTTCCTCTACGTGCATCAGTTCCTCATCGTACGGGAGTTCGACCAGTTCTTCTTTGCATTCTCTCGACGTTTTCTCGACGTAATAAATGCCCATGAGAAAACACGTGCCTTGAACGATGGCGGTGACCAGTAACGCGACGTCGGCGACGGAACTCCAAAGACCGCTTGTAGTTGAGGATGATGAATCAGTTTGGTCGCTACCGATATTACCATAACAATTCGAATTTGTACCTTGCTTTAACATGAATGCACCGGCCAAAACCGTCGCAATCACAGGAAATATCACCGGGACCGTTCCTAACAACATCTCAAACACGTTCAAATTTAGAATGCCGGTCAACACGCTCGTCGGCCAATCCGGGCCGCCGACTAAAATAGCCACTTTAGCTTTCGAGAATCCTTTTTTAGAGAGAACCAACTTTACCGCTCGCATGGTGTTTGAGTTTACACGAACTGCTTGTCGAACCCACACGCGTCGTCCGAGTCTTTCGCCGATAAGTTTTTGTTGCATGACGACGGCGAGGAGTTTGACGACGAAACAGGTGCCAGAGGCTGCAAGTAAAGCGCAGACGTAACTTTTCGTTTCGCTCGGAGATTCTCCGCTCGAAGATAAGGCATTTTTGAAAAAATGAACCGACGTTTCATCTGTCAACAAAATGCCACCGGTCAAATACACCGGAATACCAGGAATGATTGGAATTAAAAACATCGCCAAGCCGACGAAAGAGAAGATGACGTAGGTTAACGTAAACCCAGCTTTCGCGAGTTTCACTCGCAACCACGACAAAAATACGACCGTAAACGTCCCAGCCAAAACGTTCAAAGAGAATAATAAACAAATCCAATAGTGTAAATTGGTGAAAATAGCCGTCCATCGCCATTCCGAAGCGGAGTTAACAAACGCGCTCACGCGATAGGTGAGCCACCCACGGTGTAATTTTTCATCCATCGAAAATCTTCTCTGAGAAGTATGAACAAATCTCCGAACGAATTGATTAACCATGGACAGAAATAAGAATATTGGAATCAATAACGTCAACGGTGTGGATAAAGCAATCGCTCGAAACACGTCCACGTGTGTCTCCGTGACTGCTTTCGACGTCGCTCGTAGGAACGAGGAGGATTCTAACGCTTTCTGTTTAGCGTTTTCGGCGCCACCGAGCGCAAAGACGGCACCGACACCGATAACGAATAAAGCTGCCATGGAGAAAGACAAGAGTAACGTAGATAACTCCTCCGCGCCGCCAGATAGCGACGCCGAGATCCAAATGCCTAGACCAGCCAAGGCGAATGTGAACGCGAACGCCCTCGCAGCGAATTTTGTTTTATCGCTCGCGGAAATATTTTCGGTAGTACTATTTTCATCTCGCACAGCGAGACCGAGAACGTAAGCGAAACACGAAAACAAAGTGCACGTTAAAATTGCAAGCATAGGGGTGAACCACATGATATACGCGGCGAGGCAACCGTTCTCGTCTTCCTTCTCGCATCCGGCGTCTTCCGTATACTCTTCCTTCACCTCCGACCAATATAACCCATCGCTATCATCTCCTTCTCTTTTTTCGGTAAAGTAAATCGCAAATGCCGACCAAATAGCAATACCAAGTGCTGAAAATATCAACGTCAAGGATATCTTCATTAAAAACTTCGATGTAGAGCTGTGAAACCACCTCTTGCACAAAGCGACGAACATTGGTGCGCAACAGACGAACATCGTCGGTGGCGCTTGCGGGTACGTCCTTGCAGATAAAGTCGCCGCGGCGACGAAGAGTAAAATAGCCAAAGCAAGAACACAGTTTCTCATTGTTCGTTTGATTGTCACCTTCTTCGCCGATTGGTCCACCTTTCCATTCGTATCGATATCATTACTGCTATCAAAATGAAACAAAGCATCAAACACGTACAAAACAACCATCAAAAGCACAGACAACGAAATCAACTCTAACTCGTACTGGTCTTTATCGCTCGCTAAGAATCGAAACGTCTCTCTCCCGTAGCCTAGTTTCGCGCTAAATAGTAAGACGTACGAAAACGATATCGTGCAGATCAAGAAAAGTAAAACGAAAGTCTCTCGCATGTGATTCGATGACGATTGGTCTTTTGTTTTGATTCCTTTATTTTTGATGGCATCGTCCTCGTCCTCGTCTCGAAGATTAAACGAACTCCCAAACGCGGCGGCAGACGGCGCGAGATCTCTCCTCTCTCTCATCGCCTTTTGCCTGGTCAACATTCTTGCACGTATCTTTGCGCTGCGTTCGGTGGTGAGCGACGTCTTCTTCTTCTTCTTCTTCTTCCTTATTTTTTTTGACTGAATTTGGAAAAAAATATGCGTTTTTTGACTCGATGAATTCTTAAAATAGAAAGAAAAAACCACCTTTATAAAATCGAGAAACGACGATAAGACGATAAGAAGACGAGGAAGTGAGAGCATCTCGTGCGACGCAACGGTCGCATGGCACTTGTATTACGTCATTAAAATATTTCCTTTGTTTCTTTGTTTCTTTCTTCCTCTCTCTCTCTCTCTCTCTCTCTCTCTCGATGCTGTGCGCATCTCTTTAGCGATAGAAAGTCACCAACGTTGCCAACGAACTCAACGTCAAAAAGGAAACTCCCAACTCTTGTTCCAACAACGCCCACAGCGGCACCTTGATGTTCAACGTTTCAATCAACAGGTTCGGCAACCAGTAAAATGCAAATACGGACGCGGCAAACCCGCCTATGCAAAATACGAACGACCTCGCAAATCTCATGTTGTTATGTTTCGCCGCGCCCGCTTGGTCCAATTTCGGGTTAGGTCCCGGGTCCACGTCCACGAGCTTAATAAACATGCGAAACGCCATCGCAATGGAGCCAAAAATAGTCAATTGCAACGACCTCATGTTGTGCGGTTGCGCCCACGTGACAATAAAACACGCCAACGCGATGCCATAGTTTACGAACAAATCTTTGTTCGGTGAAGGGCACCATCGCGGTTGCCATTTCGATCGAATTTGATCCGCATTCAACACCGACTGCGACTCTACATTCTTCCCAGATAATCTCGCTTGCAAACTCGCCTTTTGCAACGTGTCGTACGCTGCTTCCACTTCTTTCAATTTCTCGTTATCGCCTTTGTATAGCATCTTTTTCTTATTGACGGCTTGTTGAACGGCTAAAGCGTCGTCGTTGTCAGAGATGCCTAAAAGTTTCCTCGCGGCGTCCTCGGAATCCGTCGAACGAACGACGAATCCGTCGCCTCTTTTCTTGCCTCGCGGCGCCCATCTCTCCTTCGGGAAAAAACAGACGCTCTCGCTCGTCTTCTTCTTCTTCTTCTTCGTAAAGTGTCGCCCCTCAATTGGCTTTCGCGTTGTGGACGCTAAAGGTGCGCTCACGGTAAACATCGTCGTCACGCGGAGGAGAGGTGTGTGTCGATGCTCTTTCTGGTGGTTTCGTCTCTTTTACTCGGAGGCGCTTCTCACTTCTCGCTCTCTCGTCGCGTTCGTCGTCGGAGCGATGATGACGACGACGATGATGATGATGATGATGAAGCGGCGGCTTTGGCGGCGAGAAAAAAAAAGTCAGTTTTCGTTGTGACGCCAAGGTCGTGTGTCCACAAAACGCAAAAATTTTATCCACTCTCCTTTTCTTTTTAGTATTTTATGAACCACTCTTTTTTTCCAATTCTTTTTTTTTTAATTATTTTGGATTTTTCATCTCCCATTTTTTTTTTCTTCTTCTTCTTCTTCTTCTTCGTACGTACTGTAGTTATTATTAGTAGTAGGAGTAGTGCGAGAGAGACAAAACCGAGAGACACGACGAAAAACATCATCACAACATAAAACGCTTTTATCGATATTCATCACACGCTATAGTATACGTCTCGCGACCAACAACGCTTTGTTACATTGGTGGTGTCGTCAAAGTAGTGTGTCTTCTTTTTTAATAAAAAGAATTGAAAACGCAAATTGAGATGCAAATGCATCACCAACACCACCTTCAACACCACCACCACCACCAACCGAAAGCGCTGACGGTGAGAGCGATTCTGTCCGGCTCTGCGGTTGGCATAGTCATAGCGTCCATGAACGTTTCGTTCGGGTTGAAAACCGGATGGTCGCAAGCCGGATCGGTTCTCGCTGCGTGCATTTCGATTGGTTTATTCGCTTTGATAAAACCAAGACTTCCGTTCTCGAAAGAGGAAGCGAACGTGGCCCAGACGGTAGCTTCCGCGGCTGGGTCGATGACAATGTCCGCAGGTTTAATTGGTCCAATGCCCGCGTTAGCTTTGCTCGGGTACGAACACACGTATTTAGGTTTGGCGAGCTGGTCGATATCGGTGGCGTATTTAGGCGTCTTCCTCGCCGTGCCGCTGAGAGACCACTTTTTGGTGCAACATCGGTTAAAGTTTCCAAGTGGAACAGCAACGGCGGAGTGCATACGAGCCGCGTTTGCGTTACCGAGTGATAGTAGCAGTCAACGAGGTAGTCATGGCGTGGAGATGAGTGAGAAAGGTAGTAATGCGTCAACAACAGAAGATCATCACCTCCAACAACAATCGGAAGATCGAGCGAGAAAACAGTTCAAATCGCTTCTGTTTGCCGCGTTCCTCTCGTTCGCGACGGCGATGGTTGCCTGGAAGTTTCCGAAGTTTTTAAAACCACCCATACTGGTTTTCGTCGGTTTACACGAGCTGGCTAGACGTGGATTTGGGATTCGAATAGATTTAGCCTTAGTTGGCGGAGGTATGTTGATGGGCGAGAAAGTCGGGTACTCGGTATTAGCCGGTGCTATTTTCGCGTGGGGAATGATTGGTCCTTTCGCGGAATTGAAAGGGTGGGTGTCGGATACCGAAAACGTTTTTAACATGAAAAATGGAGCGAGAGGGTTGTTATTGTGGCCGGGTGTGACGTTCATGGCTGTGGATTCGTTTTCGCAACTGTTCAAAGCGATGGTGGTCGCTAAATTCGCCGCCGCGAACGATAGTAATGAAGGTAGCAACGAAACGAACACCGAAATCAAACACGACTCAGAGGAAAACGACAACGACGCGATGCTTTCGGCGACCCCATTTTCAAACGAAGAAAACGTCCCGAGAAATTGGTGGATCATCGGTATACTCTTTGCCGTGTTCAGTTCCATGGTTTCGCAAAGAATACTCTTTGGCTTGAAGTTTACCACTTCTTTCATGTCTATTCCAGTTGGATTGTTCATGACGTACATCGCCATCCGATGCGCCGGTGAAACCGATATAAATCCAATCGGACCTATGGGTAAAATCATTCAATTAATCTTTGCATTTCTGGACCCCGGACAATTGATTGCAAACTTGGTAACAGCCGCGGTGGCGTGCGGAGGTGCTGGGCAGGCGGGAGATTTAATGCACGATTTCAAGTGTGGATCCATTTTACGTTTACCGCCTCGCACGCAATTGATTGCGCAAATGTTAGGAGTGCCGTTTGGTGTACTTGGCGCCGTACCTTCCTTTTTGTTGTTCTTGCGAACGTACGAATTAGGAGGCGATGAGTACCCGGCGCCTTCGGCGTTTGCGTGGAAGGCGGTGGCGGAAGTGTTGACTGGATCGAGCGAAGATGGTAGCAGCACGGTTGGCGTTCCACATCAGGCGATCGTTTTAAGCGTGTTAGCGGCCTTATTTGCCGTTTTCGTTCGAGTCATCGAGTTTAAAATGCAATATAAAGGCACTGCACGGATGAAACTCCTCGCGGATAAGATCACGCCGAGTCCGATGGCGTTGGGAATAGCGTTTATCATTCCTCCAGAGTTTTCCGTGATGGTTTTCTTTGGCGCGTTTTTATCTGGATCGTGGAGACGACGGAACAGAGACTCGTTCGAAAGTTTATCGCAATTAGTCGCAGCTGGGTTATTAGCAGGGTCCGGCATTGCCGGCGTTGTCGCAGCTGGCATGACTATTTTGTCCGGCGGCGGAACGCGAATCGTAGAAACATAGTAATAAAGCAAACGTAAGTAAGAAAAGTCGCAATCGTAGTTACTAAGTAGTATATGTGTGTATTTTTGTATTAGTGTTGTTGTTATTGTTTAAAAAGTCAACGTTGTAGTACCTACGTGTTACATTAAAATCATTCTTACTCACTGTAGTATTACGGTTTGATCACGATCGCGTCTCTCCCCGGGCCCACGCCGATAAATCGACACTCGACGCCGCCGGATAATTCCTCGACTCTTTTCACGTAATTCTTCGCGTTTTCTGGCATATCCTTCCAGTCTCTCACGTCAGAAATATCAGATTTCCATCCCGGTAAAGTTTCATAGACAACTTCGACCTTCTCCAACTCTTCGATGGAGGCTGGGAACGCAGTCGTTGTCGTACCGTCTGGTAATTTGTACGCGACACCGATTTTAATCTCATCCAACTCGCTCAAACAATCCAACTTGGTGATATTCAAATGCGTGAACCCGTTGATTTTACTCGCAAAGTTCAAAGCGACCATATCCAACCATCCAATACGTCTCGGTCTCCCAGTCGTTGTCCCATATTCGTAGCCGATCGCTCTTAAATCATCCGCCAAATCGCCAAACAATTCCGTCGGGTACGGCCCGCTTCCGACTCTCGTTGTGTACGCTTTCGCGACGCCAATGACGGTTTCAAACTTGTTCGGCGCCAAACCAAGTCCGGAACATACACCACCTAAGCTCGGATTCGATGAGGTCACGAATGGATACGTGCCGAAATCCAAATCTAACATTGTCGCGTTCGCGCCTTCGACCAAAATTTTCTTTTTATCCGCGTGCGCTTGGTTGACAATCTCCACCGTATCCGCGATGAACGGTAAAATGCGTTCTCGTATTTTCCCATATCTCTGAATCTCTGCGTCCACGTCGTATTCAAACCCCTCGAATCTCTTTCCGGCATCCGCCGCCAAAGTTTTCAACTTTTCCGCAAATGTGTCCATGTTTTTAATATCGCCGACTCGGATCCCATTTCTCGTCGCTTTCGACGCGTACGCTGGACCGATACCTCTCTTCGTCGTCCCAATCTTGTCTCCGCTCAGTTCGGCTTCTCTCAACCCGTCGACTTCTTTGTGCAACTCGAACAATAAGTGCGCTCGATCGGAGACAATCATTCTTCCCGCGCAATCCACTCCAACTTTCTCCAGCGCGTCTAACTCTTCAAACATCCCAGGCAAATGCACCACCACACCGTTGCCGACGACGCACAGCGCTTTCTCGTTTAAAATCCCAGACGGCACCAAGTGCAGCGCGTATTTCTTCCCATCGTCGTCGTAGATGGTGTGTCCGGCGTTCGCGCCGCCTTGGCATCGGCACACCACCTCGTATTCCCGCGCTAAGATGTCCACCAATTTCCCTTTCCCTTCGTCGCCCCATTGCGACCCGAGGACGGCGCAGACGTTCCCGAGCTTCTTCCACTCGTCATCGGATTTTGCCGCTCTCGCGGATGTCGGAGACGACGACGACGACTGACTTCCCGCCGCCAAAACTGTTACGATCAGACTTCTTCTTCTCCTTCTAACCCTCCGTTCGACAGCGAGGACGACGCTGCTTTGGTTTTGGACATCACCACCACGATGATGATGATGATGATGATGATGATGCCCGATCGCCGTCGTCGTCTGCTTTTTTTGTCTCGACGCGTTCGTCGAGACCACGCGCGTCGCCAAGGTCGTCGTCGTCGCCGTCGTCATCTTCGAAGAAAAACGATTCGTGTTCCTTCTCTTCTATTAAAGGAGTAGTATATACGTAGTAGTAGTAGTATGAGAGTAAAGCGCGTTGGTGTTATCCCAAAAACCACAAAACGAAGAAGAAGAAGAAGAAGAAGCGAGAGAGAAGAAGA
>MDSZ01107285.1_pt1 | contig 11544 bp, 7 predicted proteins | sample 811201 | NCBI WGS metagenome assembly MDSZ01 (sample SAMN05326647, study PRJNA326480) | marine metagenome | isolation source: seawater | place: Indian Ocean: North | collected 2010 | reverse complement strand
CCTACTATCGTTGCCGATATAGATCCTGCAGACATGCGGCCGCAATAAAAAATGGCACATCCATTATAAAATGGGCCCGCCACAGGATTGGCGGGCCTTCAACTAAGACTGCTAACGAAGAATGCCGTTTGAGGGGTAAATTTATCTAAACGATATGTTTTCTAGAGTGGTTTGTACAAGTTCAGCCTAGCTTGAGATTAAATTTCCATACTTTCACAAGGGAGATACACTGCGGTTGAACATAGGTTATGGTGTCAATAATTTGCTTTATCGGGGGGAGAAAATGATTGAAAGGCCAATGGGAAGTCCTGACGACTCTGCTGTTGGTCCGCAAGGTGGTGAGGCGAGTAGTCCTATAAGAGCACCTATAAGGCAAGAGGAATTGGGAAGCGTTGCATTGACCCCAACAGGTGAATTTGAGGCTGGCTCATACCAGACTTTTCAACTTGTATACACGGCAGGGAAATTCGGCATAGATGATTCGGGTTCAATGCGTGTGTGTTTCCGATTTGCTTCCGATCAGACAAGGCCACAATTTGAAGATCCAAAGTGGGCTAATTATACGACCATAAAGGCAAGCAATGATGCCGTTCTTGAGTATCATTATGATCCCAAAGGGAATGTACGTCCTTGGGATCGCACACTTTATATAAAGGTAGTTAAAGGTTTCCTTCGTGAAGGAGACACCATAACCATTACATTTGGTGAAACGAGGCACGGGTCTCCGGGGATGCGTCTGCAAACATTTTTGGAAGATACCTTTGAGTTTCACACGTTAGTAGATCCGATTGCTACATACAATTACCAACCGTTACCACTGCAACCCTGTATTAGTATTGTAGCCGGCCCACCTGTAGATTACGTGGCTGTGTTACCAACGTTGAGAATTGTTGGGCAATTATTTGTGCTTAGGATTAAGGGTGAAGATAGGTGGGGAAATCCCTCCGACCAATGTGATCTTACTTTAGGTTTAAAAGCGAATTTGGATATTATTGGCCTACCAGAAACCATAACACTCAAGCCGGGGACTGATTCTGTTACGATTGAAGGGCTCATGGTGAAAGAAGTGGGTGATGTGGTTGTGGAGTTGATTGATCAAAAAGGGATAGCCGTTACGCGCAGTAACCCCCTTCGTATTTTAGAGAAGTCGGATTTATTGCACTGGTGGGGCGACCTTCATGGTCAGTCAGAAGAATCTATTGGAACCAATAGTGCGCGGCAATATTTCACTTTCGCTCGTGACAAAGCCTTCTTAGATGCGACTGGTCACCAAGCTAACGATTTTCAAATTACAAATGAGTTTTGGGCAGAGCTTGACCATTTGTCTGCGGAGTTTAATTCTGACGGTGAATTTGTTGTGCTACCGGGCTATGAATGGTCTGGCAATACAGGTCTGGGTGGAGATCGGAATGTTTATTTCTCTGAAGAAGGTAGGCAAATCCGGCGTTCATCGCATGCGCTAGTGGAAGATCAGAGTGATATTGATACAGATTGTAACAGCGCAGCCGAACTTTTTGGGGCATTGACGGTAAGTGAAGAATTTGACGTTGTCACTTATGCTCACTGCGGTGGGCGTTATGCTGATGTGAAGCTAGCACATGATGGTCATTTTGAAAAATCGATGGAAGTGCACTCATCGTGGGGTACTTTCGAGTGGTTAGTGAAAGACGCTTTTGAAATGGGTTATCGTTGTGGAATTGTTGCTAACTCCGACGGTCATAAAGGTAGACCTGGTGCTAGTTACCCAGGGGCTTCATTATTTGGCGCTGTGGGCGGCCTAACCTGTTTTTTAATGCCTGAATTGACCCGGTCCGCGTTACTTGATTGTATGCGTAAGCGAAGACATTACGCCACGACTGGTGGCCACGGCGGGCGAATGTTTATAGATGTAGCTGTCACCTTTGAACATCAAGGCACGCTTTATCATGATGACCCGAAGCTGGGGCCCGCCGATGGCTTCGCCGCAGGTTCTGCTGTAATCGGTGATATAGTCCATTTGCCTGACGGTAATGCGGAACTTTGTGTGGATATTGTGGGCGCAGCTCCAATCGAGCGGGTAGATATCTTTAATGGACTGGAGCATATAGAAACTATTCGTCCATATACCCAAGAGGAGCTTGGAAATCGTATTCGTGTGATTTGGGAGGGAGCGGAATATAGAGGTCGCTTTCGACAGGTAATTTGGGATGGGGAAGCACAGTTTTCCGATAATCAGATTATTGATGCTTCCCCAATAAACTTTTTCAATCGTGATAAGGCACTTAACCGGTTAGGCACAACTGGATTGCAATGGAGAGCATTGACCACCGGCAATATTGGGGGATTTGATGTTTGGGTGGGGGACCCGTACGGGGGCACCCTTAAGCTTGAAACACCACTAGTTAAATGTGGTATCCCGCTAGAAGAAATTGGCTTTGAGGACGAAGTTTTTGATGAGAGCGGTGTTCTGCCTAGATATTTGAAAGTCTTCCGTATGCCTAATAAAAACCCGCATACTTCAATAAAATTTTCCCGGGATCTCAAACTTAGAAATAGCGGTGATAACAGTATTTTTATTCGGTTAACTCAGGAAGATGGCACGCTAGCGTGGACAAGTCCGATCTACATTTACAGGTAAAAAATCACTAGTCTGTTTCATTTGTGCATCCACCGGAGTGTGTGAGCCATTTGCCGCTAGTTCCGTAAATAAAAACGTGGGTGGGGAAAACCCGATTTAGATAACCATCAAGCTTACCGCACTAACTTCACTTTTTGCTGCTGTGTATCGTTGTTGCCCACTGGTTCGTATCGGTTGAGCCTGTTACTTGCAATTGACTGTCTGCAGCAGATCTGTATCCTTCAAATTCTTGGACCGGTCTTGATCAAATTTGGGGCCAAAGCAATTTATGCGTAAAGCCTTGACTGCGGTTTAAGGGCTACTCATCGAGTTGTAGCTGTAAAATAGACTGCATCATAAATAGTCACAAAATTTTGGCAGAGCACAAAATATAGGCGTTGAATAGTTCTTTCCCTTTAAATAAGTTATATTTTACAGGGGGTTAGCAAACGGCATAGATAGTGCACTTGATAAAGTGTTGGGTTTATTGAGATTTTTGATTGAAGCGTAAGAATAGGGGCCTCAATTGTTTGATGAGATGTCCACCGACAAGGGTGTTGTCAGACCTCCTTACAAAGTCCTATCAAAGTGGATTGAAAAAGTTGGCATAGATTTTTTACGACAGCGCAGTGAGGAAGCCGAAACTATTTTTCAGAGGTTAGGGGTCACATTTTCTGTCTATTCTGATGGTGGAGATCCGGAGCGCTTGATCCCCTTTGACGTCATACCGCGTATTTATGATGCCGAAGAGTGGAGATTTCTATCTGCCGGGATTATCCAGCGTTCTCGAGCCCTAAACGCTTTTCTATTTGATATCTATCATCGTGGTGAAATTTTACGCGCTGGTGTGGTCCCTACGAGATTGGTCTATCAAAATGAAAGTTTCATTCCAGAAATGGTATCAGTAGATCCGCCACACGGCATTTACAGCCCAATAACTGGAATTGATTTGGTTCGAACAGGTGTAAACGACTTTTATGTGTTAGAAGATAACTGTCGCATTCCTTCTGGCGTTAGCTATATGATGGACAATCGCGAAATTATGATGCGAATGTTTCCCGATCTCTTTTCAAAAATAAGCATCGAACCCGTAGACCAATATCCTGATGGATTGAGGAAAACCTTGCTTGAGCTCGCGCCGAGTAATGCTTCGGAGGACCCAAATGTAGTAATATTAACGCCCGGGATGCATAATTCCGCTTTTTATGAGCATTCTTATTTAGCAGACCAAATGGGTATTGACCTAGTTGAGGCACAGGATCTATTTGTCGAGGACCGAGTGGTTTGGATGCGAACAACCTTAGGTCCAAAGAGGGTTGACGTTATATATCGTCGCGTAGACGATACGTTTTTAGATCCATTGTTTTTTCGACCCGATAGTCTTTTAGGAGTAATTGGGCTTTTTGACGCTTACCGGCATGGAAATGTAACTCTTTGTTCGGCACCAGGCGCTGGAGTTGCTGATGATAAAGCCGTTTACGCTTTCGTTCCAAAAATGATTGAGTTTTATCTTGGCCAGAAACCAATTCTGAAAAATGTGAAGACCTGGCTATGTGGAGTGGCAGACGATTGCGCCTTTGTTCTTGATAACCTGAGTGAACTTGTGGTGAAGGAAGTGCATGCTTCCGGTGGATATGGAATGTTGATTGGTCCTGCAGCGACTAAGGCCGCATTAGCAGATTATTCTGCACGTATTCGTGACAACCCATCCAATTTTATTGCGCAGCCAACACTTGCATTATCAACTCTGGGCACACTTTGTGGCGACGCCCTTTCAGGTCGCCACGTAGATTTTCGCCCGTTTTGTCTTATTGGGGAAAAAGAAAGGCTTGTGGCTGGTGGGTTGACTCGGGTTGCTCTTACGGAGGGCTCATTAGTGGTAAATTCGAGTCAGGGTGGTGGAGTTAAGGACACATGGGTTTTGGCTGACAATAAATTTGGCTTTCGGTAAGGAACAATGCTTAGCAGAACAGCAGAGAATTTATTTTGGATTGCTCGATACATAGAGAGAGCAGAGTCTATGGCTCGTCTCATTGAAATGGGTTGCCGCATGGCAATGCTACCAACATTTGCTGGTCGAGAGGAGTGGCGTTCTATTTTGATAGCGGCACAAGCGCATAGATACCATTTATCAGATCGTCGTGTTAATGAGGCTGAAGTTATTAATGAGTTGATGCTGAATCTTGAAAATCCTTCATCCATCGCAAGCTGCTTGAAGAGTGCGCGCAATAATGGTCGAAATGTCAGGTCAGCAATTACTCAAGAAATGTGGGAGGCACTCAATGATGGGTGGGGGCGTCTATCAAACATAGATGGGGTCTCCGTTCAAAGAGATCTTCCAAGTCTCCTCGATTGGGTCAAGCAACATTCATCTGTATTTAGAGGAGCTGCGGAAACCGGTATGATACGCGATGATGGGTACAATTTTTTAAGGATCGGTGGCGCCTTAGAGCGTGCTGATATGACATTGAGGCTTTTGGACATAAAGTATTACGTCCTTTTGCCAGAAATTGACAAGATAGGCGGTGGCCGTGATCACCACCAATGGACAAGTATCTTGCATGCATTGTCGGCAACGCGGGCATATCAGTGGGTCTATCGTGGTGATTTCAGTCCATGGCGGATAGCGGATTTTCTCGTATTGAATCGTTCTTTCCCTAGGTCAGTTAATTTTTGTTATCAACAATTGGGGCATTTCTTGTCGTTATTGCATAATGGCTCAGGTTACTCAGACCATTGTTATGATATTGCGCAGGAGATGATTTCAAAAATGGCAGAAGTGGGGATGGGGGAAATCTTCCGAGATGGACTGCACGAATTTATAGTCGATGCAATTGCACACACTGATCGTTTGAATTCTGCAATCTCACATTCATATTATTTCGAACCCTCCCATGCTGTTAACTATTAAACATCGAACAACATATGAATATGAGGTTGACCCTTACAGGGTCGGGTTGCGACTGAAGATGTTTCCGAGAAATCTGCCTGCACAGAAAGTTCAACATTGGGCTATCAAAGTAAATGGGGAGGTCATCAATAAGCAATTTGAAAACGCTTTCGGCGAAGGCGAGGCTATTTGGCTTGTTTATGAGCCTGAGACACCCCTTGAGCTAACCGCGGAGGGTATTTTTGAGGTAAAGGACAATTCTGGTGTCGTTTGTGTTTCAGAAAGAAAAGTACCTAGCGAAATTTTTCTTCGCCAAACTCACTTGACACAGCCTGATGAGGCCATTCGCAAATTGGCGCTAGGATTGCCGTCAAAGGCTTCGCTAGAAATGGCCCATGCATTATCCAATATAATTTCCGACAGAATACTATATTTGCCTGGCAAAACTGACACGGCGACCACGGCGGCTGATGTGCTCAAAAATGGGGCGGGGGTCTGCCAGGACCACACTCATTTAATGATAAGTATAGCGAGGGAAATTGGCGTTCCTGCTCGTTATGTGGTTGGTTATTTGTTTGAACCCGATAGAAAGGATGAGTCAAGGGAAACCCATGCATGGGCAGAATTACAAATAGATGGGCTTGGTTGGGTTGGCTTCGACCCATCCAATCAAGTGTGCCCGACCGATCATTATGTACGTTTGACATCAGGGTTTGACGCAAATGATGCAGCACCAATAAGCGGAATATTGGTGGGCACTTGTACAGAGACTATGGATGTGGAAGTTAGTGTTGACTGCGTATCCCAATAAAACAGGTGGTAAGATATGACGTATTGCGTCGGCATAAAAATTTCAGATGGTTTGGTATTTCTATCGGACACGCGAACCAATGCCGGTGTCGATAATATTGCACGGTTTCGGAAGATGTTTACTTGGTCTATCAGGGGAAAACGCGCAATTGCGATAATGGCCTCGGGTAACCTATCAATTACACAAGGTGTCATAACTCGATTAAATCAAAATATTCAACGTTCACAAACTGATGATGTTGAGTGCATTCTTAATGCAGACACTATGTTTAGGGTCGCTCAACTTGTGGGTAAAGAAATGAAAGGTATTCAACAAAGTCATAGTGAGGACCTTGAGGCGCATGGTGAGGCTTCCAGTGCGACATTAATAGTGGGCGGTCAGCGGTTAGGTGGTCGGCATCGGCTTTTTCAAATTTATTCGGCTGGAAACTTTATTGAAGCTACCCCTGATACTCCATATTTTCAGATTGGCGAGCACAAATATGGCAAACCAATTTTGGACCGAGTGCTGACAATTAACACACCTTTGAAGGATGCTATCAAGGCTGCAATGGTCTCAATGGACTCTACGTTGAGGAGTAATTTATCTGTCGGTATGCCATTAGATATAGCTGTAGTCAGAGGTGACACCTTGGCTTTTACCCATCATAGGAGAATCGATGTCGATGATTCAAATTTTCTAAATATTACAAACAGCTGGTCTCTGGCACTGCGTGATGCTTTTCAAACCCTTCCCGAGCTTAAAGGTAATTAACGCCACAGACGATTAATAACTGGAACGCAGAATTCCGGCGCATTTAAATCAAACTCAAATGGTTTAGTGAAAAAAAGCTTATTTATCTGTCAAAAAAACTTCGTACATTACTTTATAAATAGCAAGAATTTCAATCGTAGATAAATCGAAAACAAAACCGAAGTCATCGGGACTTCATTTTAAAATGCGTATGCAACGCCACCGCCAGCTCGTGGATCAGCACCACCTCTTGCCCTGCCGTTTTCATCGATACTAATTACATGTGCCATTGACATATCCATAGCGAAACTTTCTGGTTTGTGGGTCACAGAATGGCCCATCTTTTCAAGCTCCGAAATTACAAATGTCGGAACGGTCGCCTCTGCATGTATGCCATTACCCTCACAATGGATACGAGGCACCGTTACTGCCTCTACCGGAGACATATTGAAATCTATAACATTTATAATCGATTGAAGAACTGCACTAATTATTACGCTGCCTCCTGGAGCACCCGCAATTAGAATGGGCCTCCCATCTTTAAATATCATTGTTGGCACCATACCCGTGGTTCTCGCTTTTCCTGGCGCAATTGAATTTCTATTTCCCGGCATGGGGTCGAATAACTTCATGGAATTATTATAGGTGAAGCCTAAGCCCGGTGTTGTAACACCAGAACTGGTGCCAAGCGTATGAGTAACAGCAACTGCATTTCCATCTGCGTCATAAACGCAGAGATGAGTTGTGCAAGATGGTGGTTCTTCCATGCCTGTTTGAGGGTTAACCCCATTTTTTAACTCTTCTACCCATTGCTTTGCACGTTTTTTGGAAATTAGCATGTCGGTAGGTGTTTCCGTGAATATTGGATCACCAAGGTGGTTGTTGCGATCATGATGTGCCGCGGCCATAGCTCTTGCGATAAAATCTAAATGATGAGCGCTAGTATGGGGGTACTTAGCGAGCGGAATATGATCAAGGATATGGAGCATTTCTATAATGGTTGCACCACTTCCTGGCGGAGGATTGGACCGAACAGTAAGTCCTCTATAGGTTCCCGTAAGTGGCTCACACACAGATGGTGAGTAACCTTCGAGATCGTTACGGGTAACAAAAGAACCATTTTTCTCTAGATCATCGGCAATAACCTTGGCCAAGTCCCCTGAATAAAAATCCTTGTATCCTGCTTCTGCTAATCTCGTTAAGGTATCGGCATAGTCAGGTTGTTTAAAAAGCTCACCTTCATTATAAAGACGTCCTTCTGGATGAAGATACACGCGGGCACATTCATCTGTCGCTTTTATTCGGGTTGTGCCGTCTGGAATTCCTTCCATTCGATAGCGGGTCCATACCCGCCTCGTGTAGGGTGTCATTACAAGTCCATTGCGGGCGTAGTCTATGGCGGGCTGAAGGAGCTCAGCCCAAGGGCGAGAACATAATTTTTTATGAAAGACGCCAAACCCTGCTGGAGTCCCCGGCGTCATGATGGCCGTATAACCAAGTTCAGATCGAAAATCATCAAATAGTGAATAGCCAGATACTTCTGTACGGCCTTTAACATCTTTCATCCACATGTCCGACGTTACGTTAGCTCCTGCGGTGGAGTGAAAATCAATCATCCCACTTTGACCTGTAGCGGCACGGAAATATTGTAATGTTCCCATCCCACCAATACCGCACATAAACGGGTCACAAATCATTTGAGCAAATGCGGCCGCAAGTGCGGCATCGAATGCCGTTCCTCCATCACTCAAAACCGTTGCTCCCACGTCGGCAGCTCGCGGTTGAGGGCACACAACAACACCTTTCATAAAAACCTCCTGATCAGATTCTTATCGTTACACTGGATGGTGAAATTAGAAATAATGAGATAATATTACAGAAATATATATTAAGGGAGTAGCGTTGTATGTCTGACGAAATACACTTTCTATCCATAGGTGAAGCCAGCCGATTAATTGAGGAGAAGAAATTATCGCCTGTCGAATACGTGGACGCCCTTCTGGCACGTATCGAGAGTCTTAACCCTATTTTAGACGCCTTTCTTCTTGTGACCGGTGATCAGGCGAGAGCCGAAGCAAAGGTGGCCGAAACAGAAATCACTGCAGGTCGATATAAAGGTCCGCTCCACGGTATTCCGTTTGCCCTCAAAGATATTTACGACACAAAGGGAATTTTAACTACAGCGCACTCTAAAATACTTATCAATAATGTGCCGGATAAAGATGCTACCTCCGTAGCCAACTTGAAACAAGCGGGCGGTATTTTGCTTGGTAAATTGGCGACGCACGAATTTGCACATGGTGGTCCTTCATTGGACTTACCCTGGCCGCCCGCACGCAACCCTTGGGATCTCGCTCGGTTTACTGGCGGATCTTCAACTGGATCGGGGTGTGGTGTAGCGGCCGGACTGTTCCCGCTCGCCACCGGTTCGGATACCGGTGGATCGATAAGAGGACCCGCAGGGCTTTGCGGAATTGTCGGCTTAAAACCAACATACGGATTAATAAGCCGGTCAGGCATTATACCCAATTCTTATTCTTATGATCACGCCGGACCAATGGCATGGAATGTTGAGGATGCAGCTATTGGACTTCAGGGAATGGTCAGTTACGACCCCTTAGGGGATCCGGCTAGCGTAAAAATAGCCTACCCAGATTACCGTTCAGCATTGACTGGCGATATAAAAGGTTTGCGAGTTGGCGTGATAAGGCAATTTTATGAGGAAGAAAATAAATTTCCGGAAACAGTAATTAAAGCAATGAACGAGAGTATTGCTGTTTTTAAAAGTTTAGGTGCGAACGTGTCTGACGTGCGTGTAAGGCCTCTACAAGAATATCGTATCACAAAACTGATAATGGGAGAATCCGAGATATTCTCTGTCAATTATCCGGATTTAATAAAGCGGCCTGGTGATTTCGGGCATGACTTTCGAAGTCGCACTATTCCTGCGTGTCTTATTTCGGGAGTTGACTACATGCAGGCAAGCCGGCTGCGTCGGGTCATGATAGCTGAGATGGAGGACATTTATAAAAAATATGATGTCTTGATAACTGCGGGCCAAGGTCCGGCACCTGAGTTTCCAGCTTATAGGTCAATTAGCAATTGGACTGGAGGAAAGGCCTCTGTGCAATTCAATGTTGTTTGTGGCCCGTCTATTTCGATATGCAATGGTTTTGACCCCAACGGTTTGCCAGTATCGCTAATGATTTCAGGTCGTCCATTTGCAGAAACTACTGTGCTAAATGCTGCTTATGCAATTGAGAAATCCACATCTTGGCGCAACACACGTCCTCAGCTCGAACCGGGCATGAAAAAACCACCGACAGGCGTAATACCAGTGAAGCCGGATGTTTCGTCTGTTGGTGAACGAACAAAAGTCCGTGCCGCCGCTGCAGTGGAAAGTGCAGGACTAGAGCTGGATGATTTAATGATGGACGAGGTTTACGAGGCGGCACCCTATATCTATGATATGACAGAGCGTCTGCGAAAAGATTTAACACGTGATGCTGAGCCGGCATCTATCATGGTAGCTCAACCAGCAAATGACTAAATAAGGTAAGTTGACATTGCAGCGGTATGGAGATTTTCAAACTAACTATTGCCGAATTAAGTGAAAAAATTTCCTCGAGGGAAATATCACCAGTCGAAGTGACTGAAATTTTCTTAGAGCAAATTAATGGGCTCAACCCTATTTTAAATGCTTTTATAACCATTGCGAGTGAACGTGCTCGCTCTGAGGCGCAGCGCGCAGAGGATGAGCTAGCATTAGGAAATTGCAGAGGGCCACTCCATGGAATACCCATTGGTGTGAAGGACATTATTGATAGTGAGGGAATTTTAACTACTCATGGATCGAGTTTCTATAGCAACAATGTTCCTACAGCCGACGCAGAGTGCGTTAGGCGGTTGCAGGATGCTGGCGCAATAATGATAGGTAAATGTAATACCGCTGAATTCGCGGCGGAGTCTTGCACCAACAATCCGCACTATGGAGCATGCAGAAATCCGTGGGATACAAGCCGTGTTCCTTCAGGTTCAAGTGGTGGTTCTGGTGCTGCGGTTGCCGCTAAGATGGTGCCAGGTGCTCTTGGCACCGACACTGGTGGTTCGGTGAGAGGGCCAGCAGCTATTTGTGGCACGGTCGGGCTTAAGCCCACATACGGTCGTGTCAGCGTCCGTGGCGTCTTTCCAAATGCTACGAGCTTGGACCATGTGGGTCCCTTGACGCGAACGGTTCAAGATAATGCCATTTTGTTGCAGGGTATTGCGGGGTTCGATCGTGCTGATCCTTTTTGCATAGACCTGCCCGTGCCTGATTTTAGCGCGAAACTTGATATGGGTATAAAAGGTGCAAAACTAGCGGTTTGCCCCGACCTTATTGACGTAGAGGTAGACAAACCGATTGTAGATGCTTTTGATAAAGCAGTTGAAGTTTTCCGTGACCTTGGGGCAACGATTGACACAATTCCATGCAGCTTTGCTGCGGAAATAAATCCTCATCGACGTGCAATTGCT
>MDSZ01032670.1_pt1 | contig 11544 bp, 12 predicted proteins | sample 811201 | NCBI WGS metagenome assembly MDSZ01 (sample SAMN05326647, study PRJNA326480) | marine metagenome | isolation source: seawater | place: Indian Ocean: North | collected 2010 | reverse complement strand
GGAACTGAAGTCTCTTTATCCGGCAAAGGAATTATATTTTTTAATGATGTCTCATATTCATATTTGCATGTTGTAGTTTTTACACTTACTTTACCTACCTTAGACGTATTAATATTTACCCATCCAGAAGGACTAATATTATTAATATGAAAATATCTCAAGAGTGGAGGAATATTGCTTTCATATAATTCTAATTCCACTTTTTTAAAATGTAAATTTTTCCTTACCACTTCATTATTTATATATTGATTCCATAAACCTTTATATTTATTCATAGCAGAGATACTATTAAAGACAATCTTTACAAACTTATTTTTTTTACCACCAGAAAATCCATATAATTTATAAAAATCTACTATTTTGCAAGAAACAATAGAATCGCTGTAGAATTTCAGCACTTTTTTTGATAATTCGTTTTTCAGTTCATTGGCTTCATATTGTCCCCATTTATCACCAACTTTAACATAAAAGAATGGCTGAAAATCATTTATATAAATACAGCACGTCTCTCCCTTTTCGTTAATACCAAACATTTGAATAATAAATTCTTTTTCGTTTCTCTTTATTTTGTATTTTTCTTCATCTGAACTATCATCGCTCTTTTCTGAGCTATCTTTATCATAGAATTGAAAATCAATCAAACGAAAAGACCTTACAATACTAATCTTCCCTTTCTTTTTTACAGACATAATTTATAAATAAAATACCGTTTAGATTATTTACTCTTTGTAATTAATCTAAAAATCAATTTTTTCTTGTTCAAATATGTTCATTTCTTCATATATCACGTGACTCATTATTATACCCTTAATTACACTCATAAATGATTCATTAATATTAAATATATCTATATTCTGTCCAAACAATTCAATGATTAAAGTAGAAAACAATATCAATAATAAACTTAGTTTTTTATCCTTTTTTATGTAGTTCCAGTTCAATTTATAATGATGCGGGACATGAATAAAAATCATATATAAAAAAAATAAATTTGGAGAATTCATTATACAGAATTGTAAAAATAAGAAACTCCATACATATTTGGGAATTCCATTAATTTCTGGCATATCGCGTCTAAAGTGCAAGATTGATAAAATAAAAAAAGTAAAATTAATCACAGAATCTAAATCCAAACTTGATAATAAATAACTTGTTCCTACTGTTCCAGAATATGTTATCAATAAATTGTTTATTTTATCTTCTTGTTTTCCATGCACTATATCTGTAATCCCATGTGGTGCAATTACTGATAAAGTTAGATGTTTTAATAATATAGGTTTTAAATGCAACATTATATATATTAAACAGATAACAAACTTTTTATTCATTTTCAACTAATGAATCTTTCAAAAAAAGAGGGTCTTTGGTTGAATTGTGGAAATAATAAAAGTAAATAATTATTAAATCACTCAATGATAAAACTGAATTAACTGTTATTAATGGATATAATTTGAAATGAATAGTGTAAGGCAAAAAACACATTTGAGTAAACAAATTCATAAAAATCATATTCATAGATAAATCTTCAAATGATCTTTTTTTTATTGTTAAAAATAATTGTGGTAGCATCATTAAAGAAGCACCTACTGAACCCATATATCCAAAAATCATAAATATTTTATCATCCATATTTACTATTTAAATAATAATGTTTTTAAATAGTAGTTGTAATTTACTTGCCACCCATAAAGGCTTTAAGTCTGTGTTCATCTCTATCACCTGTGAATTGTATATATTGTTTTCCTTGTATTTTTCCAATGGTAGGATATCCTTGCACCATTACGGGTTCTCCAATTTCCACGTATTCGTTTAATTTTGGTAGTTCCTCATCCATTAATGCACTTTCAATTTCATAAAAGTTATCATCACTTAACATATTTGAATCAATCAATTCATGTTTTGTTTTTTCCCAAGTAGGTTTTAATCTTTGACAGTGTCCGCACCAATCTGCATACAATAAAACTATAACTGGTTCCTTCTTTTTCTTTTCTTCCATTATTGGTTCACGTGTAGGGATGTCCTCTGAATGAAAAGAAGAAAAAATAGATTCAACGTAAGTAGGTTCTTCTATACTAACCTTCTTTTTACTTTTTGATTTCTTTTTATCTTGTTTAGCTTTTTTTACAGATTTATTCATTGTTTTTTTATTCTTTCTAACTACACTTTTTTTCTTTAATGTCTTCTTGCTTTTCTTTTCTACTTTTTCTTTTGCCATATATACTATACCTACAAACAATTTACTACTAAATAATTTGAATATTTTATGTAGGTAAAATATATAATGAGTTCTAAAAGCAAAATAATTACACTAATCCTAATAATCATATTTATTATTGGATTGTATGTAACTGTATATTTTAACAACCCCTATTCATCAAAAGAAAGTATGGTAAATGTATCAAGCAAATGTCCTAACATGCTTGTAAAAAAAGGAAATGTATTATTACTATACAATTCCAATCAACCAATTAGTGATTCAAACCCAATACCTTTTTTTAATTTAGATGAATATATCAATTATTTAGAAATACAAAAAGAAAAAGGTGTGGATTGTCCTGTATTATTTTTGCAACATGAAAATAACGCACAAGGTAAAGACGAATACCGTATACGTCCAAGTCCCTTTGAAATGGAAGGAGGATTACCTACTGGTAATAATCTTACAGAAGATGATTTAAAAAAGATTGATGAAGCAGTAAAAGTAATAGACTCTACACGTGATAATTTACCTTATAACAAAAATTCTTATGCAGGTTTTGACGCACATGGACAACATGTTGGTGAGTATACAGAACTAGATGCTTTACATGACAGCACCGGTTCAAGAAAGATTAGCGATAATCCAATGGATTCTAATTGGGCGGGAACAACATATACTCAACAAATGGTAGAATCAGGAAAATATGAAGGAAATGAAATTAAAAAACCTGTATTTTTTAATCCAAAAACAGTTTTTGATCCTTCTGCACCATCTTTATTTCCTCCTCCTAAAGATATTCTTTAACTGGATTCCACGTTAAACAAATATTTTTTAATACTTTCTATACTCGTTTTACTTATTTTTCGTGTTTTTCCTTTTGATTCATAGGTAAGGTTCTCCAACAGTGATGGATTATTCTTTACAGATTCCATAAATTCATAAAAGGTTTTGTAAGGTTTCATAATAGAAATAGCAGTTGTTGAACTAATCCCTGGTATTTGACACAAAATAATTTCGCCTATATTATCTTGTGTTACGTTGTCCTTTTTCACCTTTTTAACTACACTGCAATAATTTTCTTGATTTTGAGGTATTTTTTCTTGATTTTCTGATAGGTTCTCTTCGTCTCTTTTTTGGAACTGTTTTAAAAATGGGTTTGTTAAGTAGTAGGGCACTTTACCCTTATTAAATTCTTTCTCTATCTTATCAATCATATTTAATAACCACTCTGCAGTTTCCCTTAAATGTGCTGTTCTGTATACACTAAATCCTTTAAAATAGTGAAGAGAAGTCATAGCTGAATAAATCATTTTTTTTTCTAATGGATTATTTACTTGTGAAAACATACCCTCTATTAAATAAATAATAGAATGTAAAGGAAAATTACTAGAATGGAGCAAACGATATGATTGTTCTTCGTATCGTCCATCTTTAATTGAAGCAATTAGGTCCGAAAATGACTTCCTTTCAATCAATAAGAGATCCAGGTTCTCATCGGTCCTTATTAATATATCACCTAAAGGTAATACTTCTTTATATAAATCAGCATAACTAGGATTAGGTTGACTTGAAATTATTGAACTACATTGCTCATACAAAGGCGTTTCTCTTTCATCAAAAATAATTTTCATATTTTAAAAAATATAATAATAAAACTATTATATTGTTTTGTAATTAAATTATCTTAATCCTACAAGAGGTCTCATAGAAACAGGACGAACGGGACCTGTCTTGCTTACCAAAGGCATCTTAAGAAGACGCATTGTTTGCAAAGTATTTTTCATGTGAACAGATGCATAAGCATCACGGGCTACAAGATGAGGTAATCCAGCCTTCTTGCTTCCTCCTCCTGAGCTTTGGTTAGTGATACTGGCAATAGAAGCAGCTTTTTTTGTAGTAGATAAAACCATTATTTTATATACTTACTAAATATTTTTTTTAAAAAAAATTGATGATTTTAAATCACATAAAACCTATTTAATAACAATAACAATGAGTGTAAACATAGATGAAGATATTAGAATTGAAAAAAATATAAATGGAGAAGAAACTTATGTATTCGATCCTTACAATCCCCTAAATAAATTAATATCAGTAGAGAAAATAGAAGAGATTATGACTAAATATAATGTTCCTTATAAGGTTCATAATCATCAATTGTATAAACGGGCCTTTATACACAAATCTTACTTAAAACGTCCTGATTTGGAAAATAAGCAAAATAATATTGTTATTGCAGATAGACCTGACGATTGTATTGACCTATTTACTAAATCAAATGAACGACTTGAATTTGTTGGAGACGGTGTGTTAGAATGCATTACAAAATATTATTTGTATAGAAGATTTCCAAAGGAAAATGAGGGATTTATGACAGAAAAAAAAATTGCACTTGTAAAGAACGAATCTATAGGAAAAATGGCATATGAGATGGGACTACATGAATGGGTTGTTTTATCTAAGCATGCTGAGAGTAAACAAATTAGAACTAATTTAAAAAAGTTGGGTTGTTTGTTTGAGTCATTTATTGGAGCTATGTTCTTAGATTTTAATAAAATTCAAATTCATGATGAAGATAAATGGTTTGACAATGTATTTGTCTGTGGTCCTGGATTTCAAATGGTTCAAATATTTGTAGAAAGCGTTTTTGAAAAACATGTTGATTGGATTAATCTAATAAAAAATGATGATAACTTTAAAAATATATTACAAGTTAAAATACAAAAAGAATTCAAAGTTACACCTGATTACATTGAAATATCTGAACACGACCCAGAAATAGGTTACCATATGGGAGTATATTTATGTTTAGGGCAATTTGTGCACGGATTAAAACATGACGATTCTATTTCAATTAATACTTTTACTAATTACAACGATATTCACCAATATATGTCTGAAAAAGGTAAAATATTTATGTTTATGGGAGAGGGAAAACATAAAATTAAAAAAAAGGCAGAACAAATTGCATGTGATACTGCTATAGCTAAACTCAATGAATTTCAAATAAATATATAGGTAAATCATTTCTGACAAAGTAACATTTTCCATCTTTTGTCCATTTTACTTGTAATACTTTTATTTCTACTCCATTTTTCCAAGCGTCTTGCACCGCTTTTTTATATATCGGATCAATATTAGACGGTTGAAAACTAACTACATCATCTCTTTGTATAACAAAACACATTATTGGTCTTGTTATACTTGTTTTTGCTATATTTCCTAATTCCTCTATATGTTTTAGTGCTCTAGGACTTACTACATCTTTTACTGATTTTCTATAACCATCGGGAAAATACGCTATTTTTTCATGATATTTTTTCTTTTCAATAATATCTTTGTATTTTTTTCTTTCCTTTTCAATTACATCCACATAATCTGCTAGCGGAACACTTTTAATTTCCATAATGAATGGCACACCATTACTATCTATTCCTGTAAAATCAAAACGGGAAGTCAAAACAGTTGTTTGTTTTCTGTAACTTTTTATATTTGTTAACCCATTTATACAATTATTAATTAGTGCTTTTTCTGCTATTATTTCTGCCAAATTTGGATTAATACCTATTACCGTTTCATTTTCTCCTTCTTTGTAAATACTTAAATCTATAGTATGTGAACATTTATTGTTTTTACTTTCTCTTTTTTTACTTAGTATAACCTTTGCATTTTTATCTGCCAACCCTCTACAACCTAGTGAAGGTGAGTGGGCCATAATTGATTCAATATTATCTGTTTTTACATCAGCTACATAAGGAGTTTTACAAAATTGTGAAGGACGTTTTGTAACTTCTCCTTCCTCAAAGGTATTTAATTCGTGTAAAAGTATCATTTTTTGCTTACTAACTTCAAATAGAATAAAAACACGTCAATTTTATGCTTTTTTATTTTTATAGAAAAGACCTAATTACATTTTTTGAATTATCTGGTAAATACATATCTCGTAATATTTTTTCACTTTGTATTTCTTTTTTTGTTGGTTTTATTATTTTGTAAAATTCATTTGCAGAACTTACTGATATTTTTTCTCCTCTTGATTCAAAAATTGCATTTATTCTGTTTGGTGTTAGCAATATAGTTAATCCAGAATCAAATGACCGCGTCCTTCCACGTATGTAATCATGTCTAATAAATTTTCCTATTAATCTATATTCGTTATCAAATCTAAAATCACCTGTTTGATTCCAATTTACAACTACTAAATAAGTCTCATCAGGTATTAATCTATCTAAGCTTGTAGGAATCATATATATTAGTATGTAATATAAACTAATATATATAATTTTACTAATTTTTTAACCTATTTTGCAGGAAAAAATCCTTATTTAGTTACTTACACGTTAACATTTAAGAATATATAGAATCTTGAATTAAATTAAAATTTTTATGGGATATGGTTTTGCAAAAAGAGACACTGCTTACTTCCTGTCTGCAAGATGGGCAACTAGTATGTTCCCTTTTTAACATTTGAGATACACAGCCTGCACAAAAACCATGATTACATCCGAGAGAAACTGATGTTTTGCTGGTTGTTGTTTCTAAACAAATACCACAAACATCAGTATTTATCCAATTCTTTTCATTTTTGGACATTATCATTTTTATGGACTTTGTTGTCATCTTTTTTTTTAATTCTTTATTTTCTTCTGCAAGCATATCTGCAAAATCAAATATATCAAAATCTTCTGAGTTTACATCTACCGTATTTGATGGATGGCATTGTTTATAAATATCTTCAAATATAGACAAAAATTCTGTTTTTCTGGTTTTTTGTATTTCTGCAAGAATCTCACGCCTAAAATCGTAAGTCATTTCATCTACATTCATAGTATTTACAACATTTACAGCTATTTTTCTTGCTACACTTATTCCGTGTTCTTTAATCATTTGAAAAATACCTTCTCTTATAGAAGCCCAACTTTCACCATTTTTAATGGTGTCTTTTACGATTTGAGCAAGTCTTTCTAAAACACCACATGTTCTAGATTGATGACCATGTAATTTACAAATAGAACATTTATTTATATATTGCTTTTCTGTAGACATATTTTACCTAATAATGTTAACCTTTCACTAAAACTGGAAAACTTAAAAAATTATTTATCAATTTTATGCAATTTTTACGTTTTCTTACAAATTTATTGGATAAACCCCATACTTTTGACAAAGTAAAATTCCTTCACCAGAAGTAGCACGGATCTTACAAAAACCATTATTTCCCCAGTCTTTTCCCCATGAATTCTGAATTATCCAATACATACCATCTTCATCATAATCGTATCCTGCTAGCACTACTGCATGGTTTAGTTCTCTGGAATAGTTATTTGGTATGTCTATAACACCATCTCTATAAAAGCGAAAAAATATATTATTTGCATCTACAGCTATTGCAATTGGTCCATATGAAAGACTATTCTTCATATCTAATACTGAGTTTGGTAAGACAAAATCATAATCCTTTATATCAGAACCTGGAACAGGAGTTATAACATCTTTAATAGAAGAACAATTATTTGTTTTACCTTCGTATTTATAATATTTATCTTCCAACAAACCTTTATTCTCAATTATATATTCAAATGCTGTATGCATGAAACCTCCCTCACAACCATAATTTTTTTTTGAACAATCCACTAATTGTTGTTCAGATAGTCTTTCAACAGAATAGTTACGTATTCTCATATGTGTTTCTAATACGTTTGTTGTTGAAAATGCCCAACAAGAACCACACTGTCCTTGGTTTTTTACTGGACTCATGTAACTTGTTTCGTTCCAGTTAATTGGTGCTTCTTCTTTTTTTTTTAAAAAGGACAATGGGTTTTTAAAAAATTTCACAAAAGGCGAAAAATTTAATTTATTAAGTATATTATCAGATGTCTGCAACTTCATATTTAAATCTCCTGAAATTTCATTTGTTAAATCAACTGTATCTGCGTATTTATTAATGTCTATAGAAAATTTGTTATTCTGTGTTTTCATCATATTAGTAGCGTCTTTAATTAAATCATAATTTTTTTCAAAAATTAAATAGTTAGGTTGGTGTTTTCCAGCAAATTCTTTGTAATTAACAAAGAGTGGATTACGAAAACCGACATTATTTTTATATTTTTGGTAATAATCGTAATACTCCTTTGCATAAATATAATCTTGATTCTCTTTATCAGACATAAACAATTTTGTTTTCACAAATCTTGATTTTTGACTAAAAAAAGAGAAAATTATTGGAAATGTTGACACTAAAAATATGATTTTGTAAAACATATATCTTATAATAATAAATAAATATTTTTAATAAAACTTAGCAATATGTGCATCATATGTCTGTTCTTTGCTATTTATTAGAGTAGCTCTACCTTTTAACCCATAGTGTTTAACATTCATATATTTATTTTTTATTAAAACTTCTATATATTTTCCAGGTGCCACTCCAATCATACAAACAATTACTCTTGGTTTAGAAGATAAGTTACGATAAGATGCTATCAATCCACCAAATAAATATTCATCGTCCTTAAGATAGAAGTAACAATTAGGGAAGAACTCATTTCTTTTCATGTTCCAATAACCATACTTTTTTATTTGTTCTTCCAAAGTTAAATCAAGAAACTTTGTTTTTTTGTTTTCTGCATAAACAGAAGATTCGGTTGAATTTTGCAAAAATTCCATTATATTCACACCATTTCTACATGCTTCATACAGATGAACCCATTTACGATATGAACTTTTAACATGCTTTAAGGTTGAAATCCAAAATTGCCTTGGATGATGTGCTTTTTCGTAGGCTAATTTATAAACAAGCTGAGCATAAGAATATGAATGAGATTTACAAAAACTATACATTCTCAAATTTTTCAATTGTTCGAGTAAATATGTTTCTTTTCTTTCACCTAATGTGCATAACAATTCATCAAACATGGATTTTGTTTTTTTATCCCACTTATCCTTAGTAATGCATCTACGGAATTTATCTGCCAAATCTTCATCTATTTTTAAATATTTTGATAGTAAAGTTATTGCATCATCATCAAATATAAATTTCGTTTCGTAGTCAATATCATGGTATTTTTTTCTGGTATCTTTTACTGCTGGACGAATTATAGCTAAACAAACTGCGAGGTCTGTAATCGTTTTTGGTTTAATCATCAACAATGCTTTTCTCATTAATGGTGATTCTGCTAGTGTAACTCCAATATTATCTCCACTTTGTAATAAATGATATGTTTTCTCATCAAATGGACAATCATGAAACTGTATATTTCTTCCTACTATACCAATTAATTGACTAATTCCTCTACTTGATAATATATCTATTTTGAAATTTTTTGTCTTAGATACGTCATTCTTATCATATATAATTTGACTTAATGTTTTTTTATTTAACCTTAATTCATCTGGAATTCCTTTATGAAAGAAAACAATTCCTCCGCAATGAAGTGAATAATGACGAAAAGTGTTATCAAGTTCTTCTTGATGTTTATAGATTGCATCTTTTTGTTCTTGACTTAAATTGTTAATGAATGTTTGTAATTCATCTTTTGGTATTTGTTTATTTATACCTATTTTTCTTATTGCTTCTCTTAACGCTGATTTTTCATGCCAATGAACATGATTACTTATACGTGCAACTTGATTTGGCCACTGTAATTCTAATTTTAAAAATACTTCGTCACGAAGATAATGCGGAAAATCAAAATCTATATCAGGTAAACTATCTCTATAATTATTCAGAAACCTTGCAAAACTAATATTAAATTTTACAGGGTCTACGTTACTAATACCTAACAAATAACAAACCAAAGACGAACCACACGACCCACGTGTAACATGAGGTATATAATCAGTCATCTCCAATATATTAACTGCACGAATTAAATAACTACATAAATTTTTTGAAGATATCATGTCTAACTCATAAGCTAGTCTTTTTTGATATATTTTTTCTTCTGGACAAGACTTAATAAACCGCTTTACTATATCATTCTTTTCGTATATTTTTTCTTCAATTACAGTTTCCTCTATTGTTGGCTGTCTTAATATCAATTCGTGAGATATTACACTTTTACAGTTAAGTTTGTATTCATGATAATTGTATTTCCAAGGAAATTCATTATTACATTGTAAATATTCATTCATACGATCACACACTTTTATACAACTTGATGCTTTTAGATCTAGAATTAATCCATGTTCTTTTAAATTCTTTTTATCTTTTCTTAAAACCCTTCCTATGCATTGCACAAATGTTTTTGGATTTCTATTTTCTACTTTATCAAGAAATATGCAACAATCTAAATTTTTTATATCTGAACCTTCACGATGCTTACAAGCACAAAACAATATTGCTTTCTCTTCTGCATCGTTATACTTTTCAAATTGAACGTTTGTTTCTATGCTCGTATCTACACAAATTAAGTATTCAGGAAAATGTTGTTTCCATAGTTCAGCTAACTGGTTACATTTGCTAATTATACCACACCATATAATGATTTTTTTATAAGGTAAATTATAAATGTTTGATTTACAATATTTTAACATATCTTCATCCGTTAACTGTTTATTAGACTCAATCCATTTTATTTTGGGTGGAACAATTACATTGTCACAAAATGCGTCATAGATAGTATATGATGTCAACACTTTGTCATATGGATATACATGTAAACATGGTGTAGCTGAAAATCCTAGACACTTTAGATTTACATTTTTTTGTAACATATATTCATAAAAACACTGCGTAGTGTCATTACGAATAGAATGACACTCATCATGTATTATTAAATCAAAAGGAATTTTAATTAGTTTATATTTTTCTTGTGAAACTAAAAAGTGCCTATTTATAATAAGCAATATTGATTTCTTCCAAAATGATGCACTATTGATTTCTTCATACCACTTTTGTGATTTATTTTCAGTGTAATCAATTACAAGAAACTTTTTTAAAATATTGTCATATCCTTTCTCTCTCAATGTATTTTTATTGAATTGTTCAATTAAAATAGACTTTTGTTCACATAACCAAAGAATGTTTTTTTGAGGATACTTTTTATTAAATTCTAAAATTAATTCCAAAGAAATCCATGATTTACCTGTTCCTGTGGCGTGAAAATGAACCCCAGATTCAAACCCATTATTTATAGAATAATCAATTGCATTTTTTTGATTGTTACGTAACATGTTTAATTAATAGTAAAAATAATATTTTATGCTATTTCAATTTTTCATTTTCTATATATAAAATTGATACTTATTTTACTCATTTTATTGGTTATAAAATCAATAATGTCTTGGATGAATACTAATAAAAACAGCGAACATATTCCACAAGAGTTAGAAACTCTACTTCG
>MDSZ01177669.1_pt1 | contig 11545 bp, 9 predicted proteins | sample 811201 | NCBI WGS metagenome assembly MDSZ01 (sample SAMN05326647, study PRJNA326480) | marine metagenome | isolation source: seawater | place: Indian Ocean: North | collected 2010 | reverse complement strand
TAGCAACTTTTCCTGAAACAATTGTAAAAATTGGCATCCCTTTAATCCTTAGACCATTATAAGGTGTCCACCCAGATTTACTAGCAATCCATTCATCAGTAATTTGATAGTTCTTTTGTAGATCAATTATTGTTAAGTCAGCATCGTAATCAATTTTAATTGCACCTTTATTTTTGATGTTGTAAATTTTGCAAGGATTCACGCAAAGAAGTCTTACAATATCATCTATTCCAATTTTTTGTTCATTTACGAAGTTCAACATAATGGGAAGTAATGTTTGAACACCAGTCATTCCAGATGGGGTTGCTGGATAATTTTTATTTTTTTCATCCTTTGTGTGCGGCGCGTGATCAGATCCAATCACATCCACAACTTTATTTTGAATACCATACCATAGGCCCTCTTGATGTTTTTTGTTGCGAATTGGAGGGTTCATTTGAGCTTTTGTACCAAATTTTTCATAACAATTGGGGCTATGAAAAAAAAGATGCTGGGGTGTTACCTCGCACGTACAAATATCTTTATTTTTTTCAATCATTTTTATTTCATCGGAAGTTGAGATATGTAAAATGTGGAGATTAGATTTATTTAACTCTCGTGTTATCCTCAAAAGTCTTTTTGTACTATTGATTGCAGTCTCGTCATCGCGCCAAATAGGATGCATTCCTACGGAAACATTTGGATCATCTAGTATTTTTTTTCTTTCTCTTAGTCTGTATTCATCTTCACTATGAACAGCAAACTTTCTATTAATTTTTGATATAATTCTTCTTAGGCTCTCATCATCTTCAACGAGAAGGTCGCCAGTTGAAGATCCCATAAAGATTTTTACCCCACAACATCCTTCTAACTTTTCAAGCACATCCAATTTATCTATATTTTCTTTAGCAGCACCAATAAAAAAACTGTAATTACAGAATGCTTGATTTTCTGCAATTTTAACTTTTATATCCAGTTGTTCTTGATTAATTGTTGCCGGCGAGGTATTAGGCATCTCAAAAATAGTGGTTATGCCCCCAAGGATTGCTCCTTTAGTTCCATGATAAATATCCTCTTTATGTGTAAGACCAGGCTCTCTGAAATGTACCTGTGTATCGATTGCTCCAGGCATGACTATAAGTCCTGAAGCATCTATAACTTCTTTTGCTTTGCTACTTTCAATCGAACCTATATTAACTATCTTTCCCTTAATGATACCTATATCTAATTTTTCTAAATTATAATTAGGCAATATTACAGACCCATTCTTAATTAATAAGTCAAACTTGTTTTTTTCTAATTTACTATTCATTAATGCTGTTTAAAACTTCAAAAAAATTACCTCGTTTTTTTAAACCTCTAATATGAATAAGATACCATGAACTAAAAAAAATAATATGCCAAATTAACTTTGAAGAACTTTTACTAGATTTTACTGATGAACACAATTCATCGATTTGATTTTTATCAAAAAAAAGATTTAGAAAATCAAGTTTTTTAAAACACTTTCTAAGATTATCGATTTTCTTTGGTATCCAATTGTATATCGGAACGGTAAAACCTTTTTTGGGCGCAAAAGCATCAAATCCATCTAAATTTTTATCTAAGAATTTCCTAACATAATATTTGCCGTAACCTCTCTTTATTTTTAAATCATCATCAATAAAGAAAAAGCTTTTGAATAATTCTTTGTCGATCAGCGGTGTTCTTCCTTCCAAACTATTTGCCATTAGACATCTGTCTAATTTAACAAGCAAATTGTTTGGTAACCAGTTCTTATAGTCAAATAGTTGCTTTGATTGAAGTTTAGATAAATTATACAAATTAAAATTTAAGGTTTTTTTTTGTATATCAAATTCTTCATTTTTCCATTTTTCAAAAAATTTATCAGAAAATGCTTTTTTTAATCCACTACCTTTAAAAATAAGCCTTTTCATTTTTTTATACCTACCATATCCACCAAACAACTCGTCTCCACCCTCGCCGGTTAATACAACTTTGAAATATTTTGATGCTTTTTCCGAAAGTTTAAGTGTAGGAAGGATTGCATAATCAGCAACCGGTTCATCAATTTTCTCTGCCGCACAAAGAATGTTGTTCCAAAAATCCTCTTCTGTAAAATTTTCTTCAATTAAATTGATTCCACTATTCTTACATAATTTTTTTAGAGTTTTATCACCTTGACCATCGAATTGTATTGAAAACGCGGTAACATTTTTTTTTTTTAATTCTTTTATTGAATAAAGTAGCAACATAGAATCAATTCCACCAGAGAAAAATAAACAATATGGAACATCACTTCTAAGATGATTTGAAACAGTATTTAAAATTTTTTTCTTAAAATAAATTTCGTTAAATAAAATTCTACGTTTAACTTTAATAATTTTAAAAGTACTTTTAATAATTTTTCCTTTTTCAATTACTAAAGTTTCGCCTGGCCGAACTCTCAGAATTTCCTTGAATATTGTTTTGTTTCCAGAACAATACTGATATTGAAGGTGTTCAACAACTTTTTGATTATCAATTTTTTTTTTTTGAGGAAGTAGTTTTCTTAAGGTAGATATTTCTGAGCAAAACATAATAGCTCCTTGACATGTTGAAAAATATAAAGGTTTAATGCCAAATTCGTCTCTTGAAATAATTAGCTGATTTTTTTTTTTATCATAAATGGAAAATGCATACATTCCCCTAAGCTCATTAAAGCCGAAAATTCCTTTATTTTTATACACAGCTAAAATAGATTCTGAATCTGAATTGGTTTTATAGTTGAAGTTTGAATATTTTTTTCTGATTTGAGTATCATTATAAATTTCACCATTAGCAATTAAAATTACATTTTCATTTTCTATTGGTTGTTTCCCAAGTTTTAAATCTATAATAGACAGCCTAGTATGTAATAAACTTATAGTCTTGTTTGCAAACACACCGTACCCATCAGGACCCCGATGACGAAGGTATTTTTTGGCTGCTAAAAACTTTTTTTGAAGAATTTTATCTTCCTTTTCTAATGATAAGCCAGCAATTCCACACATTTACTTCACGATTTTTCTAAAAAATGATATGTACTCTTTAATAATTTTTTTTTCAGTAAACCTACTATTATATTCATGATAGGCATTATTAATAATCTTTTTTTTTAATTTTTCATTATTTGAAATTTCCTTTATTTTTTTTACAAGATTAAAAACATTATTTTTTTCAAATTTTAGCCCATTAATTTTATCCTTAATTAACTTATTTGGGCCACCAATATCTGAAGATATGACGGGTACATGATGTGCCCATGCATCAATTATAATATTTCCGAATGGTTCATGCCTTGACGGACAGATAAGCATTGAAGAGGAATTTAGAAAACTGGAAATATTATCAGTCCATTCGTAAATTTTTATTCTATTTTTTAAATTAAGTGTATTAATTAAATTAATATAATGATCTTTTAGTGAACCATTACCAACAAGTAGTAGCTTATAATCTGGGAGAAAAGTCATGGATTTTATCAGGATATCAAAACCTTTATTTTCATGAAACCTTCCCATAGCTAATAATGTTTCGTTCTTATGAAAAATAAGTTTTTTTTTTTCATTATTATTTGAATTAACGAAATTTGGAATTAAAAATACTTTTTTTGAATCCCATCCAGAGTTTATTATATAATTTTTAATCTCTTGTGTATTGGCAATTAAATAATCACAATTTTTATAGTTTTTAAGTTTATAAAAGCCACCTAGTCTTCCAACATTTACCTCGTTTCCAATTTTTTCATTAGGAATAATTCCAGAAGCTCTATTCATCCATGAAAGAATAATATTTGGCTTAAAATTTTTTATTATTCTTTCTATAAAAAAAAGACAGAAGGGATTATAATTGTTAAATATCTTAATAGTTTCTAAATTTGCTATCTTATCTTTCAAAAGTTTAACTCTGGGACTATGATGTTTTATAATTACTTTCTGCTCAATATTTTCTTTTTCGATCGCAATAACCAATCTCTCAAAAAATCTCTCGGCGCCTCCGGTTTTCGCTCCTGACATTATATTAAGAATCTTTATTTTAGAATTTTTTTCCATTTTTCTATAACCTGATCCCAAGAAAAGTAATTCTTTTTTTTTAAAGCTTCGCAATGCATTTTTTTCCATAATTTATTATCATTCAATAATTCGATAGTTTTTTCACAAAAATAATTATCATCTTCACAAACGAAGCCTGTTTTATAATTTATAATTCTTTCTTCCATACAACCGTGATTCATTACAACTGCAGGAATCCCAAACATTTGTGCCTCTGCAACTGCCATACAAAAAGTCTCGTTTTTACTTCCTTGATACAAAAATATTCTTGAATTTTTAAGTTCCTCAAAAAGTTTTTCTCTTGGCAATGGTTTTCTAACAATAACATTAAAATTCTTAAGTGATTCTGCTTTTTTTAAAATGTTGCCTATCTCATCTGAATGTTTATGACCAAATGACCCATACGTCTGAAAACCTGAAAAAATTTCCAATGATGAACTATTAGAGTTTTTGTAAATGTTTTTTTCCCACATATCAAGTAACCACGCAAGACCTCTCATTGGATTTGATGTGAAAATAGCTTTTCGGCCTGGAAATTTTTTATTTTTTTTATAATTTAATAACTCTGTGTCTATGCCATAAGGTATTACTACTTTTTCTTTTGCAGGTGCCCATTTTGGGTAAGTTTTTAGATGATATTCACTAGAAAATACTATTTTGAAATTTCCCTGAAAGATTTTAGACAAATATCTAAATTTTAATAAGTATCTTGCTGGGTTGTGTATCCAAAAAATTCTATTTTTACATTTTTTAAGAGCATTTAAAAAATTATCACCACGATTGACAATCAATGTATCGCAGTCCTCAGAATGAATAGTTTGGTCCAATTTTCTCCAATCCACACCATTGATAATTCCTGGATTTATACAATTATTGTAGACTACGACCTCGAATCCATTCAATGCGAGGGATTCTACAAGTGATACAAATGCAACCTCAGCACCTCCGAATGCTTTTTGTCTGATTAGTTTAGAATCAAAAGATATCCCGTCATCTACAAATAATAGTTTAGTCATTGAGTTTTTCTCTATATTTTAAATAAGAAATTAATGGATAAATTGATGCAATGATGGCAATCATAAACCCAGTTTTACCCTCCTTATAACCTTTTCTGAGAAAAAAACACTTCCAGAATCTTGAAAAGATTCTACGAAAATTCTTGAACAAATTTTCCTTCTTCTTCTCATTTTTTAAATCTATAGCTCTTGCAGATGAGTAGCTATCCAATTTTTTTAAAAGATCGGATATATTTTTGCAATAATAATGAACAAGAGAGTTCTTTAAATCAAAACCTCTTTTACCACGTAATTTAATTTTAGGATGAACTCTCTGAAAACCCCATTGTTTATATCCTTTTTTAAATAAGCCTGCATATGCGGTTTTACCAAAATATGCGCCCCAACCAAATTTTACTAATTTATTATCAATATAATTTTCCACTGGTATTTGATGCCAGTCAAACTTACTAGTTTTAATAGTATTTAAAATCTCACTTTTTAGTTCTAGACTTACTCTTTCATCAGCATCGACTTCAAGAATCCAATCACTAGTGCATTTTTCAATTCCAAAATTTCTCCTCTCTCCTTCAATCACCCAATTACCAGTAAAATATCTATTAGTAAATTTTTTTACAATACTTAAACTATTATCAGTACATTTATCAAGAATCACGACTATCTCATCGCAAAAATCTAGTGTTCTCAAACACTTGTCGATCTGAAACTCTTCATTATGAACAACAATTAAGGCTGAAATCTTTTTCATTCTTTGTAAAACTCTAAAATTTTCTCGTAAACAAAGTCTATTTTTAGATCTCCCATTAAGCAATCATCTTTTTTTGAATCGAAATTTTCATGACCCATAAGTTCATCAGGGCTTTTATTTCCAGAAATAGCGCAAGATTTATCACCCCATGGGCCATATTTCTGTACACTACTAGGGCCAAATAAACCTATAGTTTTGATATTTGCAAGAGCAGCTAAATGCATTAATCCAGAATCATTTCCTATATATAACTTACATTCTTTTAGGAAAAAAAATATCTCTAAAAGTGTCAACTTTCCATACATATTAATAATTTTTTTGTTATTGTTTGATAATATTAGTTTAATTTTATCTTCTTCAGACTCGGGTCCGAGAAGTACAAAATTGAAATCTAAGAACTTTTTATTCTTTAAAAGTTTTTTTATTAAACTTAAGTAATTCTGTGGAGGCCATATTTTAGGCGACCAATTAGCTGTTGGCCCGACCGCAATTAATTTTTTTTCACTAAAGGGATTTATAAAGTTTTTTCTTGAAACCTTAATTTCTGGATTTAAAGTCTTTCCAGAAACAAAATTTGTAATCTCCTCAACTTTGTGCATAATTTTATCTTTATTTTTTCTGATTATAGTTTTTTTTTTTGTAAGAAGAAAATAACTGATCAAAGAACCCCTTAAATCTACTACTTCTTCCCATTTTATAAAAACAACTTTTATCCACAACTTTAACCAATGAATAGATTTTTTTTCTTTTATAAGACAAATTACATCATCTATATAATTGCAATATTTAAACAAATCATAAGGAGTACTCCCGCATACTAAAGTAACATGAGTATTTTGAAATTTATTTTTATAAAATTTATTTAACCCAGATGATAAAATAGTATCACCTAAACGATTTGAAGAAATTATTAATATCCGTTTCATATAATTATGCTATTGTTAAATTTTAAACTAAAAAAAGTTATGTTCGAGAAAAATTTTTTTTTTGAAGAAAAAACAAATTCACTGATATCGTTATCTGGAGAAGATAAATTCTCATTTCTGCAGGGAATCATATCTAATGACATAGAAACTTTAAAAAAGAAAACCTCTATTTATTCTGCGATTCTTTCACCTCAAGGAAAATATTTTTCCGATTTTTTTATTAGTTTATATAATGATAATATTCTCATTGAAATTAATAATGATAATCTTACAGAATTTATTAGAAAATTAACACTTTATAAACTTAAATCAAATGTAAAAATTGAAGTTTTAGAAAATTTTCAAATACTACTTGCTAATCAAAATTTCGAGGGAAATCTTAACAATATCAAGGATAAAATAGCTTTTTTTGACCCAAGATTTAATAAGTTATTTAAAAGGATTTATTTATTTGGGGCAAAAAATAAACTTTATGAAAAAAATATTACACGTATCAGCGATGATGAATATAAAACACTTAGACTTGCTAATCATGTACCAGATTTTACCGTAGATTCCATTCAGAATAAATCTCTATTGATGGAAATGAGGTTTGACGAATTGAATGGAATTTCTTGGGAAAAAGGCTGTTATATCGGGCAAGAAATAACAGCAAGGATGTTTTATAGGAAGATTACGAAAAAAAAACTTACACATATAAAAATCATATTTAAAAATAACATTAATGAAAAAATTTTTTTAGATGAGCAGGAAGTTGGTTTTATAACAAGTCATAATAAAATAAATGGGTTTGGATTTGTTAATTCTAAATTTGAAAAGTTTTTTGATAACAAAATATTTAGTTCAAAGGAATCTGAATTAATTTTATCTAAACCACTTTGGTCAAAAAAAGATTAAAAATTCATTAATTTCTTTCTCATTTCCTCAAGAGTACTAAAAGGGTTAGATGAATAATTAAGGTAATCATTAATTTTATCTTTTCCAGTTTTTCCGAATTCATCAGAAATACTCCTTTTAATCCATTTCATATCCTGTTCATTTCTTCTTTCTTTAATCTTTCTCTTTATATTCTTCCATCGTGATGTAATTTTTTCAAACAAAAGGTCAAATCCAGTATTTTTGTGAGAAGAAATTTTAAGTATTTCTATATTATCTTCACTATTTTCAAAAAAATTTACACTTCCTTTTAAATCAGAATAAGTATGATTTGATAAATCTTCAAAGTCGCTTTTTGTTACAATAATTATATCTGGTATTTCAAAAATTCCGGATTTCATAAACTGGATACCATCTCCACTGCCAGGTTGAATACACAAAATGACAGTATCTGTTATGTCTTTTATAAATACCTCTGACTGTCCAACTCCAACTGTTTCGATAATGAGATAATCGAATAAAGATCTCATAGTAACCATTGTTGGATAAGTTAATTCTGAAATACCTCCTAGATAATTTTTTGATGCCATTGAGCGCACAAACACATCATTGTCAGCAGGATCAAGTAAAAATCTTGTTCTATCCCCTAATAATGCGCCACCAGTATCCCTTGATGAAGGATCAACAGCGATAACTCCAACAGATTTTTCTTTTTTCCTTAAAAATTGAATAGTTTTATCAATCATTGAAGATTTCCCGACTCCCGGTGCTCCAGTTATACCAATAACGTGAGCCTTGGGTTTTGAGTGCATCTTATCAAGATTTTTAATAACTTTGAGTTCAGTTCTGTGAGTTTCAATTTGTTCTAAAAAGTTAGATAACTCAATTTTTTTTTTTAAAGTCAACATCATTAGAATTTTATTAATGAAAATTTATAAAACTTTTCAATTATCGTACATAGTAACCTTATGAGTGCTTTTCTATTATTTTGAATTAAGCTATCATCAACATTTACTTTTACGTTATCAAAAAATGTATTAAGTTTTTGCGTAAATGAAATTATAAATTCTTTATCTTGAATAAAATTTATACCATTTCTAAAATTTACTAATTTTTCTACACATTCGAATAAAAGATTTTCTTCTTTTAATTTAAATTTTTTAGGGTCAGGGTTTAGAGAAGAAACTCTTGCATCATTAATTGATATCATTCTTTTAATTGCTTTTAAAAAATTGACACCGTGGTTGGAATTAATAAAAGTATTTAATATTTCTATTTCTTTAGATAATTTGAAAGGATTTATTTTGTCTTTTGATAACATCATATCTACTAGCTCAGATTTATAACCGATTTCAACAAATAAAACGCCAATTCTTTTCTTAAAAAAATCTGAGATTATTTTTAAATCTATATCAATTTTAAGATTTTGTTTGATATATTCATCAAAAGAAAATTCTAATAATTTTATAAGATCTAAATCAATTTTTTTTTCTATACAAATTTTTATTATAGATAAAGTTGATCTTCTAACCCCAAAGGGGTCCCCGGCACCAGAAATTTTTTTGTAGGAAACAAAAAAACCTATAATGCTATCAATTTTTTGTGAAATAGATAAAACATGAGATAGTATATTATTATGTTGTTTTTCAAAAGTAAGATTATATTGTGAAAAAAAAGCATCTGATATTTCATCAGGAAAATTTTCTTTAGAGGCATAGTAGCCTCCAACTTTTCCCTGAAGATTTGGAAATTCTTTAACAAGCTCACATGTTAAATCAACGTTCGATAAAATTAGGTATTTTTCAAATAAAGTAGCATCAAAATCTATCTTTTGAGAAATAAAATTTACAATAGACTTAATCCTAAATGACCTTTGATAAAGTGTTCCAGCATTTTTAAAAAAAATAATATTTTTTAAATCTGGCAATCTATCAGAAAGTTTTTTTTTTAAATCTTCGTCTATAAAAAATTTCGCATCACTAAATCTTGCTTTTAGAACATTCTCATTACCCTTAACGATATTTTTTTTTTCAGTATTCTGTTTACTACTAACGAATGCAAATCTATTACTTAATTTTCCTTTATCCTCAAAGCAAAAATAGTCTTGCTTATCAAACATAACACTTTTTATTACAAACTCTGGTAAATCAAAATATTTTTTTGAATAAGTGGCAAAAAAGACATTTGGATACTCCACCGTATCAGAAACTCTATCAAATAGTTGACTATTTTCTACAATCTTAAGATTTTCTTTTGTGCAAAAGTTATTAATTTTTTTCATAATTATTGCTTTGCGTTTAGTTCGAGAAATCTCTACATAGTTCTTTTGCAAAATTTTTTTATGATCTTTAATTCGAGTTATTTTAATTTTATTTTCTTTGTAGTGATAATTACCGTAAGTAAAATCATTTGACTTTGTCCCTCCGAATTTAAAGTTTATTTTTTTATCTTCAAAAATGCACATAATATTTTTAATTGGCCTTATCCATTTATCGTCGAATTCATTCCATCTCATAGACTTTTTCCATTTAATATTTTTTAATATTGATGGTATTGCTTGTTCTAGTAAAAAATGAACTTTTTTTGGGGATGATTTTTTAGTGATAAAGTAATATTCTTTATTTTTAACTATCTTTTGAACTAGTTCATCTTTTGACGAGTTATTTTTTTTTAAGAAGCCTTGGAGTGCATTTTCGTCCGCTTCGATGGATGGTCCTCTAATCTCAATATTATTTTCATTTACGTACCTCACTACGTTTGATGCCAAAAGAATTATTCTACGTGACGAGGAATAAGACTCCAGTGTTTTGTAATTAATTTCGTTCTCATCTAAAAATTTCTGAAATAATTTTACGAGCTCGTTTTCACCAATTTTTTGTGCCCATGAAGGAATTTCTTCACCATATATTTCTAGTAAAAAATTATTCATTCTCTATTAAACTACAACAATTAAATACTAACTTTCTTATTCGAAGAATAAATGCCTGTCTCTCAGTTGCTGAAATTAATCCTCTAGAGTCAAGTAAATTAAAGCAATGACTCGCCTTAATACATTGCTCATAAGCAGGAAGATAAAGCCCCTTATTTATTAATTCTTCAGAGGTTTGTTCATAATTCATAAATGAAGCAAAAAGGTAATCTGCAGATGCGTAATTAAAATTGTATTCAGACATCTGTCTTTCATTTTCTAGAAAAATATCACCATATTTAGTTCCTTTTTGATCCCATTTTATATCAAAAATATTTTCCACATTTTGAACATAAGTTGCTAACCTTTCCAATCCATAAGTAATTTCCAAACTTACTGGTTTACATTCAAGACCTCCAACCTGTTGAAAATATGTAAATTGACTAATTTCCATTCCATTACACTGAACTTCCCAGCCTAAACCAGCAGCCCCTAGTGTTGGACTTTCCCAATCATCCTCTATGAATTTTATATCGTTAGAGGACGGATCAATGCTTATTTCTTTTAGACTTTTTAAATACAATTCTTGAGAGTTTAAAGGGCTTGGTTTCATTATAACTTGTAACTGGTAATAATGTTGTAATCGATTTGGATTTTTTCCATATCTTCCGTCTGAGGGCCTTCTACAAGGTTGAACGAATACCGAATTCCACTTTGTTTTTCCCAAGGCTTTTAAAGAAGTTAATGGATGAAATGTTGCAGCCCCCATTTCCATATCATATGGTTGAACTACAAGGCACCCCTTTTTACTCCAATAATTTTGAAGATTGAAAATTATTTGTTGAAAAGTAAGCATTATTAATTTTAAAATACTATATTATCTATTATAAATCACTTTATACGATGAAATTATAATTGCTAAAAAAATTTTTATTTAATTTAAAAATATATAATTATGAACGTAATTAACCTTAAAAATAGAAACGACAATTACTTTAACATCTTTACTCAATGGTTAGAAG